>ULQK01038764.1_pt1 | contig 10885 bp, 6 predicted proteins | sample 1954371 | NCBI WGS metagenome assembly ULQK01 (sample SAMEA4835652, study PRJEB28245) | human gut metagenome | biome: gut microbiome; material: fecal sample | place: Denmark | collected 2008 | reverse complement strand
TTTCGTAAAAGCGACGAAACGACAGCAGGAAGAAAGGAGGTGTAGACAAATAATATCTATCCGATTTACCGGCCCGCTTCGAGGGAAGCCTTGCGGAACTCTTTGAGCAGCGCCATCAACTCCAATGCGGCTTTACGAGCCCGTACTTCGGTGACTATTCCCCATGATAATAAAATACCGGAGTAAGAATTACTCCGGTTTATATTTTCTCCATCGAAACTTGGGCTCTTATCCTGAGCAGAGAAATATGTCAAATAACACCTAATTCATATTTTCCTTGATTTCACACTTAATTGTTTTTTAGTAAAAAAACGTATATGCATGAATACTGAAATCATTCAACGCCAATATGGGCGATTGTTCTTCCATGTGAAAATTCGATTCGCGCGTCCACGTGAAAGTCCTTTGATATAATACAAGCCATCCGTCGGGACATTATCGAATTGCAAGACCACATCCGCCGCAGTTTGTTTTTCATGCAATACCCAACGCTCATTGTTCCAATAATAAAATTCATAGACATCTCCCGGGCATATTGCATTGCCGTCTCCCCTGCGGATATAGGATACATGATCCATCGTAACAGGCTTCTGGAAATCGAACCCCGCCCAACAATCGCCTTTCGCCCGGAAATAGGTCAAGGGGTCGCCGTCTGCTATTTTATCGCAACCGTGTTCCGTATCCTGATCGACGACTTTCCCCGAATCCATAAGTTCGCCTTTCAGGGGGAGAGGCGATTCCTTTGTATAAAAATAGAGTTCGGCGATATCGCACTCCTCCTCTTTGGTGGCCCTGAACCTCCAATATCGATATGCTTTGGCCGGAACCTTCTCACTCCCCGAAGTCAACGTCCATTGCGGGAATTCGGCCATTACCACCGCATCGCGAAAATCCCGATGATCAGAAGCTTCGATGGTTCCGTACTGCACCACTCCCTTAACATTATATACCTTCTGGTAAATCTGACATTTACGATCCAACCGGATTGTCTGACGATGTACGGTGTCAATACAGATAGGGGTGATTTTGCCTCTGCCGTCCACTTCGAACGGATATCCGATCGGAAGCAACGTGCTATCCCGATAAATCGTCGGAAGATAGGTGATATTCCTACCCATTTTCCGGAACGTCGCCTTACCTCTTTTCACCTCTCCCCAATATACGGGACACCAGCCGTAATTATCGAATACGGAAAGAAACGCCAAATCGGTACCGTAACGTCTTCGGAAGGTCTCGACAGTCAAATCGGAGGTCACCTCGTATTCATCCGTAACGTCTTGCGTAAGAATATCCTTTAAGAGTCGGGGAAATTCATACCCTTGCCGCAACAACGCCAACAATTCGGGATTCGTCCGATAAGTCTTTCGGAAGATTTTAGCGAAACGTCCATAAGGATAATGCGGATTGTATGGGTGAGAGGCCAGCGGATTGAACATTTGATTGTCTCCCCGCTGAGAATACATTACACACCAGCTATGACCGCACAGACGGTCCGGCCATTGGGGAGTATAGTCGATCGCCACCGGCAATCCCTTACTTCGCATGACGGCCGTAGCCGTATAGGCGTAATCTTCGCATTCTCCAAACGGCATTTTCAACAACGTATTGACATCCCTGACCGGAATCATACGCAAATCATTGACCCATTTTTGCTGCGGAGCTTTCTTTTTCAATGCGCTGTTGACGGTACTCACCGCCGAAAGCGGATTGTATTCATAATCGTAATTCATCCATAGAATATCCATACTCCCCCGGCATACATCGTACAATGAATCTCTCCAATTCTCAAGAGGCTGTCCATCGATACATCGGTACGGAAGAAGATACTCGCAAAATCGGTCGAAATCGAGATGACGCGCCCATATACCGTCCTGCCATAAAGCAAATGCCTGCTCGATGTTGCGAATCAAAAACTCGGAGGTTACGTGTACGATGTCGGGAGAAGGCTCGATTTGCGGTGCATATCGTTCGGATAACTGCTGTAAAACCTGTTGTAATTGCCTGGAATCGCTCGTTCTCGACACCACCGAATCCACAGCCTTGCAATAATCATCGTATTTACCGGATAACGAATAGTGGTAAGGCATGTATTTGATAAGATAAACGGCGGCTTTATATTTGAGCGAGTCGGCTTCCGATTGGGCATAACGATCCAACACCTTTTCCAATTCCGGGCGATTTTCTCGGGCTGTTGTCAACGCCTGCTCCAACTCGATATCCACGCGGCGACAACTTCCCGCAACGATCGCCAACCCTAAAAATAAAATCTTGAAAAGTTTCATAGCAAGGTTTCTTCCTATTTAGTTTATGCCAACATACAACAACGGCGCAGAGTACCAGCTCTGGAATTTTACCGCATAATGCGTACTCAGCAAGGTTTCAGGTGTCTGCCGAAGAGCATCCCGGGCTCGGAGGTAATCGTCGAGCCGATCGAGCGGCGCAAAGACTCCTCGTTCCAACCGATAAGCACGTTTGAAACACGCGGTTGCCCGTCTATCATTTCCTGCTTTCCGATATACCTGTCCCATATTGTACCATGCACCCGATAAATTGGGCAGTTGGCGCAAGCTCTCAGACAAATATTTTCCAGCGAGGACATGATCCCCCAACTCGAAAGCGATTTTACCCAAACGAGCCGACAAAAGCGGCTCCGAGGAGGGGGCGTGCAAGATTGCCTGCAATCGCCTTCGCGTTTTTTCAAATAAAAGCGAATCTCGTTGAGCCGATGTATCCCAAAATTCAGTATCCATAATTCGGGGAACCAATACGATACATCGAGATAATTGCTCTGCGGCTTCATCCGTTTTATTTTGTTGATACAAACATTTGAAGAATCCAAATCGATAGATCGCATTGTTGGGATATCTCGTAACCAATTCGCATAAACGATGTTCGCTTTCGAGATAACCCGCGGACAGCATAGGACGCATCGCTCGGAGATAAAGCGGGTAATTATCTTTCGGATTTCTCGAAACGGCAACTTGCAACAGCGAATCCGCTAGTCGCAATAGACTGTCTTCTTGGGTGTGTTTATAAATTTCCGTATAGGCAAGTGCGCTATTGACGATTGCTGGCGTCGACCGCGAACACGCCGCGAGTTCATAGCGTACAGCCTTCCAATTCTTTTCCCTGAGGGCCGTTTCGCATGCTCTGAAATGACGATTATTCCGAGCTGTTTTCCAAGCGAAATAACTCGTTCCGACACATGTCGCTAACAGTAAAACGGGGAATACATATGTATACCCTTTGCCTGATAACGATCCTTCTAACGGCCGTGTCTCTCGGCCTTGCATGACGGCCAACAACACGAAGACGAGGCATTGCGCACTATCCGATTCGAAAAAGATCGGAAATGTCTGCTCCCGAACTGCATATAACAATAAGAAACAAAGCACGACCCAACTCGTGATCTTCGAATTACGGACGCAGTAAAAAAGGATTCCTATCGCCCAACATAAATAGAGAATCAAACCGACAATACCTTTCTCGACCGCAATTTGGACGAGCAAATTGGGAGCATAACTCGTAAAACCGACACGGTCATCCTCAAAATGGGAAGGATTCAACGCCAACGTAAAATTTCCTCGCCCCACGCCGGTAACGGGGTATTCCTTTACAACCGCACACGCATTCTCGATCATTTCGATCCGTCCCGAAGTACTGCGCTGTTGAGAAACCGTCTTTCCCATTCGGAGTGTCGCGCAAACGGGAGCACAAAACAAGCCAGCCGTAATTATCAAAAAGATAACCAGAAACCCGAAAATCCGGAATGTCCGAACGGATGGCCTGCGAAATAAATAGATGACTGCCAATACGAAAAGTATTCCTAATGAGATATACATTCCTCTCGAAAAAGAGATGACGATCAAAGATAAAATGCAAATCCCGAGAACGAGAAGCCATCGTTGTACTCGCTTTGCATCGAAAACCGTATAGGCAGCGGCGACGATCCCTCCGAAAAGCCATAACAAGCCGGCCCAATCGTTCGTGGCCAGCCCGAAGGGACGATACAGATGGCGAAAGAAATAGATGTTTTCGATATCTGTTTCTTTCAACGCGTCCACGTAAAACCAGAACGTCCCGAAGCCGATAAAGACAACGATCCCGATGATCGTGCACAAAATACCGAGCAGCCGTCGAATTCCATTTTCGGTTCGCGATAAGTGGCGCACCAAAAAATAACAGACTACGGCCGTCGTCTCCGTGTACAGGAAAATAATCGTCGGCGACGAGTTGATGCTCCACGCAAGAGACAGCAAATCATACGCCCAAACGACAATGATTCCCGCATCGATAATCGAACATTCGATCGGTGCTTTCCGCCACAGGCAACAAAGTATGGCAGCCGAAAGAATCCCGAACAATCCCCACGTATCTCCTTGCGGCAGGAATGTCGAAAGAAACCACCCGCTTATCAGCAGGAGGGAACATATCGACAAGACGCGCTCTACGGCCGATCGGAAACTCGCTTCCATTTGATGCTTCTTGCCAAAGGTTTAACCATCCGATACAGGAAATAAACCGTAATCGCCATGAACAGAAGCTGCGCTACGATCTGCTGAATAATCCCGAAATCCGGCATCGTCCCGGACGAGAGCGAAGCGAGCAACGTGCGGAACAATCCGGGGAAAGATTCGACGAAATGAACTATAAACAGCGGGATGATATAGAAGAAATAATATCCGAAGAACAGGTTCACCACCACGGAATAGGCGAACAACGCATACCTGTATGCCGGCTTGACCATCAATAATGCTGGTTTCCACCCTTCGGGCGCTTTTCCGCGCATTCGATAATAGAGGTACCGCAACAGTTCCATACTTTTGGCCCGCAGATTGGCGATTCCGAGCAAATCGGTCATCAGCCAATACCCGTCGAAACGAAAGAAGGGATTGAGCGTAATGACGAAATTGATATTCGTGAGCAGGATAAGATACTTCAAAACCGGATGTCCCGTAACGAAATAGGCGGCCAAAACGGGTAACAGAATAATGGATTGAAAATAGATTCCCGCAAGGTTCACCACGCATCGCTGCCCCCGTTTCAGCCGCCAGATGTTCGAAACGTCGGTATAAAATACCGGGAAGTTCAGATACAGGCCGAACCCCACGTTGCCATGCTCGATTCCATAATACCGACAGGCGGCCGCATGTCCCAGTTCATGAATGCACGACGATGCGATAATGAATAGCAGCAATCCGATGATAACATACAGATCGATGCTCCCCGCGGTTACGAGCAACGTATCGGTCGCACAGAAATAACCGTCCAGCACGGCGGCAATCGCCAACAAGGGGAATAGGATGCGAACGTCAAACAGGAAAGCGAGTTTTCGGGTCAGCCATGTGATTTTTTCTGCTGAAACCAGATCGAAGCGGAGAATGAACGGTCGCTTCGGTTGTTCGGCCGTATCGAATAGCTCCATACACCGATCGAGGAATTTCCGAACATCGTCCTCCGTATAGCGATTCCCGCTCGCCTCGACATAACGAATCACTGCATCGTCGATCGTATGTGCCTGCTTGGCGATCTCCAACACTCCGGCAACGACGGCATTGATCTCATAATATTTCCCACCGTACGTCGCCAGATAGGTCGCCTCGGCATTGGAGGTGTGGAACTCCGACACCTCGATCTCCTTTATTTTATCGAATGCGAGCATGTAATGATTGGAATATGATTAATTCAACCGATTCATATCGGCGCCGGCCGCCCCTTTGCCCTTATATTTGCTCTTGGTCTGATTGGAGAAATAGGCGACTTTGGCAATAAATATGCGCGAATTCGAATAATTCGTAGCAATCTGAGTACTGACGCGATTGTATTTCGTGAAATCGAATCGTTCGGTCTTGAACGGATCGGAGACGCCGAGTTCCACCCTCAACGCTTTATTCAGGAAGGTTTTCTGCACGCCGAACTGCGTTGTCCAGGTCGATTTGCGGTATTCGTTGCTCCGGACGAATCCCTGCGATTTGAACGTCACGCCCGCCATGAGCGTAAATTCCTTCGGCAACGAGAAAAGGTTGTTGAGCGATCCCCGGAAATAAGGATCGTTCAGATGATCCAGCCCGAAGGGCGTCATCAGGGCGATGAACTGCTGTTCGTAGTAGAGATTGAACATCGGACGCCAACACCCGATAATGGGACTGCCCGACAACGTCACGGTCATCATCTGCTTCGAGTCGTGGTTGATATATTTTCCCATCAACTGCAAATGATCGTCGCCATAGGCCTCCCAGTCGGAGAGGATGGCATCTTTGGTATATTTGTACGAAACCGACAACACCAGAAACTTGTAAAGTGTCCGCCATGTGACGCTGTGCTGCACCGTCGGTTTGAGCAACGGATCACCGCTCGACAACAGAAACCGGTCGAAATAATGCACGCTGCCGTTGAGCTGACCGAACGACGGGCGCTGCATGCTCTGCGAATAACTCATCGACATGCTCGCCTTCTTTCCGATAGGGAACGACAGCGAAAGATTGGGAAAAAGATTATCGTACGTGCGGCTCTGATCGCCGGATTTCTGTCCGTTGACGTAATAACTGTTTCCCGTATGTTCGTAACGCAATCCTGCCTGTAACTGCGCGCCTTTTCCGAATTTAAGCGCGTAGTTCACAAAAGCCGCCGCCTTGCGTTCCGTAGTCCGCGTATCGGAGTCCGGCACGTCGTCCAAGTTGTTTATGTAGAGATTGTCGCGACCGATATCCGTATATTCGCCGCCGAAGCGGAACAGGCTTTTGCCTCTTTGATAGCCGAACACCAATTTCGCGGCGTACAGCCGGTTGTCCGACGTCGAACTGCTCGTCACCTTACGGCTCGGCGTGCCGTCCAATCCCCGCTCGTCGAGCATCTGATCCGCATCGCTGTTGTTGCTCAGAAAGTCGAAATTGAAATCCGCCGTCAGGTTCTTCGCCAATTTGCCGGCATAGTAGGCATTGACATAGTGATTGTCGCCCGCAGTCTCGTTCCGTGCGTCCGTTTCGAGACGATCCGACAACTCCCCCTCGATATACCGTTCCAGCAAATCAAAGCGATCTTCCGATCGTTCGGATCGCGTGAACCGATATTGAGCCCCGACCGAATGATTCTTATCGATCGTGTAATTGACTCCGACGTTCCCCATGGTCGCCGATCGGTCGTTCCGGCTGTCGCCCGTCGAATGGGTACTCCACTGCGGATCGACATAGGCATTCATCGTATTGTCGCCAATATTGGTATTATAATTTTTTATATATATAATATCCCCGAAAACATCAAGCCCTTTTCGGCGATAATTGAGTTCAACCTCCTCATTATGTACCAGATGATCCATCCATCCGGCCTGTACTTCCGCCGATCCGCTCAACCCGTCTCCCTGTTTGGCGGCGGGTTTGATCCGGATCACGGCGCCCGTGCCCGACGAATACTCCGCTCCGGGGTCGGTGTCCACCTCGATTTTTTCGATGTCGCGCGATTTCAGCCGCTTCAACTCCGATTTGTCGCGCACCAGCCGATTATTGATGTAAATAACCGGTGCACCGCTACCCAGCACCTCGATCTTCGGATCGATCATCCCCGTCACCTGAACGCCCGGCAAGTAACGCATCACGTCGTTCGCATCTCCGACGTCGCTCAGAATCGTATTTTTAACCGTCGTCACGATACTGCTCCCGTCGAGTTTGTAACTCGGCTTGCGCGCCGTAACGACCACGTTTTTGAGCATATTGTCATCCGGTTGCAATGTAATCGTACCCATATCGATTCTTACAGGAGATATTATCTTCGTCTGATATCCCACAAAGGAGATTTTCATGCAAAGACCCTCCAGCGGGCACCTTGTATTCAGTGTGAATTTTCCCTCTCCATTGCTCACTGTACCAGCGACAAATGCCGAATCAGGCAAAGACAAGAGTTGTACCGTCGCATAGGCAATCGATTCGGCAGCCTCGTCCATAATGCGCCCCTTCATGCTTCGATCGTTCCCGTCAGAACAAATTCCCTCGATTCCCACGCTGGTCAGAACAACCGTCAGAAGAATCATTCGTCTAAGCCTCATTGCGTAAAAGTTATGGTTTCAGCTATCTATTTATTTGCAATAAAATAAAGCAACGATCCGATACTCCGTCATGAATGGAGACATCGATTATAAGAATGTTATATTATAAATTCAGAACAAGGTTCGACAAGATATTCTTTTTTACATATCATACTGATTTCCACATCACTTTGCATTTCTATAACACCGCCAATAGTGAGGGGATCCGTTTCAAGTCGTTGTTCCAACTCCCTGATATATGATTCTTCATTAAGTTTAGAATTCAAAGACTCCATTCCATCGTAAATTTTAAGTTTCATAATATAATAAATTAGTTTTCTTGAGAAATTACATTTTCCAGACCCGCTGTCCGACTTATATCGTCGCCATATACGCTTTTCCCTTTGTAACGTTTATTCGTTTTGTTGAAATAGTAGGTCAGTTCGCAGCGAAACATCCGATAATTGGTACGGTTGTATCCCGCTTGCACCGTCGCCGGATTGGTTCGCCTGTAATCGAATTTGTACCAGTTGAACGGATCGTGTATATTGACGTAAACCTCGAATCGTCCGTCGAAGAAACTTTTCGTGACGGTAAAATCCAAGTCCCATGTGTATTTCCGAAACACATTGTAGTGGATATTTCCGTTCGAGGTATAGCTCACCCATGCCGACAGCGTGAAATCGGCCGGCAGTTCGAGCGTATTCATCCACGCAAAGAAAAAGATTCCCCGATTGAAATTCCGCATCCCCTCCGGCGTTTCGAAACGCACGAACGGCTGCGTATAATCGGCCAACAATCTCGGGTGCCAGCATCCGATCGTCGGCGAGATCGATGCGTTCACGTTCAACGATTGCGCTTTGTCGAGATTTTCCATATGATTGATCGTCATCGTGCCGGCATCGTCGTAGAGCCGCCGGATCGTAATGATCGCATCGCGCGTGTGCCGGTAGGAGGCCGACAGATAGAACCATTGGTAAGAGGTTTTCCACGTCACGTTCTGATTGACTGTCGGCCGCAGTAGCGGATTGCCCGATCCGAGCGTATAAGGATCGTAATAATTGATGCTTCCGTTCAGACTGCTGAATGACGGACGTTTCATGGAGTGCGAATAAGCCAGCGACATGCTTGCCCTTCCCACCGGAAAGGAGATCGAGGTGCTGGGGAAAAGATTGTCGTAGCGACGGCACAAGTCCGCCTGCCGTACTCCCGTATCGTAATAATTCGTGGCGGTATGCTCGTAGCGAATTCCGGCCTTGAAGGAGACTTTACCCTGCTTGTAACTGTAATCCAGAAAACCGACCCCTTTCCGTTCGGTCGTGCGGATATCGGAATTGCCGATTTCATCGAGCGTGATGAAGTAATCGTTGTCGCGGTTTACATCGGTATAGGCCCCACCGAAACGGAACTTGTGTTTGCTCATACGGTATTCGAAAATAGCCTTCGTCGCCAATAATCTATTATCAGCTTTCGAACGCGTATTGATGGTTCGCTCGTTGTTTACGATACTGTTTTCGACGGTTTGCTGCTTTCGATCCGCATCGTTGAGCATGGCGTCGAAATTAAACTCCAATGAAAAATCCTTGGACAGTTTGCCGTTGTAGTATCCGTTCAGATAGTGCTGGGTATTATCTTGTTCGCTGTTCTGCACAGAACCGATGACGTCATTCTCTTCGCCTGCCAGAAAATATTGTATCTCCGAACGATCGAGTGTTCGTGTCGGATGCTCGGCCGTTAACCGATAACGCATTCCCAGCGTATGATCTTTCGACGGCTGATGGTTGAATCCCAACGTACCGAGGTAGGCAATTTCTTTCGACTCGATATGGGTTGTCGACAGCACGCGCCAATCGGGTTGTGTAAAAACTCGTATGTCGTTCGTGCTGTTCGATATGCTTCCGTAGCCGCGTTGATACTGGATATCTCCGAAAAGATCGAATTTCTTATGACGATAATTCAAGGAAATCTCTTCGATGTGCACGCCTTTCTCCGACCATCGGCCGTAGAGATCGACGTACCCGCTCAATCCTTCGCCGCGCGGAAGCGTCGTAATCCGGATCACAGCCTCCGTACTCGACGAATATTCCGCTCCGGGGTTCGTATCCAGCTCGATCTGTTTGATTTCGCGCGCACGAAGCTGCTTCACCTCCGACTCGTCGCGCACCAGACGACCGTTGAGATAAACCTTCGGTTTACCTTTCCCCAATACGGTCGGAATAGGACTTGCACCGTCACCCCAGACGCCCGGCAGATAACGCATTACATCGGCCACCCGGTTCAACTTGCTCAAAAATGTATTTTGAACCTGCATGATCACACTGCTCCCCTCCAACGCATAGGAGGGTTTACGCCCCTTAACCACGACATTGGCAATCTCATTCTCGTCGACATGCAGCGTGACCGTTCCCATGTCGGCTTTGACCGGCGAGACGATTGCAGTGCGATATCCTACGAACGAGATTTTCAGGCAAAACCGTTCCGGCTGAATCGCAGAGGTTTTTATTTCGAACTTTCCCGTCTTGTCGCTTACCGCACCTGCCACAAATGCGGAGTCGGGCTGAGACAACAATTGAATCGTCGCATAGGGTATCGGCAATTCTTGTTCATCTGATACTTTTCCCGTGATAAAAGACGGATTTTGTCCAAAAACCGAATTTACAATAATAAAACCTGCAAATAAACAAGATAACAGACACTTCATAAGAGTAATTTAAAAGCTACATAGGGATTAGCAGCCGCATCCCTATGTAGCTAATATTAAAGTCAATCGGAATATCCCTTGTCGCATGTGATATGCTCCCCGCCTCCACACGGACGTATTTCATACCCTTTATCGCACTCCGTGAAAAGCGTAATGTCATGCCCTTG
>ULQK01079140.1_pt1 | contig 10893 bp, 7 predicted proteins | sample 1954371 | NCBI WGS metagenome assembly ULQK01 (sample SAMEA4835652, study PRJEB28245) | human gut metagenome | biome: gut microbiome; material: fecal sample | place: Denmark | collected 2008 | reverse complement strand
CTGTCTGTGACTCGAAATTAATTCAGCAGACCCTAATTAAGGTCTACTAATTAAATGTAATTCAGTCAATTATGTAGTTTTATACTCTCTCCTCTATGTATTTCTCCGGGGCGCGCAAAAAATCCATAAGATTTATTATATACACGCCTTCTTCATTTATGTAGGTAGGTTGTAGCCCGTTGACAATTACGATTCTGCGAAATCCGTCGCGAAGCTTACGTAGCGAGGCCAGTTCTTGATCCCGTTTTTCTTCTGTTTCCATCGCATAGGCCGATTGGATGTACACTCGCTCATAGCCACGGTTGCAGACGAAATCGATTTCCAGCGTCTTGCGCTGACGGGATCCATCCTCGATTTTTACTTCGGTAAACACCTGTCCTACATCCACCTTCATTCCAATAGCACGAAGCTCGTTGTAGAGCATATTCTCCATCATATGCGTTGGTTCTACTTGCCGAAATCCTAATCGGGCATTTCTCAGTCCCAAATCCTCAAAGTAATACTTAAACGGCGAATCTATGTATTTTCTTCCTTTAATGTCATAACGAGTAACACGTTCCAACACGAACGCATCTTCCATATATTCCAAGTAGAGACGTATGGTATCCACCGAAATGCTACTATGCTTTACACTTTTAAAAGTGTCTGCAATCTTTGGAGGATTGGTCAGACCACCCACACATGATGCCATGATGTCCACTAGTTCTGACAAATCGCTATCTTGACGAACTTCATATCGCTCTTTTATGTCACGCAAATAAGTATGCTCCATCTGCTGTTCCAGATAACTCACCTTCTTGTTGACATCGTTTTCTAAAACGACCTGTGGCAATCCTCCATAGAGCATATATTCACGAATCATATCTTGCGAATAGTCATCACGGAAATCTGCTACTTCTCTGAAGGTCAATGGACGCACGTGTATTTCATCTCCTCGTCCACGAAACTCAGTGATTACATCCTTAGACAGGAATTTTGCATTAGAGCCAGTAACAAACACATCCACATTGCTTATGCTTAGGAATGAGTTCAATACATCCTCAAACTCGCTGACCATCTGTACTTCATCCAGGATAACATAATATTGACCGTCTGATGAAAGACGGCTATCTATGTATTGAAGTAATGCGTCGGGGTCTCTCAAACTTTTATTCAGTCGGTTCTCCAAATTTACCCCTATGATATGGTCTTCTTTCACTCCTTGTTTTATGAGGTAATTCTTGAAAAGGGTGAACAACAGGTATGACTTGCCGCATCTGCGCATTCCTGTTATCACTTTTATCAACCCATTCCCACAACTGTGGATAAGTAGATCTAGATATTTATCTCTACGGATTTCCATATATCTATTCGTTCATTTTGTGTAAATACACATTATTAACGACCGCAAAGTTAGCCTTATTCCTTTGTACACGCAAATTTCAAGGCAAGAAAATGAGTCAATGGTCACATTTTTAACTCTTACAAGGCAGTTTTTCCTTCATACAACGCCGATAGACGTTATCAATAGTTGGGGCTTCTCTAAGATGTATGCCACCCAAATTGTCAAGAATGTCAATGGCGAAGACTTCACTATAGCGGCTCTTGTCATGCAGGTGAATGGTTTCCAATTTCAGGGCAAGGTGTATATTGCTTTGGATGAAGGCTCTGATTACTACCGTATCTATGGAGAAAAGGATGGAACGACAAAAGAATATCATCATGATATTGCTTTTGATGAGCTTGGCGATGTACTTGACTCAATGATAGAGACTGGAGGTATGACCAAGGAAGAATACCAAGCAAAGGTAAAGGACTTTGTTTGTAGCCTCTACCATCAGTATTTTGGTGCAAAGTTAGTGTTAAACACGAGGAATTTATCTTTATTCTAATTGTTTTATACTAACTTTGTACCAATAATAGGATATAACGCTACATCGTGCTACAATATAGCTTTCTCGGCATAAATAGACAGAAATTTATGTCAAGTAATCCATTAATCACAACAACAAGAAGCGTCATCACACCATGGCATTATCCAACATAGAGAAGCATTATAACAAACACCCTGAAGACCTGCGCCTTCTGCGCAGACACGGCATCGTAGAGTTTGAAACGACCATGCACCACCTGCACCGTTTCCTTAAGCCCGGCATGCATCTGCTCGACATCGGCGCAGGCACAGGCCGCTACACCTCAGCCCTAATGGCCGAAGGCTACGACGTGAAAGCGGTTGAACTGGTGAAGCGCAACATCAACGTCTTCCTCGAACGCGAGCCAACAGCCAACGTGGTGCAAGGCGACGCAAGAGACATGCCGTTCATCCCTGCCGCATCGGCAGACATAACGCTCTTGCTGGGACCTCTCTACCACCTCATTGGCGACGAAGAGAAGCTGAAAGCTCTAAACGAAGCCAAACGTGTCACGAAACCTGGCGGACTGATCTTTGTGGCTTACCTCATGAACGAATATAGCATCCTGTCTTATTGCTTCGATGAAGACAGAATGGGCGACCTGCTAAAGAAAGGTGTGGTAGACCGCAATTTCCACATCCAGGCACAGACAGACGAGCTTTACGACTATGTGCGCATCGACGACATCAACCGTCTGGACACAGCTGCCGGCCTGGATCGTGTCACCATATTCTCACCCGACGGGGCTTCCGACTACATGCGCACACGCCTAAACCGCATGAGTGACGAGACGTTTGCTCTGTTCATCGAATACCAAAAAACCATATCTGAACGTGCCGACCTCATTGGCGCGGGAAGCCATGTGGTTGACGTGGTGCGGGTGAAATGAAAAAGCCGACAACAACGACAACAACCCGACGACAACAAAACCTGACCTTACCAAGAGAAAACAACAGCTGACGCGACAAAAGGAAAATGTGAACAGTTTGTGATATTTTATGAATATGCCTACACGATAATAAATCAGTAACTTTGCAACCGAATTATTACTTAAGATATGAAAAAATTATTGTTCACATTTTCCTTGACTCTTCTCTCAAGCCTGTCCATGGCCCAAGAGACATTGTCATTGGGCCAATGCCTACAGATGGGCATTGAGCGAAATCTTAATTTGAAAACCTATGAGGGCAATGTTCTCAAAGGCAAGCACAACATCAGCGAGAACCGTGCCCGACTGCTGCCACAGATAAACATAGGTGCAGCTTTCAACGACAATTTCACGCCGCCCGTGTCTGTGACCGATGGCACCGCCTACGGCAAACCGTACAACGTCACAAAGACGCTGCAATATAACTCATCGGCAAGCATCCAGCTACAGATGCCCCTCTACAGTCAGACAGCACTCACAGCGCTCAACATCTCCAAAACTCTCGACCAGCTAAACTCCTTGTCTTACAACAAAGCCAAGGAAGACCTCATCGTGCAGATCAGCAAGATGTATTATCTCGCACAAAACACCGAGGAACAGATCGGCATAATAAAAGACAACATCAAACGTCTAGAAGAACTGCGCGACATCACACAGGCCTTCCATGACAACGACATGGCCCTCAGCGTCGACGTGAAACGTGTAAACGTGAACCTGGAGAATCTCAGCGTGCAATATGACAACGCAAAGGCCATGCTCACACAGCAGTATAACATGCTCAAATATGTCATCGACTATCCTGCCGACAAAACCATTGCGGTAGAGAAAGCAAACATCGAACAGACAGACATGGCAGCGCTGACAGGACTGAACGAGAACCTGTCTGAACTGCAACTGCTCCGCAAACAGCAGACACTCGCCGAACAGCAGAAGAAGCTGGCGAAAGACGGATACCTGCCAACGCTTGCTCTCACAGGCAACTGGACCTACGCCGCCTTCACCGACAAGTTCAGCAACTGGTTCCATTCTGGCGAATCGAACCATTGGTACAAGTCGAACGGCATCGGTCTGACGCTGCGCATCCCCGTGTTCGACGGTTTCGAGAAGCGCTCCAAGATAAGAAAAGCACAAGTAGACATCGACAATGCCAAGCTGTCTTACGAGAACGCCATGAAGGGCATGCAGACACAATATGCCAACGCCGTGAACGACCTCGCCAACAACCAGCGCAACTTCAGCAAACAGCGCGACAACTATCTCCTGGCCGAGGATGTGTATAAGGTGACAAGCGACAGATACCGCGAGGGCATAGCCTCAATGACGGAGGTGCTGCAAGACGAGATGAGCATGAGCGACGCTCAGAACAATTATCTCACGGCCCATTTCAACTATCAGGTGTCGAACCTGACGCTACTGAAGCTCACGGGACAACTTGAGAAGCTATTGAAATGAATGTGGAAAGTGGAAGGTTGAATGATTGCGGCTTTGCCGCAATGTAGTATTTTCCGATGTTGACTTTTTCTTTTATTCGGCATTTATTCATTCTGCTTTTATTTTTTAAGGTAACATATAACAAGACAAAAAATGGAGACAAACAACAATAACGCAAGCAACAATAACGCAAGCAAAAATAACGCAAGCAACAACAACGCAAGCAATAACAACGCAAGCAACAACAACGCAAGCAGCGAGAACAACGCCCAGTCTAATCACGAGCTTACAGCCAAACAGCTGAAGCGCCAACGCATACGCCAGATTGTGGTAAGCCTCATCGGCGTGGCTATCCTTGTATGGGGAATCGTCAAGATTGGCTGCATGTTCATGGACTATAAAAGCAACGAGAAGAGCGACGATGCTCAGATAGAGCAATATATCTCACCCGTCAACATGCGTGCATCGGGATACATCAAGAAAATCTGTTTCAAGGAACACCAGGACGTGAAGAAGGGCGACACGCTGCTCGTTCTCGACGACCGCGAGTATCGCATACGCGTCATGGAAGCTGAAGCAGCTCTCAAGGACGCCATGGCTGGAGCCAACGTGGTGGACGCATCGCTGCAGACCACGCAGACCTCTGCAACAGTATACGAGGCATCAATAGCCGAGATAGAGATACGCCTCTCTAAGCTGGAGAAAGACCGCCAGCGTTACCAGAACCTTGTGGCCCGCAACGCTGCCACACCCATACAGCTCGAACAGATCGAGACCGAATATAACGCCACGAAGAAGAAGCTCGATGCTGTGCGCCGCCAACAGAAAGCTGCCTACTCGGGCGTGAACGAGGTGCAGACGCGCAAGAAGAACACAGCGGCTGCCATCGAACGTGCACAGGCTGCTCTGGAGATGGCAAAGCTCAACCTCTCCTATTGTGTCGTAACGGCTCCCTGCGACGGCAAGCTCGGCCGCCGCGCTCTCGAAGAGGGACAGCTGGTGAACGCAGGACAGACCATCACCTACATCATGCCCGACACGCAGAAATGGGTTATCGCCAACTATAAGGAGACACAGGTGGAGAACCTCTATGTAGGCCAGAAGGTCATCATGACCGTCGATGCCTTCGAAGGCAAAGAGTTTGAAGGCAAAATTACGGCCATTTCTGGTGCCACAGGTTCCAAATACTCTCTCGTGCCTACTGACAACTCGGCTGGCAACTTCGTGAAGATTCAGCAGCGTGTGCCTGTGCGCATAGAGTTTGAAGGAATATCCAAGGAAGACAACGACAAGTTGGCTGCCGGAATGATGGTTGTTGTAAAGGCTCAACTTAAGTAAATGACACAAGCAGAGATATATACGGCGGTGCCTGACCACCTGCCGAAGAATTTTCCGTTCTACAACTGGGTGCCAAAGCCCCTGGGCATCGCCTTCCTCGTCATCCTTTTCATACCTATCATGACGGTGAGCGGTGCCTACACCGTCAACAGTAGCGAGATGGTGGGCGGGCTTGGCATCCAATCGGAACATATCGCGTTCTTGAGCTTCGTCACGTCCATAGGCATGGCGGCGTTCTCGCCGTTCTTCTATTCCCTGGTCAGCGTGCGCCGCCAGAAGATGATGAGCCTCGTAGGCTTCTCCTTGCTGGCTGTGCAGAGCTACATCTGTGCCAACACCGACAGCCTGTTCATCCTCGCTCTCAACAGCCTGATCATGGGCTTCGTCCGACAGACCTTGCTCATGTGCAACCTCTTCACGCTCATCAAGTATGGCTTCGGCATAGAGGCCACACGCAACGTCACGCCCGGCAACGAGCCTGTCGACGAGGCAGGATGGGACGCTCTCGACACGGAGAAGAAGGCGAGCCAACCGATCATCTATTTCTTCTTCATGCTCCTCGGACAGATAGGCACATGGATAACGGCATGGTTCGCTTACAACTACCACTGGCAGATGGTCTATTATGCCATGCTCGGCGCCATACTCGTGGCCCTGCTCATCACCCTTCTGTGCATGCCTTACAACCCCTACCCCACAAAGCACAGTCCGCTGTCGTTCTCCAAGTTCGGCAACGTGGTGGTGTTCTGCCTCATGTGCTGCTCGTTCGTCTATGTCACGGTCTACGGCAAGGTTTACGACTGGTACGACAGTCCACGAATCTGCTGGGCAACAGCTGTCTGTGTGCTCTCCGCCCTTCTGTTCTTCTACCTTGAGAAGACGCGCCGCTCGCCTTACTTCATGCTCAAGGCGTTCAAGTCGCGTAGCATACAGGGCGGCATACTGCTCTTCATCGGACTGATGATCTGCAACTCCAGCTCCATGCTCGTCAACATCTTCGTGGGCGTGGGCATGAAGACAGACCAGATACAGGTGGCAGCCCTCGGCAACTGGGTCTTGCTGGGCTATTTCATAGGCCTGGTGACCATCCTTATTCTCAACAACAAGGGTGTCCATTTCAAATGGTTCTTCGCCCTGGGCTTCATCCTCATTGCCGCCGCCTCACTGTTCATGTATTTTGAGGTACAGACAGCCGGAATGTTGGAGCGCATGAAGTGGCCTGTCATCATACGCGCCACGGGCATGATGCTCCTCTACTCGCTCATCGCCGTCTACGCCAACCAGCGCATGCCTTACAAGCTGCTCTCCACATGGGTGTGCATAATGCTCACCGTGCGCATGGTCATAGCTCCCGGCATCGGATCGGCTCTCTATCAGGTGGTGTTCCAGTATCGCCAGCAATATTATGTCACGCGTTACGCCCACGACTATGACCGCACGAACGCGGAGACAGCCACAACCTACGACATGACAGCCCGTGGCATGCAGTATCAGGGCAAGAGCGAGACAGAGGCACAACACATGGCTGCCATGTCGGCAAAGGGCAAGGTGCAGGTGCAGGCCACGCTGTCAGCCATCAAGGAGATGTCGGGATGGACCATCTATGCCTGCATAATACTTGCCGGTCTCATGCTCGTCGTTCCGTGGCCCAAGAGAGACATATCGAAGGACACGAAAGAGTGGTATGTAAACTATTGAACCCAAAACGGTCATTAGGCCGTTTGGGGTTAAAATAACGTTAAATGGCCATTAGCGTCCCGTTAAAAGCCGGGACCCTAATGGCCAATTAACCTAACAAACTTAAAAGTTAGACAATTTCCAAAACATAAACGCCACGGGCCGGAATTTGAACCGCCGTGTCTATCGCAACGGTTGTGCCTGTTATAACATCTTTGCCAGCCTTATGGTCTTTTACAACTTCATTGAAACGATTCATATCCAATGTCTGGTTCTGATCTGTTCCATTCATTAAAACAAGAACCGTCTTGTTGTCCTTGACCCTTGCATAGACATAACAGCCCGATCTGTCAGGAGTGTAATGAATCAGCTTTCCTTCTTTTACAGCATCACACCGCTGTCTCCAGTTCAACAATTTCCTCATATAATTCCAAGCTTCATTCTGCAGATCCGTACGTCCCTCAGGTGTGAAAGCATCTTTCGGGTCTCCAACCCAACCTCCGGGAAAATCAGAGCGTATGACACCGTCGCCTTCGGCTTTTGTTCCAGACATCAGAATCTCTGTTCCATAATAGATCTGAGGAATGCCTCGGGTTGTCAACAAGAAAGCTATGGCCTGTTTGTATCTTCTTAAATCAGACTCTCCCTTTTGCATAAATCGCCCTAAATCATGATTATCCAAAAAGATCAGCACGTTGTTGGGATCGGGGAACATGAAATCTTGTGCGATAACTTCATAAATCTTAAACAGCCCTGCTTCAGATCCTTCATTGCTGGAACATACATCTCCAAACGCCTTTTGGCAAGTAAAGGTCAGGTCAAAATCCATCACGGTCTTTAAGTTGCTGTTCGATTCATTCATTTTAGAATCTTTTTGCCACCATGCCGAAGCAGATCCTCTCGGATACCAGGCTTCTCCTACAATGTTGAAATCGGGATATTCTTTTTCCACCTCCTTGCACCAGGTAGACATAAAATCATAATCGGCATAGGGATGTGTGTCTTGACGGATACCGTCAATGCGTGCATATTCAATCCACCAGATGCTGTTTTGAATCAGATAGCGGGCCAGATGCCTGTTTTTCTGATTCAGATCGGGCATGCCTCTTCCAAACCAACCATTTACCAATGTCTCTCTCTCCGACTTAGGTGCGTGAACATCCATAAGAGTCCATTTGAAATGGTTTGTTTGAACAAAGTTGTCTTGATGATTCAGCCAATCAGAGGTAGGAAAATCTTTTAACCACCAATGGGAGCTACCACAATGGTTGAAAATCATGTCCATCACCACCTTCATTCCCTTCTTGTGGGCCTTGTCGATCAACTCGCAATATTCATCGTTCGTTCCGAAACGAGGATCTACCCGATAAAAATCGGTAATGGCGTATCCGTGATATGAACCTCCGGGCATCCTGTTCTCCAACACTGGATTTAACCAGATTGTCGTGAAGCCTAAATCACGGATATAATCCAATTTATTAATAATACCGCGCAAATCACCTCCGTGGCGAGCCCAGTCGCCCGAACGGTTTGTCTTAACATCATCGAGATTGTCATTAGACGGGTCCGCATTTGCAAAACGGTCAGGAGTGATCAAATACATCACGTCAGCAGATGAAAATCCGGCAGCTCCAGGCTTTTTACTTCTTTCCTTTAACTCGAAGGTTCTTATTTCTTTCTTTTTGCCTTTTTGAAACACCAAATTCATGGTACCTGGAGAGGCTTCTTTGGAGATGTCCAGATAAATGAACAGGTAATTAGGGTTCTCCACTCCTACAACCTCCTTCACTCTTACCCCCGGATAGTCGATATGAACTTGAGAGCTTGCGATGTTCTTGCCATAAACCATAATCTGCAATTCAGGATTCTTCATCCCCACCCACCAGCAAGCAGGCTCCAACCGCGATATATCAGTGGCATATATAGCACTGATACACAACAGGCAAACGATAAACAACAATGATCTTTTCATGATTTTTGATTACTTTAGTGTCCCAGTAAAAATGGAACGGTTAGAAAATTAATTAATAGATGACCATTTTGGTCGAACATGTTTCGCCTACAAAAATACATTATTTTTTTTTGCACAAACGTTTGCACTGTTTATAAATTACAGTTTTTTAACCGTAAAGGTTATAAAAACATTACTGCTTACGCTCCGTAAGTGACGCAGTTACGCTCCGTAAGTGACGTGTTTACACCCCGCAAAAGAGGGGTTTCAGAAATGCGTTGTAAAGGATGGAAAAGGTTAGAAAAGGGGCGTTTTTATCACGGTTTTGCATAAATATACAGAATGACAGAAAGATAGCGAATAAAGGCTTATCTTTGCAGGATGCGCAAAATTATAGTTAAATTTCGCGCATGAATTGTTAACAGATTTAAAATACACCCTTACTTTGTCATTAAGCCTCTTTGAGGTCGTCAAAGAGCCTCTTTGAGGCTGTCAAATGGGCTTAATGAGGACGTCATTAAGGCACTTTCATTTTGTCATTTGGGCTTAATGAGAAAATGAATAAATATACGGCTCAAAGCGCATATTTATGCATTGGCAAAACGTTCATATAAAAGCTATCGTTCGCCCTCTTCGAGGACGTTTTTATTATCTTGCTGTGAAACCGCAGGTTTCGTTCGCTACGCTCTCTTCACCAGCGGTTACGGATATTCGCCGCCTTCGGCGACGCTTGCTTGAGATAAATGACCATAACATACAAGCGAAAGTTCAACAAAATATAGCATCAGCAAATAGAAGAATGATTTGCTGCTTTGATTTATTTTTGCTAATTTTGTCGCAAACAAAACGGTGCAGAGAATGAAGAACGGCAATAATGATATCAGCTCACTTGAGGAACAGATGGCAAACAATGATGACATCTGCTGCTCTTGCGGCATTGTAACGGCTTTTCCAAAAGCGTTTTTCGACAACTACCGCGTGGCGGGGGTGGGCATAATGGTCTGCACATCAGGGTCGTTCACGCTTCGTTGTGAAGGGGTCGAATATGCTGTAACGCAGGGTGAGACGGTGTTTCTTGCACGCGACGTCTATTTCTCCGTGTCCGACCATAGCGCCGACTGTGGCGTGGTAATAATTCTTTACCGCGTCGACTCCATTCGCGACTTCCTGGGCACCACCATCGTGGGAATGAAATTTGTGGAGATGCTGAACCCACGCAACTGCTGGGTCATGCACACCCAGCACGAGAGCGAGTTTGAGAAATATGCCCAACTGCTGGCTGCCAAAAGGAACGAGGGCAACGTCTTTGCCATGAACGAACACAAGCTACTGCTCCTGGCGCTCACCTACAGGGTGTGCAGCATCTTTAGCGCATTGGCCAAAGACGGCGACCACCTGTCAAACCGCAAGCTGGAGACCTACATGCGCCTCATGCAACTCATTGACCAACATTATGTTAAAGAGAGGGGCGTGCGGTTCTATGCCGACAAGCTGTGTCTCTCACCCAAATATCTCACGTCTATCATGAAATCGGTTTCAGGCAGCAGCGTGCAGCAACTGGTGTTCAAAGCCATAACGAAAAAGGCAATCTTTCTTGTCAACAACACGGACAAGAGCATTAAAGAGATATCCGACTATCTAAACTTCCCTAACGCCTCTGCCTTCGGCACATTCTT
>ULQK01093282.1_pt1 | contig 10903 bp, 11 predicted proteins | sample 1954371 | NCBI WGS metagenome assembly ULQK01 (sample SAMEA4835652, study PRJEB28245) | human gut metagenome | biome: gut microbiome; material: fecal sample | place: Denmark | collected 2008 | reverse complement strand
TAGAGCAATGACATGATTGAGTCTTTCGGACTGACAGTCATGCTTTTCTGTTCTGTCAACTTTGTTGAAGATGCCATTTCTTCCATTATCTGTTGTTCTGAACAACTTGCAAAGAACAACATCATTATCATATATACGAACCAATTTTTCATCTTAAATTTCTTGTTTTTATTCTTACTTACTCAACATAGCATTGGCCTTTTTGGTATAGTCAGCAGCTCTATCTCTTGCTTTGACTGCTTTATGAGAATACACCAAAGCTTTGTCTGCCATATTTCTCGCTCTGTCTTGATATATCTTCGCCCTGTCATATTTCTTCTGTCTTACATAATACTCAGCATCTCTCAAATTATTTTGTGTCTGTATGTTATAGTAATCCGCCTCTCGTTGGTAGCTTTCCGCTTGCCGCAGATAATATGCAGCTTCACGCTGATACGATTGGGCTTGGCGAACGTAAAAACTTGAAGTCTGAGCATATCCAATTGCAGTCAATATGGACAAAACTATGCAAGAAATAAAAGTTCTCATGATCAGAAATAATACCAAGTACCACCATATTGAACCTTATAAGAATAACCTCCCTTATTCGTTTCTTCTGTTGGAAATTTCATTCCATTAAAATCAACCCAGTTACGATCATGGTCATCTTCCAAATTCTTATATACGCTCACTCTGCCATAGCAATTCCACTCGCCATCTTCCATATAGTACACATCTGTATCATATTTGTGTAACCATCCATCACCAACACTTGCATCAGAAATGTCTTGAAGCATTTCATCTGAAGTTCTGGTATCCTCATAATATTGACTTTTAGGACCTTTTGACTCGCATGAACAGAAGAGAACACTCATTACAAGTGCTATATACATTATCTTTTTCATATTTACTACACATTTATTGTTTAACAAACTAACCTCTTTTTATATAATAACGATTCCCTTTATAAGCAAAGGAGTTTACACCTTGAATGCAAACCCAGCTATTTCCAAAACGGATGTATTGCTTACCACCACTGAGATAAATGGAATAAACACCTTTATTGGTTCCTGACTCACAAACTATCCCCACAGAGTAAGAGGTACGAGTAAATGCTCCATTACCACTAGTACCTCTGAACGTCATGTTGTTTTGGACAGGAACTGAAACATATCCATATCCTCCACAAACCAGGCAATAGACAGGACCATAAGCCGTCATCCAACCACCAGCACCTCTACAATTGCCGCATACAACATTCTGATAGTTCTGTGCATACACCATGGTCATGGCACTCAAGAATAGAATCAATGTACAAATCAAAGACTTCATAATCTCATACCCTAATTCGTGTCGGGCACAACTTCTAAGTTTGTTATTTGTCTGTTTATGAGATATAGAGTACCGAAGTAACCATTTACTATCAGAAAAAAACTGCATTGGAAAACAAAAAGCAGAAGACCATGGAATACAAACTACATAGCCTTCTGCTCTCTTATACTTTCAGAATAATCCTGCTGATTGATTATCTTTTCAAAGTGAACTTCTTTACAACCTTACCTTTTCTGTCAATAGCACCATAAAGATTGATTTCTTCATCATCTGTCATACCAAATCCATCGTCATCAAGATAGTACATACCATCAGGGTTAAGCTGCCATTCCACTTCTGCCACGCCATTCTTATATTGATATACATGACCAGGGAAATGAAATGAATGCGCTTTCGCTCTATCAAAAGCATCTTGTGGAAGCCCTTTCATACTATCCCAGTCAATATCTTCATCTGTCACGATTTGCAGCACCTCATCAATAGACATGAACTCGTATGCGCATCTTGCCTCTTTGTCCATCAAGTAACGTGGTTTCCAATACCGCCCAATCACCTGAGTCACTAATGCCATATCTTCCCCCAAATCATTTTGTACAAGTGGTTGGCCTTGATATTGTGATAAACATAATTCCCTATATAGTTTTTCCTCTTCTGACATATCTATATCATTGGACTTTCCATCTTCATACACCAAATCCCATGGATTATCATTGCAGATTACTAACCCCTCTATCTTACCTTGTACAAAATCATCCTCATTTGTGTCATCTTTATTCTTAGCCTTAGCAAGGTATCGGAGTTTTCTTATCAAATCACGTTCTTCTTCATTCGCAATATTATAAGCAATCTGAATGTAACTGTCAAAAGATTGTTGAATTGCGTCGGTTGCTTGCTCTAATATTTCATCATTACCTTTCTTGGCAATAATGTTCATCGCACAGGCCATAAGCCGTCCAGCAAATCGTGAGTTACTTAGGTTGGGGGCATCACCTAAAACTTCTTTATATCCATCTTTCAGTTTGATTGACACATTATTTCCACCTGTAGATTTTGCGTGCATATTCATCTTTGCTTCTTCGTATGACTCATATCCGAATATACCGGCAGCCAACGATTCGAAGTTTTTGTCATCGAGAATATCGACCGAACGAATCATTAAGTTGCGAATTTCATCAGAAGTGTTGTCTGACAACTCTTCAAATTCTTTCACTGTGGCCACAATAATATTATAACCGTCTTCTTTTTCTGACAAATAAACCTGTGCCTCAGGCAAAACACCAGCAGCTTCTTTACCAATCCTTTTAACCTCGTAGTTAGCAGCAAATGCAACATTAGCATCTATGGGTATAGGAAAAGGAACATATACAAGCAGGCTATTACCTTCTATACAGGTTAATGCGACATTGAACACACAATGTTTGCCTTCTACTACCGTTGCGAACTTATTTTCCTCTCGGCTTGGTTCTATACCTGACGAAGAGAACATTTTTGCAATACTGTCTTCGAGAGTAATAATATTTAGAGAAGCATTGTTGTCTTTATTCTTGAAAAAATCGAATATTCCCATAGTTCAATGATGTTTATGTTTGTATCTTAATTCTTTTGCGACCTAATCAGTAATTTCCAACAATTGTATTCCTGTTGTCCTTACATTACTAAAAACTTTTAGGTCAAATACACTTTTAATGTAATGAGCAGTTCTTGATTGACAACCCATTCGTATCATATTAAACACCAAGGCACCATCAATGCTTTTAATAGGACATGATCTTTCCAAGTTTGGCATATACATATCATCGCAGATGAAATATCCTTTCCAGGTTGCATAGTTTTGCCCTTGTGCATGAAACCAATTACCAATTCGCATATCACGCTCTATTTTATGAAAACGAACTGGTGAAGGTCTCAATGTGGCCTTGGTACACTCAATTTTAATATCCGCTTTATGAAATATTGCAGAGCAGAACTTAATGCGTCCTATCACTATTTGTGGCATTTGACTTACACGAATCTTTCCCATTGTATGAATCGGGTTGTAGTAAAATTCATAAAAATCTTTCGTTGCCAACATCCAAAAGCAATCACTAACATATAGAGTGTACCCATCTTCATCTTTTAACCTATCTTCCCAATAGAAAGGAACATTATGTGGCGATAAAAATTCTTTCATATTAAGATTCCCTAATCCGTGTCGGGCGCAACTTCTAAACCTGCAGGGATCTAATGTTCACCCCACTGTTTTAATTTTTCATCAAGTACTCTTGCCTTATTAATCAAATTACTCATGCTTTCATTATCATTAATATATGACAATAATCTATCTTTATCCCTATAAATGAGGTTTGCTAATACATCATAAAGACAATGAGGATGCAACAAATGTAAGTCAAGATAGCCTTTGTCGGTATTATGCGTATCTTTTCGAATTTCCAATGCAACTGCCCTTGCAAACCGTTCCCCATTTGGTAATGCAAAATCTTCGCTGATATTCTTTTCTATATATTTCAATGCAGTAAGCCTTTGGAATAGAGTTATTGTTACTTGCCGAAATTGCCCATAAACTACATCTTCATTTTTAGCGAGTTTTGGTTTCTTCCGTCCGAATAAAATCTTGAAATATTCAAAAAAGTCTCATCTCTCTTCCCTGATTAATAACCTATACCTTCTGTGATTTTACCATCACCACCGCAACCTCCACAAGTTCCAGTTCCATTGCAAGCTCCACAATTTCTATAAACAGTTTCATCTGAAGCAAGGCTCATGGCACTGACCTGTTTCCCCGTTCCATTACATGCGTGACAAGTTCCAGTTCCATTACAAGCTCTGCAATATTCCTCATGAGGCTGACGCTTTTGGTAATCTGTTGAGTTTTGTTGCATTGTCGGAGCAGAAGGATAATAGTGAGTATCTGCAGAATTTGACGAAACATTTCTAAAAAGATTCGAATATTTCTCTTTTGCTATAAATTTTGTTCCATCAGTGTATGTATAATTGTAGATTTTAATCATAACGTCCATTCTATCCGCAGAATGTATTATTTTGTTTATTTCTAATGTTGGATTTCCATATTTGTCATATTCCCTTCTTGTTTCGGTCGAGAAATCTCCATCATCTGAGTAAAAGTTTTCTTTTATGTTTTCTCCATGAGAATCATACTCCGTAACTACCTTTTGACGAATCGAACCATCATTATAGAAATAAGATGTTGAAGACTTTCTGTTGGATTCATACACAATCTTTAATTGTTTTTCTTTGATTCCATTGTTATAGTAATATTCAGTTTTCTCTATAACATTTCCTTTCTTGTCAAACTTTTCTTTTATTTCTTGCTCCTTTATTTCTTTCCCTTCTTCATTGTGAATCACTAAAGTTGTTTTAATATTTCCATCAAAAGAAGTCAAATTTTTGTAAGCCCATTTTCCTTCATTATATTCTATTTTAGATATTTCTTGACCTTTCGAATTGTATGTGTAAAGATACACCAACTTGTCATTTGAAAATTGCTTTAAAAGGTTTCCATCTTTGCCATAGACATATTTTGTTGAACCACTATACACATAGGAATAGTTTTCGTCAGAAAAATCATATTTATAATTAGAGCTTTCTGTATAAGAGTCGCTTTTGTACGAGAAATGAGTTAAATAGCCATCATCATTATATGTCGAATTTTTAGCCCACACATAATTGTCATATGCTATAATAATTCCATCTTGAATCGTCCCATTTGAGGAAGAATAAACACGTTCTTCTTTAAATGTCACAGGAGTGTCTATGTCTTTTGGGGGAAGACTTTTCTCGTCAGACTTTTCAGAATCTGTAACAGCAAAGTTGTTGGTACTACTATTCGATTTGTTTTTACAAGAGCATATCTGCAATAAAATACACACAAGCAAAGATACCCCAAATATCTGAACAATAATTTTGTTAAGTTTTTTATCCATTTTATATTCCCTAAATTCGTGTCGGGCGCAACTTTTATTCTTTTAAATTAATTTTCTCTTATTCTCTTCTCCAAGTATCTAACCGCAAAGTCCAAAGTCTTGATGATGTGCGGTACGATGTCCTTGGCATATTCCAGGTCTGTAATTTTGTGGTCGTAATCCAAGGACACCTTAGCATCATCTTTTTCAGACAAAAGAGCCTTGATGAACTTCACATTTCTATTCGTCTCATTCACGGCTTCCTTTAGCAACTCCTTGTCATTTGACAGAAGTCCTGCCACAAAAGGAATACAGAAACGAATCATGGATTCATCTTTACTAACCACATAAATATATACTTGTCCGTTATACTTGAAATGCCAACCTAAAGAGGGCATCAGTATCGTTTGACCGCACATTCGGCGAATCTCATTTACAATTTCTTCCTGCTTCATATTCACAATAGTTTTGTTTTACTATTTATGATAGAAGAGGGAGAAAAGTAACCATTCCCATCAGTCTAACATCACAAATGCAGCCCAATGGAATGGATCAGGATGCCTCTGTCTGATGATTTCCTTAGCTTCCTCAAATGCCTTACGTTTGTTCCAAGCATTCTTCTTGTCGGCAAGGCGTTCATAGAAAGTAGTCATAAACTCGGAAGTAGTCTTGTCGCTCACATTCCATAGAGACATGATGATAGTTCCGACACCAGCCTTTTTGAAGGCTCGTTGCAAACCATATAATCCTTCAGATGTCGCCTTGCCTTGTCCTGTCTGGCAAGCTGACAATACCACCATATCCGTATTGCTCAAATCCAAACGTGCTATATCATTAGCTGAAAGTATTCCACCAAGTACGCCTTTAGGTAAGGGTTTGCCTAACCATGCAGCATTACCACCAGACAAAACAAGTCCTGAAAGAGACATAGCATCTGTATAGCCTTTGAGATAATCTACATTCTCCGCTCTATTTGGAGTGTAGTAAAATCCATGAGTGGCAAGATGCAATAATCTTGGGGACTTACCATTCATATCGAGGAATGATTCTTCCGTGCCGTTCTTTCCCATATATGGAGTAACTTGCCATTTGTTATCTTTCAAGATGTTTTCTATCTTCAAGATCTCTTCCTTTGTACCTTGTAAATCATGGAATATGGAATCACCACGAGCTATTTCTCCACGTATGGCAAGCAAGTTAGACAAATCATATTTCTTTGACTCTTCTGCCATTGCGGTTGTCTCCACATCATATTGCAAACCTCCATACAGTACTGCAATATCATCCTTACAACCAATAGCATTGGACTTCATCTTCACCAATTCGCGAGCCGAAGACAATCTGACAAAATGATAATGGCTACCTAAGAGTGAACCGTCTGGCAATGGTAAAGATTCCAATGAAACCTGGAACAGTAACTGTGATGGAACATAGTATATGGTAGCACCTTCTGATACATTCTCTTTCAATGGATCCCATAACAATTTCAGAACATCTTCTGAATAATCCTCACTATAGTACATATCTGGTCTCACGATGCCAAGAGAATCAATCTGCCTTTCAGCAAACAATGCTTTTAGCAGCGGATAGCCTTGCACCTTATTTATAATATAAGCTGCATACTTTCTTCCTTGAGTTTGTGAAATATAGTCGGTAAAGTCTATCAACACTTCGTTTTGTCCCAATGCATGTTTCACCGCATCATAATCCACATCCATAAAGTCTGTACCATCGCTATATCCTTTGCATCTGTTAGCCAACTGGTTTTCCAATCGGGTTACTTTTCTTGACACACCCAGTATACTGTCAGCATTCGCCTTATAGTCCTTTTCCAATACCTTCACTTGGTTCTTCATAAAAGCCAATACTGTATAGTCGTGCATGTCCTCAGGCGTACCCATCCTCTTGATTACGTCATACATGGAACGTTCCGATTCCAAGAGAAATGATTTCGACATAACAAGTGCATCATAGCTGCTTTTAGTGAAAGCGGTTTGCATCTGCTTTGCCTCCAAAGCGTAGGGAGTCATCATCGTAAACAATGCAGATAGAGAGCCCCACAGTCCTTCACGTTCCGTACAGCTCATATATGGAATACGTTGTTTCATCAATGCCTTCAATTGCTGTTCAGCTGCAGCATAATCATTGCAACCATTCGTTACATTCCCGGCAAAACCTTCGGCATTGGCAAGATATATTTGTGCATTGATATGTTCCAGACTTTTATCACCATATAGAGCCTTAGTGTATTCAGCATACTTTCGATAGAGCTGTTCAGATTTTGCATAATTACCCAATTGATGCTCTACACCTCCCGTCAACGCCAATAATGAAATCCTATCACCATCTGTCTGTGGATATTTAGCAGCTAGCAATTCATCTGCTTTTTTATAATCGTACAAAGCATACTTGTAATCCTTGAAAGCAAAACGGCATCTACCTCTTGTTGTATATAGAAGAGATAGTTCCTTTGGTTCTGTCATTCGTAAAGCTGTCTCAAAAAGTTTGTCGAGACTTCTGTAACAGTTTTCCTTATTACCCGCCAATCTATATATGTCAGCCAAAGCCATATAAGGCATATTATAGGTTACATCATCCTTGGTGGTATGCGCCTGAAATTCCTCTATGGCTTTCTTGGCATATTGTATAGCATCGTCATATCGCCCCATAGCAGCATATAAATTGCGCAAGTTGGAATAGCTCAGATGCCTGCTGGCTGATACAGTGTTTATATCAAGACGTTCTGCAATATCTTTTCCACGCAAGTACCATTGCTCCGCAATGCCGTATTGCCCCAAGTATCTTGCCTCATTGCCTTTCTGATTATAATAAGTGAACTTAGTTTGTAAATCAGCCGTTACATCCACCAATGAATCTATACTCGCTGCATAAGTCTGTGCCTGTTGTACGTTACCTATTGTATTCCCCAAATTCCACAGCCCTTTCAGAATTTCCATCTGAACATTAGTTTTGCTAATCTGTTTTGCCAAGGCCAAAGCCTGTTTGTATGCATCCTCGGAACCAGCCACGTCATAAAGAGTTCCTTTTATTTCAGCGATACACCGTAAGACAGAAATCTCATCATCTGTTTTCCTAAGTTCTATAAAACCTTTTAGAGCATTTTGGTAACATGCCAAAGCCTTGTCATATTGTTGGGACAAATGGTATTCAGCCCCTTCCAAGTACCATGACAATGGTATCTTAGGCAGAGCATATTCTCTTACCCTGTCGTCAGCGTATGGCATAATATCTTCCAATATAGTACGAGCCTTTACTAATTGTCTGTTGTCTCCGTGCATAAAACTGGTGGCATACATATATCCGTTCATGACATACAGATGACTGACATCTTTTTTCTCTTTCTCTGTGAGACTGCCAGACATCAGTTTCTTAGCCAACAGATAAGCCCCTTCATAGCGTCCCAAGGTTTCATAACACATGCAAGCCATTGTCTGACTGCACACATATACTTGATGCTCTACTTCATTTCGCTGTTGTTCAGTATTTCTTCCGACAAGGAGAAAAGCATCCAGTGCTTCAGCGGTCTTCTTGGCATTGTTCAATGCAAAGGCTTCATTCATCTTAGCCGTGACTTCCGCCTCGGTCAATGCCTGCGCATGCATCTGCAAACCACAACAGAATAGAACTAACGATAATAGCAATGCTTTATTCATGATGCGATGATATGGTATCTGTTGATATTGAGTCATTGTTAATACTATCTGTTGGTACGGTCATATCAAACACATCGTTTTCATCGCCACGCACATTGTCAGTAGGGGAGTTTTCTACAAACAGAGGATTGATGGCAAAGAAGCCTATCACCAATATAGCAGCAATGCTTGAAGTCCAAAGCCAAGTCTTTCTGTGATAGTGAGACTTCATTTCCTTTTGAAACTCTGTCATGGCTTTCAGCTTCTCTCCACGGCTCACAATCGCCTGTTTAACATTCTTTGTAAACTCATATTGCTCCTTTTTCTCTGCATCCTCTTCTATCTCCTTCAGAAACTGTGCCTTGTCTTCCTCCGACATGGTATCACTATGAAGCAAGTATTCGTCTATTCTGTCTTGAAAATTATTATTGTTCATATCCATCTGCCATTTTATGAGTTCAAATAGTTGTGATAAATGTTTCGTGCTGAAGTACGTAACGACTCCATGCACTTGTGCTTCTTCGTTTTGAGGGCGTTTTTGGAGTCTATCGTTGGTATTTCCAACAGGATTGTGTCCAAGTCCTTCTCCTCATAGTAGAACTTGCTCAATATCTTGCAGCACCGCTCCGACATATGTGATATGACATCAGCAATGATGTCAAGCATCTTGTTGTCCTCCGAATCATATAGCATATTGATGTATTGCTGGGCATCAAATCCTTCTTCCTTTATCTTTCGTCCCATTTCTGTTTCTGGGTCAGCATAGGTTGGATGCTCCCTTACCCATTCCAAATACTTGATACGAGCAATCCCCATAAAATAGGTGAGGATGCTGCAGCTCAATGGCTCGTTGTTCTTGCCCATCACTCTGCCATCGCTCACGTAAATCTTCCTGCGCTCGATATTCTCCCACATCGCAATGAATGTGTTTTGGAAAATTTCCGTGGCTGATTCCTCGTCAGCGAAGAACACGCCACGGTAGTTTGCCCAAAAGTACTTCGAGCAATAAGCATACAGTTCCGACTGTATTTTTCTATTCTTATCGTACATTCCAGCAATAAGCCGAGCTTCTTTCTCTTGTTGCGGTGTACGCATTAGTATTGTCTTTGTCATTTTATCTACTCAGTATGTCTGTTATGTTGTATTTATTGAGGTCCTCGCCTGTCATTTCAGGCTGTTGTGGTCTGCTACTGGTATTGCGGTTGACGAACTTTCTGATTCGTCTTATAAACTCTTCATTGCTTACCTTCTCACTCTTCTTCTGCTCAGTCCACAAGGCGTATGTCAATTTGCCAACGGCAGGTTTCTTCATCTCGAAGTTTACTTGGTCGCTTCTGCAAGCACTGATGGTGATCCATCGTTCCGCCAAAGGCTTAGCTTTATCGTTAATGATTTTTTCCTTGTCATAGTCACCCATAAAGAGGGATTTAAGCATTTCGAAAGTCTCATATAAGCCACGAGCATTCAGGCTATCTACTACCAATGTATCTTCCACACCACGCACCACCTCGTCATTATCACCACGAGTACCATCACCGCTATGGCAAGCATCTATCACCACAAGCAGTTTCCCTCTTGCACCTATTTTATGACGGATGGCATTGAGATAAACATTCAGTTCATCGTCCGTCAGATGTTTTTCACCATGATATGTAGCACTTGCCTTCCGACAAGCATCATACGGAATCCAACATTCATCCAGTCTGTCTCTCTCGTCATTATGCACATCCGTCATCTGTTGTCCATGTCCAGAGTAATGGATATACACCACATCTCCTTGCTTACACGAAACTGTCAATCGCTTGAATGCCCCGACAATACCAATCTTTGTTGCCTGCCGATTCACCAATGTCGTTACCGACTTGAATCCTGCGCTTTTCAACATTCCTTGCACAAGCGGCACATCCTTGTCACCATTGATTTTGTTCCAAGCCTTATCCTGCTGTTCGCCTAACCCTATAACCAAAGCTCTCTTTACCTGTGCATGTAACTGCACAGGCAAAGAGAGCAACAGGAGAA
>ULQK01029450.1_pt1 | contig 10963 bp, 10 predicted proteins | sample 1954371 | NCBI WGS metagenome assembly ULQK01 (sample SAMEA4835652, study PRJEB28245) | human gut metagenome | biome: gut microbiome; material: fecal sample | place: Denmark | collected 2008 | reverse complement strand
TATAATATTATATATTATACCACACTTTTTCTGAAATTTCAACACATTGAGGAGCGAACATGAAGAATTTTTATCACAGAGCATGGGCGGAAATCAATCTCGACGTCCTGAAAAACAATATAGAGATCATCAGGGAATACTCCGGAAACCGCGATATTATCGCAATAGTAAAGGCAAACGCCTACGGTCACGGCGACGCGGAATGCGCGCTTGCAATGAACCACATCGGCGTAAAGCACTTCGCGGTATCCAATCTGTGGGAGGCTCAGAATCTTTCCTCGGCCGGGGTCGAGGGCGATATACTGCTTTTCGGTTACTGCGATATTCCGCTGATTTTCGAAAATCTTGACAAGAACTACATATTTACAGTCGGAAGCGTTCCATACGCCAGGGAGCTTTCCGAGGCGGCTGTGAAGGCTGGTCTGAAGGTACCGGTGCATATCAAGTTCGACACCGGAATGTGCCGTGTAGGTATAACAACGGCGGAGGAAGCAGACCAGATACTTGCCCTTCCGGGGCTTGACTGCCGCGCAGGATACACGCACTTCTCCGTTGCGGACTCCCTCGAAAAGGAAGATGTGGAGTTCACCGAGAAACAGTACAAAAAGCTCGCGGACATCTGCCATGCAAGGAAGCTTCCCATGCATTCCCAGAACAGCGGCGGCATACTGTTCCACAAGGATTTCGACGGCGACTTTATCCGCGCAGGCATAGTGATGTACGGACACCGCCCGAACACCGAATACCCGCTCCCGGACGGAATCAAATCCGTATTCAGCATGAAGGCGGTAATCAGCCAGATAAAGACTATCAAGCCCGGCGACACGGTAAGCTACGGCAGGACGTTCAAGGCAGATCACGAGACCCGGCTCGCGCTTATCCCCTGCGGATATGCAGACGGCTTCAACCGCAGGCTCTCCGGTCAGTGGAATGTACTGATTCACGGCAAGCCGGCTCCGGTCTGCGGACGTATCTGCATGGATCAGACCCTTGTTGACATCACGGATATCCCGGAAGCGCAGATAGGCGACGAGGTAACGGTCTACTCTGACGAAACTTTCGGCGGCTCCTCAGTCGACCATGCAGCCGACCTCATCGGAACGATAAGCTACGAACTGCTTTGCTGCATAGGAACGCGAGTTCCCCGAATCTTCATCGAAAACGGCAAGGAAAAGGACATTCTCAGATATATTTGACCTATAAAAATCCCGGCAGCGTAATGCGGGAACGCCTGTGAGTTATATTATCACGCAAAAGTCCGAAACGAACGGTCACTCGGTTGTTTCGGACTTCTTTTGTGCGTCTGACAAAATCTGTCCGGCACGGTTAAAGTAAACCTCTATGTTCTGTCGGCGTTTGACATCAGCTTTTTCATTTTTGCTCTCTTTTCTTCTTTGTCATGGCCGTTCGCTTTATTACCCGGTTGTACAAAATAAGGACAGCCATAACATAACTGTCCTTGTGAATGGTGTTTACTCTGTTATTTTGAACTTTGATTTGGAGATGTATTATCGTTAATTGTCCATTTCCCGGATTTTATATCTTGGGTCAGGTAAAAATACTGTTCAGTATAACCGTCGTCTAAAAATGTCTTGTTATGGTCGTACTCCGTATAATATTTAGCCCATACGACAATAAAGTGTTCCTCAAGATATTCGTCTGTCCAACCCCTTGCTTCTGCAAGTTCGCTGCCGGAATACATAGCTTTAACACGCGCCGTTTCATCTTCATCGACCTTTATTTTCTCAACGCGCAGGGCAATTGTATATTCCTTGTCAGCCTGACCTTCGATCGCGCTCCGAACAGTTTCTATTGGCTCGGCAGATGGTTTTTGCAGCCACGGGTCAAGCAGCCCAATTTCATATGCAGCGAATCCGCAAAGGCCTAATACGGCTATGATGGCAGCAACTAAAGCCGCAATTCTTTTAGAGCTTTTTTTCGCCAAACGGGTTCCGTTGTAGAAAAGCGCTTCGCCGACATACTTGTTATCGATTTTGCTCATAGCTTCGGTAAACTTCTTTGAGTTCATATAAACACCTCCTTCTCGATCAAGTACTTTTTCATTTTCCGACGTATGCGCGTCAGCCGGACAGAGATATTTTTTTCTGTAAGGCCTACAAACTTGGCTATATCCTTGTAGCTGTCCGAAAACCAATACCTCCGCATGAAGATTACACGATTTTCGGCGGTCAGCGTATCCAGAAAACTTTCGATTACCCGCGCCAGCTCCCTTGCTTCAAATTCGGTTTCTACTGTATTCGGAGCTGCTAAGCAGGCTTCGATCTCCTCCATAGCGATTGCATACATACTGTTTCGCCTGGCGGCTTCTTTCCTGTAATACATTTTCAGAGATATGTTCCGAACGATCTTGCAAAGGTAGGTCAGCAGCGGATCAGGCTTTTCCGGCGGAATCGCGTTCCACGCTCCCAGATAAGCGTCGTTTACACATTCTTCTGCGTCCTGCATGTTGTTCACGATGTTGTATGACAGTTTGCGGCAGACTTTGCCATACTTATTGCCAAGCTCCTGTATTGCTTGTTCTGACCGTTCGAAAAACAATTCCACAATTTTTTCATCTTCTATCATTTTATCGCCTCCTTTACGGCTTCACCTATATACTACGGTTTTAGCGGCAAATACTACATCAGATGCAAAATTTCGCAATAAAATTATATCACATTTTTATAAATATGACGTGACAAATCGGAACAATGTGATTTTGCACTTTGCTTGCAGCTTGAAAAAAACTTTATGTCATTGTTTCATAATTTATATAGAAAAAGGACGCCTTCCAGTGAAAAGCGTCCTTTTTATTGATCAAAGTATGGCGCGTTGGTTATACGTCACTACAAATCCTTTTATAATGCGGATTTGCAGCTATATTACTTTGATGTTTCCCATAAACTGCCGGGATTTATTTCCTGCTGGTATCGTCGGACTGCTCCTTATTCTCCGGCTGCTTTTTCAGCCTGAGGGATAATCTCGGCTGCTCAGGCTGCGGCTCGGGCTGCTCGTGATACTCGGGAGCCTCGAACCAGAAGGTACTCCCCTTTCCAACTTCGCTGTCTGCGCCGTACTTGAATCCGTGCTGCTCCAGCACGTTCTTTACGATGGAAAGTCCGATACCGCTTCCCATTTTGGCGCGCTTGTGCGTCTTGTTCCGCTCGCTGACCTTGTAATATCTGTCCCAGATGTACGGCAGGTACTCCGGCGCGATTCCGTCGCCGTGGTCGGTCACTTCAAACCTTATCAGCCCGCCTTCCTTACGGAACAGCCGCACGATGACCGTGTTGTCGTCCCCGGTGTAGGTCACGGCGTTGTTTATCAGGTTGTAGACCACCTGCTCAAGCTTTGTTATATCCGCGTTGATAACGATATTATCCTCCGCTTCCAGCTTGATTATTATGCCGTCGTTCTCTTTCAGAATGTCAAATCTTGAGATAACTCCGGACAGCCGTTCCGACAGATCGAACACCGTCATGTTCATCTCGGTAACACCTGCCTGAAGCTTCGACAGGTCGAGGATATCGTTAACCAGCGAGGACAGGCGGTCGGTTTCGTCGATTATGACTTTAAGGTGCCGTGCGCGTTTTTCCGGATTGTCGCCGGAAAGGTCGCGTATCATCTCGGCATACGCCTTTATCATCGTCAGCGGCGTGCGCAGGTCGTGGGAGATGTTCGCCATGAGTTCCCGGCGGAGGTCGTCGGATTTTGCGATCTCCTTTGAAGCCTCCTGAAGCGTGGAAGCAAGCTGTTGGATCTCGTTGAAGTCGTGATCGTCAATCACTGCGTCGAACTTGCCCTGCGGAAGATCCTTCGCATGTTTGTTGATGTTGATTATCGGGTTGGTTATCTTATTCGCAAAGAACAGCGACACGAACAGCGTCAACATCATCATAATCAGCGATACGAATAGGAACTGCCGCTGGAATATAGCCACTGTTGTACCGATAGGCTGAAGATAGCTGCAAATGAATATATACGCCTGCGGGTCGTCTTTGGTGCCGATGTAGGTGCACATCATCAGCACGGTGTTATTTTCGCGCTCGTCCCTTATCTGGTCGTAGTATACGCCGGTGTCCGAATCAAGCGCCGCCTGCTGGTACTGCGTTTTCGACAGCTGAGACAGCGACTGGCTTCCGCCGAGATAGTCAACGTAACCGATGCGGTATGGCGTTGAGACCTCGATGTACATTTTATTCTTGCGTGCAATGTTGGTCACTACAGTGCCGAAATTGTCGGAATCTCCGAGACTCCAGCTAGTTTTGATGTACGCCATAGACTCGGCAATCTCATAAGTTTTCATCCACTCGTAGAACGACGGAAACAGCACTATCAGGAACACATAGGTGAACGCCAGCATTGCAATGACTATAGCTTCGAAGCGCGCCCAGACATTAAATTTAATGCTCCTGCGGAATTTCATCAGTCAGCCTCGAACTTGTAGCCCATTCCCCTGAGCGTTACAATATAGTTGCGATACGGACCGAGGTTGTTTCTGAGCATTTTGATGTGGGTGTCAATGGTGCGGTCGTCTCCGAAGAAATCGTAGCCCCAGACTTCCTCGAGGAGCTTGTTTCTTGTGAGCGCGATGTTCTTATTGCGCACGAGATAGAACAGAAGGTCGTACTCCTTCGGGGTGAGATTCGCCTTCACTCCGTCGATGTACACGTCGCGGGAGGTAAAGTTGATCTCCAGCCCGCCGAACTTCACGGTTTCGGGCGCCGGAGCCGCTGGCGCCTGCTTAGCCCCCTGATTGCGCTTAACTATCACGTTAACGCGCGCCATGACCTCCTTCGGAGAGAACGGCTTTACAACGTAGTCGTCAATGCCTATCTCAAATCCGAACAGCTTGTCGTACTCCTCGCCGCGGGCGGACAGCATAAGTACCGGGATCTGCTTGATCTTGCGGATCTCCTTGCATGCGGAATAGCCGTCAAGGCGCGGCATCATTACGTCCATTATGATGATGTCGTAATCGTTGTTCTTCACCATCTCGATAGCCTGCATGCCGTCGCACGCCTCGGATACCTGATGCCCCTCGAACTCGGCGTACTCCTTGATCACCTCGCGGATATTCTCCTCATCGTCAACAACAAGAATTCTGTACATAGATCCATCTCCTGTCAAGTATTGATTCTAACCGTTTCTTTTCACAATAAATTTTTCTGCTAAAAGCAGGCGCCATTTTCAGACGCCGCCTTATAAACTAGTTTGATTATACACAGAAAATATGACAGCGCTGTGAAAATACACTGAATATCAGCTGTGAATTTACTCCGCGCTTTCGGCGCTCTCGCCGAAGAACTGCACGACCTCGCGCATCATTATCTCTGTGAAATCCGGGATACCAGTATCGTACTGAGCAGCGGACGGTTTCCTCAGCGGAAGCTCCGCGCCGGAGCCGTAATGCGCCGCCGGAAGCGATATCGTCACCGTCACTCTGCCGTTTTCCTCCGTCATGTCGAACCACCCGCCGCTGACCTGCACAAACCGCTTGATTATCGGAATTCCGTAGCCCATCCGCTGGTAGCTGAAATTTACGTCAACGCTGCCGCTGAAATCCTTGCTGCTGAACATGGAACTTTCATTTACGACGCGTATCTCTACGAACTTCCTGCCGCGGGACTCACGGTAACACACGGTAAGTATCGGCTCGGTCTCCTTCGGGGAATACAGCAGCGCGTTCTGAACTGCGTTCACCAGCGCGACAACGGCGCGGCGGCTGTCGGCGTAGATGTACAGACTGCCCGGGTCTATCAGCGCTTCTATGCGCCTTCCGCACTTGGCGAGCGCAGCGTTGCAGCGTTTCGCGAGATTCTCGCAAAGCTCGCCTGCGTCTACGACCGTTTCGCGCTGGGTGCGGTACAGCATTTCAGCGTAGTTGAAAGCATTCTCGCACACCGACGACAGATTAGACATCGCCGTTTCTATTCCGAGCACCTCGGTCAGGCGCGTGTAATCCTTCGCCTTTACCATGCCGTAGCGCAGATTCGCGGCGTGCTTCCAGATTGCTGCGGAATTCATCTCCACCGCGTTATAAAGCGGCAGTATGTCAGAAGGTGCCTCGGTGCGCTCCATCATTCCGCGCACCGACCCGGAATCCAGGATCTCTCCGATATACGCTATCGTTTCACCTATTCCGTTCTTTATCGGGTGGAGCCTCAGGCAATAGAAATGCTCGTTTTTGTACAGCGTGGTATCCATCACTACGCCGAGAGGTTCCGGCACCGTTTCGCGGACGCTTTTCAGCACGCACTCGCCAGACTCAAGCAGAGAGCCTTCGCAGCTCACCACGCAGAACCTGTTGTCAAGGCACACAACTTTGCTTCCGCTGAACAGGCAGAGATACGGCTTGAAGATCTCCTCTTTTGAAGTTACCTGCATACCGCCTCCGTCACTGCATGAGATCTTCCATCTCGTCGATGAGCTCGCCGAACAGCTTGAGCGCTTCCGTCACCGGTTTCTTGGAGGTCATATCCACTCCCGCGCCGCGCAGCAGCGATATAGGATCCTTCGAGCAGCCGCCGCTCAGGAATCCGATGTAATCCTTGACAGCGGACTCGCCCTCCTTGAGTATGCGCTGGCTGAGCGCGATCGCAGCAGAGAATCCTGTGGCGTACTGGTAAACGTAGTAATTGTAATAGAAGTGCGGGATCCTTGCCCACTCCATGTCAAGCTCATGGTCGATAACGATATCCTCGCCGTAATACAGCAGGTTCAGCTTTCTGTACATGTCGCAGAGCGCTTCCGCGGTAAGGCTCTCGCCGTTTTCGACCTTCTCGTTTATCATCAGTTCGAATTCCGCGAACATAGTCTGACGGTAAAGCGTTGTACGGAACTGCTCGAGGAAATAATTGATGAGGTACGCGCGGCGCTTCTTATCCGTGGTGGTCTTGAGAAGGTGCTGCATGAGCAGGCTCTCGTTGCAGGTAGAAGCAACCTCGGCTACGAAAATCACGTAATCCGCGTAAACAACGGGCTGATTCTTATTTGAAAGGTAGGAATGAATAGCGTGACCCATTTCGTGCGCCAGGGTGAACTCACTGTCAAGAGTATCCTTGTGGTTCAGCAGGACGTACGGGTGTACCCTCGCGCCTGCGGAATACGCTCCGCTGCGCTTGCCCTCGTTTTCGTAGATGTCTATCCAGCGGTTCTCGATTCCCTCGCGGAATATCGCGCGGTAATCCTCGCCCATCGGCGCCAGGGAGTCGTAGACCTCCTGCTTTGCCTGGTCGAACGGGATCTTGACCTCAATGTCGCTTACGATAGGCGCATAGAGGTCGTAGGCGTGCAGCTCGTCAACGCCGAGCAGCTTCTTGCGCAGCTTCATGTACTTATACATATAATCCATGTTTTCGTGAACCGCCTCGATAAGCTGCTTGTATACCTCAACCGGTACCTCGTTGCCGCTGAGCGCTGCCTCGAGGGTGCTTTCGTATCTTCTCGCCCTTGCGTTGAACGTCAGGCACTTGACCTGGGAAGCAAGCACCGCCGCGGAGGTATTCTTGAAGTTCTCGTAAACGCCGTAGAGGCTCTCGAACGCGGATTTTCTCAGCGTGCGGTCGTTGGAATGCATGAGCGGGATATAGCTGCCATGAGTTACCTGGTGCTTGTTTCCGTCCTTATCGACTGCGTCCGGGAACTTCATATCGGCGTCGTCCAGCATTGAGAATATCGTGTCCGGTGAGTTCGTCATGTCGCCTGCCAGAGCCATTATGCGCTCCTCTGCTTCGGAGAGGATATGCGCCTTTCTGCGGCGTACTCTGTCGATGCACAGGCGGTAAAGCTCCATGCCGGGCTGCTCCTTATAGAAGCGCTCCATGGTTTCGTCATTGATGGAGAGTATCTCGGGAGTTACGAACGCGGACGCTCCGGAAATGTCTACGAACAGCATCTCAAGGCGGCTTACCATGTCCTGGTACTTCGCTTCGCGGGTGTCCTCGTCGTTTTTGCGCTGAGCGTAGTTTATCATATTCTCCAGAATGACGGTCATATCGTCGTCGTATTTCAGGTATTCCAGCAGCTTTGCAGAATCTGTGGAGAGAAGCCCCTTATAGGAAGCGATCTTCGCCGGGAATTCCTTCGCCTTGCTGAGATCCTGCTCCCATGCGGCGTCGGTGGCGTAAAGATCCTCGATCGACCACTTGTGCTCTGCTGGTATCTCGTTTCTCTGTGGGATCCTTTCTGACATATCAAATTCTCCTTTATTTCATTCGTTTGGATATCTTGGGTTTCAGTACCTTTTCATAGAACGGGTAGTACAGCCCGAGGAAAATGTCATATAGCACGAACGCGACTGCGCCCAGCCCGAGCAGCACCCACTGACCGTACTGTCCGAACTCGCCCATGTCCTCAAGAAGCTGCGACATTCCGAAAATGTTTATCAGCACAAAATAGCATGCGATCGCCGCCGCGGCATACAGAGCCAGCTTGCTGACCCAGCGCAGCACGGGATATTTCAGCTTCATGAGGTACTGTCTCACGATAGGATAGTAGCCGAGCAGAAAAATATACATCATGCTCGCCTCGTAATTCGCGGTGAACAGCATGGTAAGTATCCCGACTGCGGCGTAGCTTACCAGCCCGTACCGCACGCCGAGGCGTTCCCTCACGACCCATATCAGGACCCCGGCGACCGCCGGGCTGACATACTCGAAACCGGGTATCATTCCCAGGCAGAACATCAGCGCGAGCGACAGTCCGCACATTATTCCGCACAGGGATACGACGTAGGCAATGCCCGGGCTTTGTTTCTCAGCCATTCAGCGCCTTCTCCTGACCGTAGTACTTCATGCTTTCTTCCTTGCGCTCCCTGCCGACCTTCAGCAGCTCCTTCAGCGTGGGCTTGTCGTCGTTCACCATTGCGTCGCGGTACTCCGACAGCTTCTCGATTATCGTGTTGATCTCAAAAAGCAGGGCGTCCTTGTTGCACAGGAACAGGCTCGACCACATTTCTTCGTTCAGCTTTGCAACTCTCGTCAGGTCAAGGAAGCTGCCTGCGGAGAATCCGTCCGCGCGGAGCAGCGAGGGGCTCTTGACGTAGGCGTTGGAAACAACGTGGGCAAGCTGTGAAGTGAACGCGATATTGATATCGTGCTGCTCGGGCGTTGCGATAACCACCTGACCGAATCCCATGCAGCTTCCCAGCGTGGATACGAGGTCTATGGCTATCTGCGGAGTGCTCTTGGTCGGGGTCAGAATATAGCTTGCCTTTACGAACATATCCGCCTTGGAATAATCGAAGCCGGAGTTTTCAGTACCCGCCATCGGGTGGGTTCCGAGGAAGTACACGCCCTTCTCGTCCAGTATCGGGGTGCAGCCGTTGACTACGTACCCCTTTACGCCACCGACATCTATTACTATCGAACCTTTCTTGAAACGGTCGGCGTTTTTCTTCACGAACTCCACTGTCGGAACCGGATAGAGCGCAACTACGGTAAGATTAGCCTCGCCTAATCTGGACTCGTCGATCTCCTCGTCGATCGCGCCCTGCTCGAGAGCCTTTCTTACGGTTTCCTTGTCGGTATCCATTCCCATTATATGATGGAAAGTATTAGCCTTCAGAGCCTTACAAACAGAGCCTCCGATAAGGCCAAGTCCTACAACTGCTATATTCATTCTGGAATCGTCCTTTCGCGGTTTCCCGCTTATATATTTTTACAGATTATATTTTACCACAAATCATGGAAAATTTCAACCACTTTGCACAAAAAAGCCGCAGCTCTTGTCAAAGCTGCGGTTTTGTCTGTTCTAAATCTATCGTGTTCTGGCTTTCCTCAACGGGGACTTCCTCCGGCTCGTCGGCTTTCGGACGCAGAGGGTCGATAACGTCAAGAAACAGATTCTGTATCACGCGGTTAAAGTCAATGCTGATATCCAGTACCTTGCTCTCCTCGGCGAATCCGCCTGCCATGGAGCTGTGACCGCCGCCGCTCCCGACTGTTTTCAGTGCCTGCTCCGCGATTTTCCCTGCGTTCAGCTCGTCAAGCTCGGAGCGAACCGAGAATTTGAAGCCCTTCGCCTTGCGGGAATACACGACTGCGAATGTTACAACGTCGAGATTCAGAATAAAATCGGATATAGTAGCTACGAATGCGTCCGCGCACTGGAAATTCAGGAACGCGAATGCCACGCCGTTCAGAATGTCGATGTTCTTCATCGAATCAACGAACGCTTCCAGCTCGTCGTACTGTATAACTCCCGACTGGAACTTGCGTATCAGCGAATTGTCCGCCCTCGGGAACAGATACTTGTATACATCAATGTCAAGCTCTGTAACGCCGCGGGTGAAATCCGCCGTATCCATTTTCAGACCGTACAGCAGCGCGGTCGCGACGTCCTTCGGCATATCCATCTTGTAGGACATGTAGTAGTCCGCGATAAGCGTCGCACAGCTTCCGACTATGCGGATATCCTTGTATTTGTAATCAGCCGGGCAGAAAGTCGGGTGATGGTCGATACAGGCAACTTCATTGCCCACGAGGTCGAGTATATTCGCGTTTCCCTTCTGAGAATCCACCGTGATTATATAATCGTCGCTGGTCATATCCTCAAGTTCGGTATCCTCGGTCATTTTGATCCCGAATTCAGAGACCATATTCGCAGTCGCGGTACGTTCGACATTTCCGTGATGGCATATCGTCGTAGGTATCTTGAAACGCTCCAGAAGAACTTGCAGGCCAAATGCGCTGGCTATCGCGTCAGGGTCTGGAAAGTTATGCGTTTGTATAAACACCCTGTGTCCTTTGAGCAGGGTTATCAACTCACTTAATTTCGGAGACATGCAGGCACTCCTTATAGCAGTTAATTCCGGAGGAGCCTACAAACAACTCCACACCAGTTATCACTATTTTATCACATTTTCCTCAAAAAATCAATAGATTTTTATGAATTAGCCGCAGGTTTTAAGCTAATTTTTAGCATAACATACGTTACGCAAAGCCGCATTTTAGCTAACTTC
>ULQK01089082.1_pt1 | contig 10969 bp, 9 predicted proteins | sample 1954371 | NCBI WGS metagenome assembly ULQK01 (sample SAMEA4835652, study PRJEB28245) | human gut metagenome | biome: gut microbiome; material: fecal sample | place: Denmark | collected 2008 | reverse complement strand
TACTTTTTTGTTTTCCTCCTCGTCATTTCATATTGTCTGTGAATACATTTCTATAGAAGTCTAAACCAGCCTGATTTGGTTCTGTTTCTTCTCCTGTAGGGTAGATTCTAGACCATGAAATAGAAAGTCTGAACATCTTGAATCCCATTTCTTTAAGTAAAGCAATATCTTCTTTGTAGTGATGATAGAAGTCAATACCATCATGGTTAGGATAGAGTTCATCATCAAAGACTGCAAAGTGAGCCCCTTCTGGTAATTTAAAACCATGGTTAGGTAATTTCTGTTTCTGACCATCCTTATCAATAAATGTAACCATTCTAGGAGTATTGACTGTTCCTCCTGTAGTTACATCAGTACGGGCCATACCTCTTCCATCTACATTCCATGCCCCTTCACATTGATTGGCAGCAACAGCACCACCCCAATAAAAATCTTTACTAAATGTCATTGTTTATTCCTCCTAAATCATATTATATGAATTTTAAGGCAAATATATTAAAACCCGACAGATTATGAAAATATTATTTTGGAATATCACATGAACCATAGTAGTTATTTAAACCTACAATATGTGTATAGGTTTTGTGTTCTATAGAAATATAATCCACATTTTCAGTCAAGTCCTTATATGTATTCTCTATTTGATATTCACAATAAGGGTTCTTCATAATAGTTCCTGAATAATTGATATCAGTAGAAATAGGATAAGCATTATAGACAGGCATATTAGTATAAAGTGGTATTTCTAGTATACGTTTCACATGATCCATATTATTAGACTTGTACCCTCTTAACATATTCTTTGCTTCACTATAAGGTGCTCTGATGTTAGACATATAATAATGATGACCAGGATTATGATTATGCACATCAAACTTCTGCAGATAAAGAGAATCCTGTCCTTTAGTGATATAGTTATTCAATAAATACTTAGAACCATAGAGAATAGCTTTTTCTCTTGTATCCCAGTTTCTTGATGCCGCAAAGTCTATCCCATCCTGATCACTACTGTTTGCGCCAATATTATATATATTATAGAAGAGAGGTCCTTGTGGATTGTTTCTTGCATGTCCTCCACGAAGTCCTAGTCCTCCACCTGTCTGTTCCTGAATTGCACGGGTAATGAGTAATGACATAGAGATGTTATTTACTTCTGCACTGTAACGATAAAGTTCGGCCCAGTCTTTTTTAGACTGGGGTTCTATACCTGACATTTCAGTTCCTGCCAGCATTCTTTTTCCTTCCTGTAATGTTTCAGAAGAATTATAAGTGAGCTTCTCAAACATCAGCGCATGATAAGCATCCAAACCATTACGTGGGTCTAAGAAATAACGGACTGCATTCAAAGAAACACGACACCATGTCTGTCCTTCTATAATATCAGGAGAGGCGATCATTGAAGAATCATTTGTATCTATCAATGACTTACTTTGGAAGATAGAAGCTGTATCATTAAAGTCTAAAGAAGTAGAAAGAGGTACATAGTTCCACTCTGGATAAAGTACATGTAAGAAACGTAACGGTTGTTTATAACTATCAGGAAATGATGTGATTTCTTTTTCAAAAGATTCATCAAATACATATGCAATCACATTACGACTTGATATATAGCCTTCTTTCTTCTCACCATTCACATATATATAACCATAATATTGAGAACCTCTTTGTCCTTCTACAACTAAAGGTTGTCCGATTGTTAGTGTTTGATTTAAGAATGATGTATTCTCTTTAACTAAGAAAATATGAGGTGCAAGCTCCTTATACGAAGTACATTGATGAACACCTAGAAGTAAAGCTAGTACACATACTATCTTAATAATCGATGTCTTCTTCATTGACCCACCCTACCTGTGCAGCGCAGATAACATAAACATAATGTCCATAGACACCTGCAATCTTGACTTCTGTTCCTTTTTCACCTATAAACCAATGATCTGTATAATCATCTAAACAATAGAGATAATGATTTCTTTCATATAAGAATTCATTCTTAATAGAGATCATTACATGATCACTCACTCTATAACATTGACTAAACTCTTTTCCTTTCTTCATCATCTTTACTTCATAATCTGGAAAAGCTATCTTATGATCTACTTCACCATTGCCATACAGATCTTTATTTAATACACCTATAGGAAATGGCTGTACACATTCTGTTTGATATGTCACTTTCCCCTTATAACTATGAATAATAAGCGCATTTAATTGTGAAATAGGCTTCACACCTGTTCCTCCATCAATACAGATAATCTTCTTTTCTTCATCTATAATAATGTCATTATGAATAGAACGAGGGAAATAATTAGATGTAGGAAGATGTCCTACTACAACTGTATATTTTAATGAATGTCCTAATTCATAAAAATGTTGGAGTTCAAGGTAGGAAGAGAGACCACATTCCTTATAGTTTTCTCTTGGTTCTACACCTGCATGGACAAATAAATAATCATTAAATAATAATGTAGTAGGTAAATGGGACATGAACTTTAATTCTTGTTTAAGCTTTTCAGCCATAATTTTCTGCATACCTAAAGGTGTTTCATGTCCATCACTAAAATGTTCATGATTATAAATATCTCTAATAATACCGTTCTTACTATTTCTTTTGAGATACTTAGGAATTTCTCCTGCAATTTCTGGAATAGTAAGTAATGCATTCATCGCCCATTCACAATTTCCCATCAAAACATAACACTTAGGAAAACGTGAAAGATTCATAATAAAGTGTATTGTTTCTAATACCTGGTCTCCTTTTTCTACAAAGTCACCAATAATCACCAAATAATCCTCTACAGGATCATAATTCACTTTTCTTAATAATTCTTTAAAACGGTCTAAATGACCATGTATATCTGATATCGCAATCAGGCGATAGTCATTCTTTTCTTTTTTAATTAAATGTTTAGGCTTTAACATAAATACCTCCTGATATCATTCTACAACAAAAAAAGTAGGTTGACCCTACTTTCTTGTTGCATAATATTTTCTTACAAGCATCTGTGTTTTACGAATATGTCTTTGAATACGTTCTGTTGCTTCCTCTTTGTCTCTATCAATGATAGCTTCTAGAATAGCACGATGTTCTGCAAGTGATGATTCTAAACGTTCTGGACGTGCAATAGAATGTCTTGATGTCACAGAGACATAGTAATGAATATCCTTAAGAATCTGTTCAAAATAGGTAGACTGTGTTGCCTGATAAATAGACTCATGGAATAAAATATTAAAATCATTCACTTTATCAAAGTCGCCCTTTGTAGTATAGAATTCTAGTAATTCAAATACTTCTTTAATTTTAGCAAGATGTACTTCATCCATACGATCAATTGCGAATGAAACAGCTAATCCCTCTAAAGAAAGACGTATTTCAAACATATCATCAATATCACGAGGTGAAAAACCTTTCACATAAACACCTTTGTTAGGAATACTTTCTACTAAACCTTCTAATTCTAGCTGTTTTAATGCTTCTCTAATAGGTGTACGAGAAATCTTTAACTCTTTCGCAAGTGTTAATTCATTTAATTTATCACCGCATTGATAACTTTCATTAAGAATACGATCACGTAATAAGATAAATATTTTAGAGCCCAATGATCCATGGGAAGTTGATTCAAAAATGCTATGAGATGGCATTTCATTGTCCCTCCTCTTATAATTTATCGATAATTGCGTCTGTAAACTCTTTTGTAGTTGCCTGTCCACCAATATCAGGTGTTGTAAACTTACCTTCTTCTACAACTGCTGCTAAGGCTTCTCTTAAAGATTGTGCTTCTTTCTGTTTATTTAATGCTTCAAGCATCATTGCGAATGCAAGAATTAAAGAACTTGGGTTCGCAATACCTTTATCTGCAATATCAGGTGCACTGCCATGAACAGCTTCATAAATACGGTAGTCGTCACCAATATTACCTGATGGGGCAATACCAAGACCACCTACAAGACCTGCACATAAGTCAGAAACAATATCCCCATATAAGTTAGGTGCAACAAGAACATCAAATGTTTCTGGACGCTGTACAAGCTGCATACACATATTATCAATAATAACTTCCTGTGTTTCTATTTCTGGATAGTCTTTTGCCACTTCTCTATAACAATCAAGGAAAAGACCATCTGTATATTTCATTATATTGGCTTTATGGATGGCTGTCACTTTTTTTCTGTTATTTGTGCGTGCATATTCAAATGCATAACGACAAATACGTGTAGAAGCTTCTCTAGTGATTAACTTAACACCATTCGCAATATCATCAGTGAGCATATATTCAATACCTTTATATAAATCTTCAGTATTTTCTCTAATGATGACTAAATCAATATTTTCATATTTAGAATCAATACCCTTGAAGTTACGTAAAGGACGTACATTAGCATAAGTAGAGAATTTCTGTCTTAATGCGACATTCACACTTCTAAAACCTGTTCCAATTGGAGTTGCTGTAGGACCTTTTAATGCCCATTTGTATTCTTCAATTGCATCTACAAGACCAGGTTCCCATACTTCACCTGTTTCTTTTGCATACTGGGCACCTGCTCTATATTTAACCCATTCGATATCTAGGTTCATTGCTTTTGTGATAGATTCAACACTTGCTGAAATCTCTGGTCCAATACCATCACCTGGAATAAGTACTGCTTTCATTAGAAATCTCCTCCTAGTTCTTTAATTGCATTTAATAATCCACCATACTGAATCATGACTTTTTCACGTGCTGATAATGATAGATGTGCTGTAATAGTTTCATTTGTATTTTTATTAGTCACTACAATGTCCTTACCTTCTTCTACAGATGTTAATAAATCACTTAATTCGTAATCATCCTGATCATTGAAGAAATCATAATCTTTCGCATCAATAACAAGTGGAAGAATACCATTGTTGATTAAATTAGAACGATGAATTCTCGCAAATGAAATTGCAAAGATAGCTTTAATTTTTAAGTAGTTAGGTACTAATGCAGCATGTTCTCTTGATGAACCCTGTCCATAGTTATCTCCACCTACAATGAAACCACCATTGTTTTTAACAGCTCTATTATAGAATTCAGGATCTACCTTAGAGAATGAGAACTTAGCTAAATGAGGGACATTAGAACGGAATGGAAGTAGTTTAGAATCAGAAGGTACAATATGGTCTGTAGAAATATTGTCTCCTACTTTTAATACAACTTTACCGCTTACTGTATCTGTTAACTTATCTCCTCTAGGAACTGGTTTGATGTTAGGACCCATATAAATTTCATTATCAGGGATATATTCACTAATAAAGAAGTTAGGATTCTTCACAAATGGTGTATCTGGTACTTCTTCTAATACCATATCATCTTCAAATTCCTGTGATAAATAACCTTTGACTGCAGATAACGCAGCAACTTCTGGAGATACAAGATATACACTTGCATCATTTGTACCAGAACGTCCTTTAAAGTTACGGTTGATTGTTCTTAAAGATACACCTTTTGATAATGGAGCCTGTCCCATACCGATACAAGGGCCACAACCACATTCAAGGATTCTAGCACCTGCATGAATCATATCTGCAAGAGCACCATTTTGTGCAAGCATAGAAAGAATTGAAGAAGAACCTGGTGCGATAACTAAAGAAACATCTTCAGCTACTTTACGACCTTTTAAGATCTTTGCAGCACGCATCATATCTGGTAAAGATGAGTTTGTACAAGAACCAATGACTACCTGATTGATCTTCATACCTTCTAATTCTTTTACATCTACTACATTATCTGGTGAATGAGGCTGAGCAACCATAGGAACTAATGTAGACATATCGATTTCAATAGTTTCATCATATGTTGCATCAGCATCAGCTTTCATTTCAACATATTCATCTTCTCTACCCTGCTGTTTTAAGTAAGCTAAAGTATTTTCATCTGTTGGGAATACTGAAGTAGTGGCACCAAGTTCTGCACCCATGTTACAGATAGTCGCACGGTCAGTAAGTGAAAGATCATTTAAACCTTCACCTGTGTATTCAACAATCTTATTAACCCCACCTTTTACTGATAATTCCTGTAAGATTTTTAAGATAACATCTTTTGCAGATACCCAAGGTGCTTTACGTCCTGTTAGTTTAACCTGTAATACTGATGGACACTGAACATAGTACTTACCTGTTGCCATGGCAACAGCGACATCAAGTCCTCCTGCACCAATAGCAATCATACCCATTGCACCACATGTTGGTGTATGAGAATCTGAACCAATAAGCGTCTTACCTGGATGTGAGAAATTTTCAAGCTGTAACTGATGACAAACACCATTACCTGGTTTAGAGAATGTGATACCATGTTTTCTTGCAACAGATTTAATAAATTCATGGTCATCCATGTTTTCAAAACCAGTCTGAAGCATGTTATGGTCAATATAAGCCACGGCTTTTTCTACTGCAACATGACCTACATTCATTGCTTCTAACTGAAGATAAGCCATTGTACCTGTAGAATCCTGTGTTAAAGTCTGGTCAATTCCAATACAAATAGATGTTCCTGGAACTAATTCTCCTTCTTTAAGATGTGCATTCAAGATTTTATACGCTAGATTCATATAATCTTCTCCCCCTTGTTTCTTATTGTATACAATTATACACATATACTATTATCTGTGCAATATAAAAAACAAAGATAATTTGTATTTATTTCGTTAAATTGGTACAATACATTGGGTGATGAAAAATGATATTATCTTGTTCAGGACTATCTAAATCTTATTCTGGAAAAGAAGTCCTAAAAAATATAACATTCCATATAGAAGAGCATGATAAGCTTGCTATTATTGGTGTTAATGGTGCTGGTAAGAGTACATTGCTTAGAATTCTTTTAAATGAAGAAGCTTATGATGATGGTATAATGACTATTGCGAAGAATATTCGTATTGGTACATTGAATCAGGAACATAAGTTTGATCTTAATAAGAGTATTTATGAAACATTGGAAGAACCTTTTGAAGATTTAAAGAAAATAGAGAAACGTATTCGTGAATTGGAACAGGAAATGGCTGTCACAAATGATTTAGATACAATTATGAATCAGTATGATTCTTTATTATCTAAATTCCAGGATGAAGGCGGTTATGCCATGGAGTCACAGGTGAAAGGTGTTCTCAATGGTTTAGGTTTTGATGAGGATATGTGGTATAAACCTATCGGTATTTTATCTGGTGGACAGAAAACAAGAATTGCGTTAGGTCAGTTATTATTACGTTCTCCCGATTTATTATTACTAGATGAACCGACCAACCATCTTGATGTAAATTCTATTGAATGGTTGGAAAACTATTTAAAACAGTATAATAAAGCTGTAATTGTAGTATCTCATGACCGTTATTTTATTGATCAAGTGTCTACTTCTATCATGGAAATAGAAAATGGTAAGAGTAAGATCTATAAATGTAATTATTCTAAATATGCTGAAATCAAGAAACATGATCGTGATGTAGAATTAAAACATTATTTAAATAACCAGAAAGATATTAAACGTATGCAGGAATCTATTGATCGTTTAAAATCTTATAACCGTGAAAAACAGGTGAAACGTGCTGAATCTAAAGAGAAAGCACTTGAACGTATGGAGAAGGTAGAAAGACCTGAAAGTCTTCCTTCTAGTATTCGTTTCGCGTTTGAGCCTGAAGTAGAGAGTGGTTATGATGTTTTAAAAGTAGATGATGTAGCGATGGCTTTTGATAAGCCACTATTTGATTCTGTGTCTTTTGAAGTTAAGAAAGGTGAAAGAGTTGCTTTACTTGGACCTAATGGTGTAGGTAAGACAACTATGTTCCATTTGATTCTTAAAGATTATTTACCAATACACGGACGTATTCGTTTAGGTTCTAAGGTGATGATTGGCTATTATGATCAGGAACAGACTTCTTTATCTCCTGAAAAAACAATCTTTGATGAAATACATGATGCTTATCCTGATATGAATAATACAGAGATCAGAAACATCTGTGCTGCATTCTTATTCAAAGGTGAAGATGTATTTAAAACAATTGATGTTTTATCCGGTGGTGAAAAAGGACGTATTGTCTTAATTAAGCTATTACTTAATAAGGCAAACTTCTTAATTCTAGATGAACCAACAAACCATTTAGATATCCAATCTAAGGAAGTACTAGAAGATGCATTATTAGATTTTCCTGGTACTATTCTCTTTATTTCTCATGACCGTTATTTTATTAATAAATTGGCTACTAAGATTGTAGAGATGAATCCTCATGGTGATGAAATATTTGGTGGTAACTATTCTTATTATCTTGAACATCGTAAAGTAGAAGAAGTTGTGAAAGAAACAGCGGTAAAAGTTCAAAATAACATTGATAAGAAAAAGAAGAATAGATTAAAGAAGATAGAAAATGATATTTCTGACTTTGAAGAGAAGATCAGTGCGAAGGAAGAAGAACTCCATAGCGATGAAGTGATGAATGATTATCAGAAGTATAATGAAATCACTGCTGAACTAGAAGACTTAAACAACAAATTAGAAGAACTCATGACGGAATGGGAAGAACTTTCAGAAGAGATGAACGCTTAAAAGGACTAGGGGCAACCCTAGTCCTAATTTCTTTGTTTTAAGTTATAGATAAGTATAAATGCACAGATAAAATCACCAACGATTGATACAATAAATGGATAAAATGCATAAAGATCTTTTAATGTTGGTAAGAAAGATAAGACAAAAATATTCTGTGAATAACATAAGAACTTAATGCCTATCACCATAAAGGCAATCATATAAGTAAACCATAAACAATAATGTGTATAGATTCCTCCTGGCACCACATGCTTTAATCTTTCATATTCATTCTCTGTTCCTCTATTATGAGATAACTTAATATACATATTCTTATATATCTTGAGATTCATACGTGAGAACATAATGATTGGAATATAGAGTAGTGTCCAAAAACCAATAGTCCCTAAGTAAGGACACAATAAACCACTCACAATAGAAGCACCCATGCATATATAGAAGGAACGTGGCATAGTAAATGTCAGCCCTTCAGGATCAAAGTAATCATAAAGTTCTCTTCCACCATAACGATGTAACCATTTATTTCTTTCATCATAAACAGTCTTAATAGATAAGACATTAACCATTAGACCAATCATATAGAGTACTGTATTCAGCAATTCCCCTCTTTTATTAATAAGAGTCACAGTACTGTCTCCATCTAATTGATAGAGGAAAAGCATAATAACTGAAGTCACAATAACTAACATTACAGATAGTATAAAATAAGCATTATAGAGTGTATCTTTTTCTGAATCATCAGCCTTTTTAATACGATATTCCATTAAGCCATAAAGACCTGTTTCTATTAATACAACAAGACTTCCTAAACCTATAGGAGGATTAATCAGGAAAATAAACCAGCTTATTAGCGATAAAATAATAGCGTTCATATTTTCCTCCTTTCCCACCTATCATACACTAAAAAAAACATCCGGAAAAGACCGGATGTTCATTTATTATTCAACATCAAAGTCGTCTGATAAGTCTTCACCATTAGTAGCGATGACTTTCTTATACCAGTAGAATGAATCTTTCTTATAACGGTCAAGAGTTCCTACTTCTTCATCTGTAGTATCTACATAGATGAAACCATATCTCTTTCTGATACCTTCATGAGTTGATACTAAGTCGATTGCTGACCAAGGGCAGTAACCCATCATTTCGATGTTTTCAGTAACAGCCTTATGTAACTGTTCGATATGTGCTCTTAAGTATGCAATTCTGTAGTTATCATGAACACGACCATCTTCTAATGTATCGTATGCACCTAAACCATTTTCAGTAACAATCATTGGTAAATGATAACGAGAATACATCTCTCTCATAGTTGCTAAGAAACCATCAGGGTCAATTTCCCAACCGAATTCAGTCTTCTTAAGGTTTGGATTTGCATATCCCTTATAGTAACCTGTTTCACCACGAGATGACTGCTGGTCTGCACCTGAATCTAATTCCTCATCAGCACTTGAATGCTGTACAGTTGCAGTTGAATAGTAGTTGAAACCAATGAAGTCTGGGTGTGCATTCTTCATAGCTTCTTCATCACCTTCAGCAAATGTTGGTGTTGCATCATTTTCTTCTAAGTAAGTCCATACTAAGTTATTGTATTTTCCATAAACTGCCATATCTAAATATAACCAGTTTCTGATTGCGTTGTATTCCTGAGCTGCTAAATTATCTTCTGGCTTACAAGTTGCTGGATATACATAAGAAATATTTGGAGCTGGACCAATCTTAGCATTTGGAAGCATTTCATGACATAAAACCATAGCTTTAGCCTGAGCAACTAACATATGGTGGTTCTGCTGATATACTTCTTTTAATACATTTGTAGTACCTTCAGGAATTCTTAATGTACCAATAATTGGACCAACTAAAGTAAGCATGTTCTGTTCGTTGATAGTTAACCAGTATTTAACTCTATCACCGAAGTTTTCAAACATAACCTTTGCGAAGTTAACGAACCAGTCTACTGATTCAGGATTAGACCAAGAACCTCTCTTGTCTAATGCATCAGGCATATCAAAGTGGAACATAGTCACTAATGGTTCGATATTATATTCTAAACATGTATTAATCACATCATTGTAATGATCGATACCTGCCTGGTTTACTTCACCAGTTCCATTAGGAATTAGTCTAGTCCAAGCGATTGAGAAACGGTATGTCTTGAATCCCATTTCAGCCATTAACTTGATATCTTCTTTATAACGATGATAGTGATCTGCACATACATCTAAAGATGCAGTTCCTGCTGGTAGTTCTTTAACATCCTGACATGATGGTCCTTTACCATCTGATAAATTAGCACCTTCTACCTGATAAGCTGAAGTAGATGCACCCCATAAGAAATCTTTTGGAAAAGCTTTTAATTTGTTGTCTAACATTTATGAGTCTGCCACTCAAAATGTGATTAAATATACTCACATCGAGAT
>ULQK01065196.1_pt1 | contig 10984 bp, 6 predicted proteins | sample 1954371 | NCBI WGS metagenome assembly ULQK01 (sample SAMEA4835652, study PRJEB28245) | human gut metagenome | biome: gut microbiome; material: fecal sample | place: Denmark | collected 2008 | reverse complement strand
GCCCAGCCAAGGCGGCAAACGGCTGTCTGCCATGGATGTTGGCGGGTGGGCATCAGGCTCTGCTTCCCCGTATCAGCCCCTTGGGCACACCTATCTATAGCCTCTGGAGCAATAGAGCCAATCTTTGGCATGTTGATGTATATCAAAAATATAATCATTTTGTAAACTTTTTCCATAGGAATACTTTCTAAATGTCAGAAAACGCTTAACTTTGCATCAGAAATAAGAAATAAGGGTATTTCTGTTCAAGGTAATAAAGATAAGGATAACATTTGCATTTGCATTTAGACATAAGTGATTGTCATAGGTATTAAGTTAGGTAATTAGACATATGCACAGGTGTAGTCGCGATGACTGTCCTTTGCTTTTGGATAACAAAAAGAGAATTTTGAGAGAGAAAATGAAAGTGTAGAAATGCACTTTTGAAGAAGGCGGCTCCACAGAGGGTCGCCTTTTTTCGTCTCCATGCCAGCCACCGCCACATCCGCTCCGCCGCAAGCCGTGCAGGGCGCCAACGCAATGATTGCCGAGCGCCACTGCCATGACAGCGGAGGATTATCGCCATGACGGCGGCGGTCAGAACGGCAGCACCGGGCGCATGGATGATGATGAGCGGCGCATGGGGGTACAAAACAAACACGCAGTAACGGCATCTATGGATGCGGCTACTGCGTGTCGGCTTTATGGGCGAGGCGTTCTACTCTTCGTCCACGTAGTAGTGGGCATAGTTGTAGAAAGGCTCGGTGACTACCTTGTCGCTCGTCTCGGTGTAGGTGTTGCCGTAGCGGTCTTTGGCCACGATGGTGACAATCGCTTTGGGGTCCTTGGGCTGGTAGAAGTACCAGTGGTTCATCTTCAGGTAACCGTTGCGCTTGCTGAAGAAATTGTAGGGATTTGACTTGACATACTTGTGGTGATAGCCCACGGCAAAGGCGTCCTGACAGGGCGTCTTCTGCAGTCGGGTCATCTCTGTCTTCACTCCATTCTCGATGGCGAAGAGTTGCCAGCCCGAGTCGGCGTTGAAGACATTGGCCACGATGATGCCCTTGCCACGCGGCAGGTTCCAGTCGGCGGCATAGCTCTCGCCATTGAAGTCGGTGTCGGCGAGGAAGAGCGTCATCTGGCGGCTCTTGTCCCATCGCGTACCTTTATAATAACAGTCGTCAATCTTGCTACCCTTGACGCTGTAGACGTAATAGCCATTGGGCACACCGTCGATGTTGAGGTTGGACTGCCAGATGTCGCCACAGGCGGCGGCATGACAGCGCTCGAGCACCTTACGGCCGTTGAATTCTATCTCGTTGTTGATGGCAAAGTGGGTGTGTCCGCAGAAGAGCTGATAGCCCTTGAACTTGTCGAGCATCAGGAGTATCTTCTCCAGACGGTTGGAGGCGTAGTGGCCCTTGCCCATGTCATTGGGATTGGGCTTGAGGGTACGGTTGCCGAAGGTGAAGGGGATGTGGTAGCTCAGCACCACCATCTTGTTCTTGGGCACCAGGCTGAGGTCGCTCTCGAGCCAGGCCATCTGCTCGTCGGTGAGCTCGCCGGGCTGGTAGTAGGCACCGCCCCGGTAGTAGATGACATTGTTGATGCACACATAGTGCACGTTGCCGCGGTCGAAGGAGTAGTCGGTGGGTCCCCATGCCTCTTCCCACTTGCGCTTGAAGAGCGCCTTGCCGTCCTGGTCGTGGTTGCCGATGACCGAGAACGTGCGCATGCGGGTAGAGCCGAGCACGGCGCGCATCTGGCCCTCCAGCTTCTCGTTGTAGCCACCATAGTACTGCACGTTGTCGCCCATGCTGAGCGCATAGACGGGCATATCGTCGGGCAGCGAGGCGAGGGTCTTCTTGATGTCGGCCATGGTCTCGTCGGTGAAACGGTCTATGTCGCTCTTGCGCACGGCGTTGTCGTTGGGGCCCTGGAAATAGGGGCCATAGGCATTGGTCACCTGCGGGTCGCCGATGACGATGAGCTTGTAGCTTTTCTCCTTGCCTCGGGGCATACGGGTGAGCTGGAAGTCATAACGCTTCACGCTGTCTACTACCTGCCGGTAGAAGCAGGCGGTATTGTCGGTGGCTGAGTGGGTGGGCACCTCACAGTCGGCGGGTACGGTGAAGTATACAAACTTGGTGGCGCTGTTGTAGGGCAGCTCGTAGTTGCCCTTGGTGTCGGTCTGCACGCAGGTGAACCCGTTGCTCACCACCACCCCGCGCATGGGGCGTCCTTTCTGGTCGGTGATGGTTCCGGTAAACTTCAGTGTGTCACTTTGGGCTGCGGTCTGCACGGGGCTGAGCATGGCGAGTGCTATGGTGGCAAGGGCCGTCAATAGGGTTGTCTTTCTCATGTATGGTTGTCTTGTTGCTGATTATTGTTATAAGCAAAAGCCGCACCCAGATGATGGGCTGGGTGCGACTTCCGCTTTGATGGTTTTATCTGGTCTTGTTACTTGCCGTAGTAGTGGGCATAGTTATAGAACGGCTCGGTCACGGCGTCCTTGCTGCTTGCGGTATAGGTATTGCCGAAGGGGTCGGTGGCCTCGATGGTAATCTCGGCGTTGGCGTCCTTGGGGATGTACGAATACCAGTGGTTCATCTTCAGATAGCCGTTGTTCTTGCTGAAGAAGTTGTACTTGTTGGCTACAGCATACTTCTTGTGGTAGCCCACGGCAAAGGCATCCTGTCCGGGAGTGCTCTGCAGACGGGTCATCTCGGTCTTCACGCCGCCTTCCACGGCATAGACCTTCCACTTGGAGTCGGCGTTGAAGATATTGGCCACGATGGTACCCTTGCCCTTGCCCAGCAGCCAGTCGGCGGCATAGCTCTCACCGTTGAAGTCGGTGTCGGCACGGAATACAGACATCTGCTTGTTCTTGTCCCAGTTGGCGCCCTTGTAGTAGCAGTTGCTGATGGTTGCACCGTCCATGGTGTAGACATAGTAGCCGTTGGGGGTACCGTCGATGTTGATGTTGGACTGCCAGATGTCGCCACAGGCTGCGGCGTGGCTGCGCTCATAAACCTCCTTGCCCTCGAAGATTATCTCGTTGTTGACAGCGAAGTGGGTGTGACCGCAGAAGAGACGGTAGCCGGCAAACTGGTTGAGCAGGGTGAGTATCTTGCCCAATCGGGTAGAGGCATAGTGGCCGCTGCCCATGTCGGTGGCACCGCTGAGACGGCGGTTGCCGAAGGTGAGCGGGATGTGGTAGCTCAGCACCACCATCTTGCTCTTGTCGGCCAGCTTCAGGTCGCTCTCGAGCCAAGCCATCTGCTCATTGGTGAGCTCGCCGGGCTGGTAGTAAGTGGCGCCAGAGTAGAAGTATACGTTGTTGAAGCATACATAGTGTACGTCGCCACGGTCGAAAGAGTAGTCGGTGGGCCCCCAGGCCTCTTCCCACTTGCTCTTGTAGAGGGCGCTACCGTCCTGGTCGTGGTTGCCGATGACCGAGAAGAGGCGCATCTTGGTCGAACCGAGCTTGGCGCGGATTTCGGCTTCGAGGTTGGCATTGAAACCGCCGTAGTACTGCACGTCGTCGCCCATGGTGAGGCCGTAGACGGGGGTGCTGGCGGGCAGCGAGGCGATGGTCTTCTTGATGTCGGCCATGGTCTCGTCAGTGAAGCGCATCACGTCGCTCTTGTTAATCATGTTGTCGTCGGCGCTCTCGTAGTAGGGGTTGAACTTGTTGGTCACCTGTGGGTCGCCGATGACAATCATCATGTGGTTGGTCTCCTTGCCGCCGGCGAGCTTGGTGAGCTTGAAGTCGTACTCGTAGGTGCCCTCGGCGAGAGGCAGGTAGAAGTTGGCGGTGTTGTCGGTGGCAGAGTGTACGGGTACCTCGCAGTCGGCGGGCACGGTGTAGTAGACAAACTTGGCGTTGGCGTTGCGGTTGAAGGCATACTTGCCCTGTGCGTCGGTCTTCACACAGGTGAAACCGTCGCTGACCACTACTCCCTCGATGGCGTTGCCGTTCTGGTCGGTCACCTTACCGGTCACGTCGCTGTCGATGGTATTGACGCTGGTAGAGGCTACCGCCTTGAAGGCGCCGGCAGTGAGGGCTACGTCGCCGAAGTTGACGATGTATGCCTTGGTGCCCACCTTGACAGTGGCTTTCAGAGCCTTGATGTCGTTGGGGCAGAGGGCTGCATAGACGGTAAGGCTGTGGCCGTTGAGGGCGAGGCCTTCGGTGTCTATGGTGATGGCGCCCTCTTCGCCGGTCTTCAGCGTAGCGTCGGCGATGTTGAGCGACACATTATTATATACACCCGCACCCATGATGCTCACGCTTGTGGGCTTGGTGGTCACCTCGGCGGGCAGCGTCATGTCGAGCTTCACGATTGCCATCTTGCGCTGGAAGGTGAGCGCCAGCGGCTCGGTGGCGTTGGGGTCGTAGGTGCCGGTGGCGAAGAGCACGTCGTGGGTGGTGGCGCTACCTTCGCCGGTGAGCTTGCCGGTCTGGAAGTGCAGGTCGTTGACGATGGCGTCGGCTTGGTTATACACATTGGGGTACTGGGCGTAGGCGTAGATGGGGGTGGTGGTGGCTACGTCGCGGTCGAAGTGACCCTTGAAGTTGGCGTTGCTCTTGTCGCTTCCCTTATAGCTTACAAATTTGAGGGTACCACGGTTGGGGTTCACACCTGCATCGGCGTAGATGCTGATGAGGTCGGTCTGTTCCCACTGGGCGGTGAGGGCGCCGCCATCCTCGGTATAACCTACGCGGGTGGGGGCTATCTTGCAGGCGGTGACATCGAAGTCGTTGCCAGGCTCGTTGCCGGGTGTCACCTGTTCCTCTACGTTGCTGCAACCTGCCATCAGGGCAGCTGCGAGCAGTGAATATAATATCTTCTTCATACTTCTTTCGTGTGCTGGATGGGTTGGATTAATTGTTTCCGCCGCCTATCTCTACATCCTTGTAGCCCGAGGCGGTGCGCTTGATGACGATGTCGCCCTGATAGGTCACGGCGTAGGCAGCGAAGTTGGAGGCTGAGTAGCCGCCGGGCTTCTGGCGTATCATGCTGGTGGAAGAGATGCTGTTGTTGTAATAGCGCATCACCTGCAGACCGCAGATATAGAGCGAGGGCGCGCTTGTCGAGGTTCTCAGCATAGACATCTTGCTGGTGTTGGCGTTCCAGCGTACGGTGGTGGTATGACCCACTACGCTCACGGTGCCTGTATACCATGTGTACTGCACGCCGCCGATGGTGGCATACTGGAACGACCAGCCGCCGTTGATCTTGGTGCTCAACTCAGGCATCAGGGCTGCGTACTCTCCGGCATACTGTCCGGTGTAGAGGCGCTGTGCCTTGGTCGAGGTATGGGTGTCGATGAAGATGCCCATGGTAGCCTGCTTGGCAGAGTGGTCGACCTTGGTGAGGGCTTCGGTCTTCAGGTTTTCGAAGAGTCCGGTGATGCTCACGTTGTTGGTGGCTTTCTGCGAGTTCGGGCTCAGACTCTCGTATGCGGTGACGGTCTTGCCGGTCTTGTTGACCAGGTTCAGCTCGGTCTTGTTGTTGTAGTTCACGCCATCCACTATCTTCAGGTCGGTGCGGTTGTCGCTGGGCGTGGTGCCTGCGGCGCTCCACTTGCTGTCATAGTTGGTGGTAGAGGCAGAGCCCTTGGTGTAGAATGTCTTGAAAGCTGTCATATCCCATACGCCTGCGAAGTCGGTCTCTTCTATCTGGGTGAGGTCGATGGTGGTCTTCTGGCTGCCGTTGCCGAAGATGAGCTTGGCCTGGCGGGGTGCGCCGGTGGTGTTGGCGGTGGCAGATACGATGACCTGGGTACCGTCTGAGGTCACGCTGAGCCAGTCGCTGCCCTCAGCGGGTATGCGCTCGATGGTAGTAATCTTGTAGCCGGGCGCATCGTAGGTCTTGGTCCACGCCGCGTCGCTCGTCCAGAGCGACACGTCGCTCAGAGTCTCGTTATTGCGGGTCACGGTGTACAGCCTACCTGACTCCAGGTTTACCTCGTTGGCTATCAGCAAGTCGTTATATGCCTGCCCAGTGGGCGAAACCACATCGGCACGCAGATTGCGCTTTGTGCCAGCCGTCAAGGCGGCATAGAAGGTCAGCTTGTTGCCATCGACACGGGCCGAGGTCAGCTTGATAGCGCCTTCCTGGATATCGCTCGTACTACCATCAGCACATGTATAAAAATACTTATTGACCATGTTGTCGGCCTTGAGCGTAAGGGCGTATGCCGAGGTGGTGGGGGTAAACGGCAGGACTACCGTGCCCTTGATAAAAGTCATCTTGTGATGCAGACGAACCTGCATGGCGCCACTGGCAGCTGGGTCGTACTCGCAGGAGCCTGTTACGAGGTCGTACTTGCTCAGCTCGTCTATCGTACCAGCCTGCTCGGACAGGTCTACCTTGACAAGGGCACCATTAACCTCCATGGCGGGACTCTTCACGGCCACTCCCACGGTAGTTTTCTGGGCGGGTGGCGTAGTAAATGAACCCGTGAACTCGGCATCGTGCCCATCGGCACTTATCTTGCCGATGGCGAAAGCCGTCATCTCCTCTGGGTTGGCAGCATAGTCTACCAGCAGCTGGTCCGTGTTCTGCCAGGCCACCTTAATGCTGGGTTGCTCGCCCTGTTCGGTAAAGGACAGGCGCGTAGAGGCGGCTCCGTCGATGCCGGCGCTAATGGTGAGCTTACCATTGCCGGTGCCGGGGGTCACATTGGGGTCATCCACGGCTGACGAGCAGCCGGCCATCAGAGCGGCGATGGCTGCTCCGAAGAATAGACGCTTTAGTTCCATAAATTCTCCTTTCCTATTTCAGAGGGTGAGTTACTGCCCTGATCGTCAATGTCGCCCCCAGGGGTGACGTCGGGAACAGAGGCATTACAGAGCGGACTTCCGGATTCTACAGAACGCACTTTGCAAAAGGGTTTCTTGTACTCGTATTTACAAGAAGCGGTCATAATGTTTTCTTTTTTCATGCTGTATGGTTAGAATAAACTGCGCGGCTGTCGCCACAACAGATTATAAAGGTTGGAATAGCAATATACCAGTCTGTTATAGCTACTGGTTCTGCCAACAAAGTTAATTAAAAAAAATAAAGTAATGCTATTTTTTAGAAAAAATGTTACTCATAATGATATAAATAACGCTCTCCATGAGTAACAGGGGCCACGCGGTGCGCACCGCCATGGCTCGTAGCCACCTATATATAATAAAGACACCTGCCAGAAAAGCAAGCGCTTTGCGGGCAGGTGTCTGTACATTTACAATAAGTTATTTCAACTCTTTATTTTCTCACAAAAGTTGTTCCAGGCTTGCCTTTGGCATTTACCTGATAAATATTAATCGTTCCGTTATTGTTATTAAAATTACCAGCATTTGGATTAACTGTAGAGTGGTCAAAGACATTCGTCGGCGAAGTAACGATAGTAATACCGCAAATATAGTTTATCTCGCTATTATACTGGCTAACCGTAGAGAACTCTACATTGTTGGTCACTCGATTGACATAAGAAATAGTCTTCATATCTGCAGAAACAGCATACCAAGCCCACGCATAATCGGGATCACCCAACTCTGTCTCAGAGAATATATAAGGAGCTCCCCAAGCAACAGCAGAACGAGTACACAACTCTGGTACGAAAGCAACGTACTTATTGAGGGCCGATACTAATTGTCCCTCACCGTCACGAGCATCAAAGAAGAGACCCAACTTTGCTGTTCGCTGAGCGTAATCAATTTCGATACAAGCATCCATAATCGCATCATGGCACAAGCCCTTTATACCTATATTATTAGTATGCTTGGTTTTGCCATCAGCATCAGTTAGCGTCACAGCCTTACGCGGTTCTGTGAAAGTAACGTCCCAAGAACTTGGGTCTGCGCCTGGCTTAAACTGATTAGCATAAGCAAACACCTTCGTTGTAAATGTATAGTTGCCCTTGAAGTCCTTAGCCTCTACCTGAGTAATCTCATAAGGAACGCCATCAACAGTGATGGTACCTGTACGGGGTGCTCCGGTCTCGTTGGCCTTGGCATGTATCTTGCCACCGGCAACGGTGAGCCAGTCGGTATCGGTATCGCCAGTTCCACTGACGGCAACTACATCCTGCTCATTATCGTTCACCCAAATCTTCTGGGTCTCGGCAGCAGTGAAGGCCAATGTTGTAGCCATCTTATAGAGCTTACCAGCCTCAAGTTTGCCCTCTTTGGTCTTGGTATAGTCGCCAGTATAAATCTTACCATTGATAGTAGCCGAAATGTTAACACCGGCAAACTCATCGTCCTTGACACCGGGCCAGATAGTCATGTAGGCTGTAGCCACATTGCCGTTGACCTCGGCCACCTTGACATTGAACTTAGCCTCGCCCTCAGCCTTGGCAGGCAGACTTTTTGCTCCGGGATTGCCACCCGAAATATGTACCTGATTGTAGGTGCTCTCGGTGGTAACGGTGAGGGGTGTACCCTTCTCTACCTTGACACCCTCTGGGAAGGTGGCATCTATCTTAACGACAGAGGTTTTGGGCTTAAAGGTAACGTTGCTCAGTGTGGCCTCAGTGTTGTCCTTGTTATAAGCAAGGTTATTCTCGGTATAGATATCGGCCTGGAATACGCTGTGCATGGCGGCACTTTCGAGCGTACCATCCTGCTGGCTCAGATTATCAATAAGATCGCACTTGCCGGCAACAGCATCGATATACGGCGTGCCACCCTTTGTGGTGCCGATGAGGATGTGCAACAGACCAGTGCCCTCGGGTATCACTACATTGCTGGCACGGAATGTGCCCTTAGTACCATTGGCTGATGCCGGGTCATAATATAGAATGGTACTCTTGTTGAGCCAGCCGCCCTTGGCCGTACGGAAATAGGCAATCAGGTAATCGCCCTCCTGGAAGGAGGTCTTCAGACCGCCACCATCGGGTGTAAAACCTACACGCGAAGCTGCTGCGAGGTCGGTATTGATAGACAGACTTACGGTCTTGGCTGTGCCATTACCAGTGTTAACCGGCTCATCGTCAGACGAGCAAGAGGCAAACAGGGCCACCACCATGGCGGCGAAAAACATGAGTTTCTTCATCATGGTTAGTCCTCCCACAGATTAAAGTTATTGTCCTTGGGGGCCAGGGCGCCACCATCACCGTGATTAAGGTCATCGGAATCGACAGTAGAGTCAGCAGAAACGTTGAGCAGGTTGCCAGCTTCAATTCCGCGAGTCTTCACACATGGCTTGAGATACGCTTGCTTTACTCCCTGTAAGCCATCCACGCAGGAGTAGCGTAATGTTTTGTCCATATTATGCTCGTTTAAGTTATTAATTATCAGTTTATATTCACGTTGGTTGGAGTTCTCCCGGCGTGCGGGCGAACTGTCTTCAACTGCGGTTGAACTGTCTTTCATGACAGAATAACTACAATTTGTGAGCAAATCTACTAAAAATCTGTGAAATATAATAGTGTTTTCTTTATTTTTTTTGATTTTCGTCAAAAAAAGTTGCGCAATATTTGCGCACATGGCTATCGATAGACTTGTCAGACGGTAGCGAGGCCCCTCATCCATCTGCCTTTGAAGAGGCGGAAGAGGAATATAGTACCACGGAAAGTGAGCTCTATCGCCATGGCAACCCATACGCCGCGCAACCCATAGGTGGGGGCGAGCAGGGCAGCAAGCGTCAGACGCACGCACCACATCGAAACCAGGTTGAGCAGAGCGGGTTTGATGGTGTCGCCGGCACCCACACACACGCTGTAGGTGACGATAGAAGCGGCGAAGAAAGGTTCAGCAAAAGCCTCGATGCGCAGCACCTCGGTGCCAAGGCGGCGTATCTCTTCGACGGGCGACAGCATGCCTATCATCTCTGGGGCGAAGACATACATCACCACACCCATCACCGCCATCACGCCCATGCCCAGTGCCACGGTCATATAGGCGAAGTTGCGGCACAGGTCTGCGCGTCGCGCTCCATAGGTCTGGCCCACCAGTGTCGACGCTGCGTCGCCGATACCATAGCCCGGCATATAGCAGAGGCTCTCGGCAGTGATGGCAAACGAGTTGGCGGCGATGGCTACGTTGCCCAATGGCGCCACTATCAGTGTGCTTACCACCTGGGCACCACTCATCAGCGCCGACTGGATGGCTATGGGAAGACCCACGCGCAGGGCGTTGCGCACATAGAGCCATACCCAGGTGAAGGGGGCGGTGTCCTGGCGCAGGGCGAGGATGCGGTTGCGCCTCGTGGCAACCCACATCATGGTGAGCGAGATGATGGCAAAGGCGCAGAAGGTACCCATGGCAGCACCGCGCACGCCGAGTTTGAGGATGTAGATGAAGAAGTAGTTGAACACCACATCCAGTATGCACATCGTGATGCTCAGCAGACTGGGGATGTGCATATTGCCCGTGCTCTTGAGCATGGCTGAGTTGAGGTGGAACAGCAGGATAAAGGGCATGGCCAACGAGAAGATGAGGAAGTAGGCCGACGAGTCGCCGGCGATGTCCTCTCCGCCTCCCAGCCAGTAGGGTAGTGCTCCGTGGATGGTAACGCCCACCAGCAGTATCATCATGCTGACCACGGCGCCACACACCAGGGCGTGGCGGAATACCTGGCGTGCCCTCACGAAGTCGTTGGCTCCGATGAAGTGGGCTACCTGGACAGAGAAGCCGGTAGAGACGGCTCCCATCACGCTGCCCATGAGCCAGGTGGTCGACTCGATGAGTCCGATGCTGGCAGAGGCTGCCGCACCGAGGTGTCCCACCATGGCGGCGTCGATGAAGAACATGAGTACGGTGGTGATTTGTGCCAAAATGGACGGTACGCTGAGGTCGACTATCAACCTCAACTTCTCGTGCATGGTCATCGCGTTGCCCATGCGTATCTTTTCCAGCAATATTTCACTCCGTTTTGCCATACCTTATTATATATATGGGTGCAAAGGTACGCATAATTATAGACATAGTCAGTCTAAAAGGCAAGAAAAAAGTGGCGCCTGCGGTTGTAGTATGCATAATCAGCGTGATATAGATACAAAA
>ULQK01089006.1_pt1 | contig 11012 bp, 8 predicted proteins | sample 1954371 | NCBI WGS metagenome assembly ULQK01 (sample SAMEA4835652, study PRJEB28245) | human gut metagenome | biome: gut microbiome; material: fecal sample | place: Denmark | collected 2008 | reverse complement strand
GGTCGGGGCGGCCGATACGGTGGCCTACTTCCCGCTGCTGCGCGGGCGCCGCGTGGCCGTGCTTGCCAACCAAACTTCGCGCGTGGGCGACGAGCATCTGGTCGACCTGCTGCATCGCAGCGGCGTGCGCCTGACGGCGATCTTCTCGCCCGAACACGGATTCCGCGGGACGGCCGATGCGGGCGAGCACGTCGCTAGTTCGGTCGACGAGCGCACGGGGGTGCCGATCCGTTCGCTCTACGACGGCCGTACGCGCCGACCGTCGGACGAGGCGATGCGCTCGTTCGACGTGTTGCTGGTCGACATGCAGGACGTGGGTCTGCGTTTCTACACCTACTATATTTCGATGCTGCGCATGATGGATGCCTGCGCCGATTTCGGCCGCGCGGTAGTGGTGCTGGACCGTCCCAATCCCAACGGATCGTACATCGACGGCCCCGTGCTCGACATGAAATACAAGTCGGGCGTCGGCGCGCTGCCGATTCCCGTCGTACACGGACTGACGATGGGCGAGATCGCCCGCATGGCCGTGGGCGAGGGGTGGGCGAAGCCGTGCGACCTGACAGTCGTACCGTGCCGCCGCTATACCCATGCCACGCGCTACGAGCTGCCCGTGGCGCCGTCGCCCAACCTGCCGACGCAGCGGTCGATTTACCTCTATCCGTCGATCTGCCTCTTCGAAGGGACGGTGGTGAGTTTGGGGCGCGGCACCGACCGTCCGTTCGAGTGTTACGGCCATCCCGACATGCCGGCCGACCGCTACGGCTTCGTCTTCACGCCGCGGCCGACAGCCGGCGCGAAACATCCTCCTCTGGAAGGACGCCTATGTCGCGGTGTCGACCTGAGCGAGAAGCCCTGCGAGGAGATTCTCGCCGAGGGGCTGACGCTCGACTACGTGATCGACGCCTATCGTGCGCTGGGGTTAGGCGAGGCGTTCTTCACTCCGATGTTCGAGAAGCTGATCGGCGTGGGCTGGGTGCGCGAGATGATTCTCGACGGCCGTTCCGCGGCCGAGATTCGTGCACGCTGGCGGCCCGACGTGGAACGTTTTGCGAAAATGCGCGAAAAGTATCTGATTTACGAATAGATGGACTGGTCTGACAGAAAACCGCCTCGAAAGAGGCGGTTTTCTATCTATCTGCGGGAGGGGCGAAGGGCGGCGGAGCGGACGGCTACTCTTCGTAGAGATCGAGATACTCGTAGCTGTTGCCCACCCGCGCGAGATACCGTTCGAATTCCGTGCGGGCGATGACTACCGTGGCGCGGCAGTCGTTGGGATGGAAACTCAGCGACGGGCAGTACAGCAGGTTGCGGTCGAGAAAGAGGTGAACGTGATGCTCCGCGTCGTTGATGAGCCCGAACGGCGAGACGGAACCGGGTTCCAGCCTCAGATAACGCATCATGCGCTCGGGCGAGGCGAACGACAGTTTTCCCTGATGCAGCCGCGCTTCGAGGTCGTGGATCGAGAGCGTGCGGTCGCAGTCGAAGCAGACCAGATAGTGCCGATTGCCCTTGTGATTGCGGAAAAAGAGGTTTTTGCAGTGTTTCGACCCGTCGTCGCGCCAGTGGCGTTTGGCCAGTTCGATCGTGGGCGAGGCAGGGTGGAAATAGAGGTCGCAGGCGATGTCTGCCGCATCGAGCCACGCCGTCACGGCATCGATCCGTTCGCTGTCGGAGGGTTTATTCCACATAGAGCACCAACCCTTTGAGATACTCCCCTTCGGGGTGATAGATGTTGATCGGGTGGTCGGCCGGCTGCGTGAGCTGGTGCAGGATGCGCACGTTGCGGCCGGCGATGGCTGCCGCCGAGAAGACCGTCGTGCGGAACAGCTCCTTCGTCACGGCCTGCGAGCAGGAGAAGGTAAAAAGGATGCCGCCCGGCCGGATCTGCGACAACGCCCGTGCGTTGAGGCGCTTGTACCCCTGCATGGCGTTGCCCAGCACCTTGTGGTGCTTGGCGAAGGCGGGCGGGTCGAGGATGATCAGGTCGTAGCGGTCGCCGATCTGTTTGAGATACTCCACGGCGTCGCAGGCGAGCGTCGTGTGGGGAAAACTGTCGCCGAAATTCAGCCGCATGTTCTCGTCGGCCAGCTGCACGGCGCGCTCCGAGGCGTCGACCGAGCAGACCTCCTTCGCTCCGCCCGCGGCGGCGTAGACCGAGAATCCCCCCGTGTAGCAGAAGGTGTTGAGCACGGTGCGGCCCGCAGCGTAGCGTTCCACCAGTTCGCGGTTGCAGCGTTGGTCGAGGAAGAAACCCGTTTTCTGCCCCTCCTCCCAGTTGACCAGAAAACGATGGCCGTTTTCCGACACCTCCTGTGTCGGAGCTGCGACTTTGCCCATCAGGTATCCGTCCACGGCGTTCAGCCCCGCCTTGTAGGGTACCGTCTGCGAACTCTTGTCGTAGACGGCTGCGAGACGCTCGCCGTAGACCTCGCGGAGCGCCTCGGCGATCTGCATCCGCGAGCGGTACATCCCCACCGAATGACACTGTACGACGGCCGTCGTGCCGTAGATGTCGATCACCAGCCCCGGCAGCGAGTCGCCCTCGCCGTGAACGAGCCGGTAGCAGGTCGTCGCGGCATTGCCGATCAGACCGAGCGTGCGCCTCACTTCGCAGGCCGAGCGGATGCGAGCGCGCCACCATGCGGCGTCGATCGGCTCCTGCGCGAAGGTGAGCACCCGCACGGCGATTGATCCGATCTGGTAGTGGCCGCGTGCGATGAAATCGCCGGCGGCGGTATGGATGTCGACGATCTCCCCCTCGGCGATCGTGTCGGAGGGACACTCCACGCGGCCGATCGCGCCCGAGAAGATCCATGGATGACGGCGCAGCAGCGACTCTTCTTTGCCTCTGCGCAGGAAAATACGGGGGTGGGTCGTCATTTGTCGTTCGGTTTAAGGGTATGTTGCAGCGTGCGGTAGATTTCGGGGCAGATCCATGCGTCGGTGGCGGCGTAGCGCATCTGTTTTTCGGTAAGCTGCGCTGCTTCCCAGTTGCTCAGCCGCTGGGCTTTCGAGACGCGCTTGCCCAACACGATGGCCGAAAGCTTGCGCAGGCTCTTCTCTTCGATGCCCCAGTCGGGGGCCAGTTGTTGCAGGTCGACGAAGCCGCCGGGCCGGAAGCGGCGCAGGGCCAGCAGCGAGCGGATGTCGCCCGCCACGTCGGCGCCGATTTTCAGAATCGCCTTGTTCTCCAACAGTTTGACGAGCTGCTTCTCGAAGCGCATCCTATTGAGGCGGAACAGATAGCAGCGCCGCGGCGTGGAGAGTTGCAGCAGGGCGACGCGGTAGGTGACGCCCGCCTTGAACGAGGGACGCGTCTCGGTGTCGAACCCCAGCACGGGCGACGACGCCAGGTCGCGGCAGGCGGCTTCGACCTGCTTCTCGTCGTCGACGATGACGATCGGGCCGTCGAAGAGCACGGCAGGCAGCTTTGCGGTATCTTCGTTCGATATGTGCTGTTGAAACGTTCGTTTTTCCATGCGAATTCTCTCAGGCGACGCAAAGTTATCGATTAATTGCGAGTTTTCCGCTCTCCGCCGTCGAAATTTTACCTGCGTGCTGCAATCGTTCGACGGCCTCCAACACCCGTTCGGCGTCGCAGCGGAAGCGCGCTGCCAGCTCCTTGACCGCGAGCGGTTCGGCGTCGAGCTGTCGCAGGATCTCCTCGTCGAGCGGAGCTTCGGCCGATTTCGCGCGTTTGCGCGCCGCCAGACAGATGTCGCAGACACCGCACGGCGCGGGGTCGGCCGCACCGAAATAGCGTTCCAGCACCGTGCTGCGGCACTCGGTTTCGTTGGCGGCGTAGGCGATCATGTGCGAGAAGCGCTCTTCGGCCAGCTCCTGACGGCGGCGGTAGGTCTCGGGGGCGATGTAGAGGTCGGCCGCCGGCAGCCGCTCGCAATCGAAGAAGAGCATCGGCGCCTGATTGGCCGGAATGTAGCGGATCACGCGCATCTGCCACAGCCGCTTGAACAGCTCCTTGACATGCTCGACCTTGTAGCCGCTCGCCGCGGCGATCTCCTGCTCGTCGATGGGGCGGAAATCGGTGAAAACGCCGTCGTAGAGCCGCAGCACGGTACGGATGAAGTGGTCGAGGTCGTTGCGTACCACGCGCAGTTTGTAGAGGTCGTCGCGGCTGATGCGGAAGAGAATGCGCGCGGGGTTGCGCATTTCGTCGGTGAGCGTCAGATAACCGTTCTGCTGCAACAGTTTCAGCGCGCTGGCGACCTTGCCGCCGAAGAGGCGGAACTTCGCGCAGAAGTCGTGGATGTTGAAGACGAACGACGCCTGCTCGCCGTCTCCGATGCCGATTTGCAGGTAGGAGCAGACTTTTTCGTAGATGTCGCGGATCTCGTCGAGCGGCGGGAATTGCAGGTCGAAGCGGCGCTGCACGCGCTCGGCGTCGTCCGGGGCGACGAGCAGCACGGCATAGGCGCGCTTTCCGTCGCGTCCCGCACGGCCCGCTTCCTGATAGTAGCTTTCGAGCGAGTCGGGCATGGAGTAGTGGACGACGAAACGCACGTCGGCCTTGTCGATTCCCATGCCGAAGGCGTTGGTGGCTACCATGATGCGCGTGCGGCCCGCGAGCCACTCCTCCTGCCGGATCGAGCGTTCGGCGTTGGCCAGGCCGCCGTGGTAGCAGGTCGCGGCGACGCCTGCGTCGCGCAGGAATTCGGTGAGCTGTTCGCAACCGTCGCGCGTGCGCACGTAGACGATACCGCTGCCGGCCACGTTGCGCACCACGCGAAGCAGTTGCTCGTTTTTGTCCTCGTCGTGCCGCACGGCGTAGGAGAGGTTGGGCCGTGCGAACGAGCTGCGCAGGACGTGCGGTTCGGCGAAGCGCAACTGCCGCATGATGTCGCGGGCGACAGCGGGTGTGGCCGATGCCGTGAGCGCCAGCACCGGCACTTCGGGCAGCCGTTCGCGCAGTTCGGCGATGCGCAGGTAGGAGGGGCGGAAGTCGTAGCCCCACTGCGAGATGCAGTGCGCTTCGTCGACGGCCAGCAGCGAGACCCGCATCCGCTCCACGCGCAGACGGAACGCCTCGGTCACGAGCCGTTCGGGAGCCACGTAGAGGAATTTGACGTCGCCGTAGACGCAGTTGTCGAGCACGATGTCGATCTGCCGCATCGAAAGTCCCGAATGGATCGCCGCCGCGTTGATGCCGAGCCGCCTGAGGCGGTCGACCTGGTCCTTCATCAGGGCGATCAGCGGCGTGACGACGATGCACAAACCTTCGCGCAGCATCGTCGGCACCTGATAGGTGAGCGACTTGCCGCCGCCGGTGGGCATCAGCGCCAGCGTGTCGCGCCCCTGGCAGACGGAGCGGATGATCTCCTCCTGCACGGGACGGAAGCTGTCGTAGCCCCAGTAGCGTTTGAGCGTGCCGAGCAGTTCGGCGTGTATGTCGTCCAGCGGTTGCATGTCGGGCGGATGATGTACGGAGCACCGGCGAAACCGTTGCGGTCCGATTTGCCGGAACGCCGCCTGTCGGGCGAAATTCCTCTTTCGCAAAGATACGCATAAGTGAGTGCAATGTCAAATTTATTTGCATTGCCGAGGCGGAGTATCTGAGGCGTCGGCCGAAGATTGCGGATTTTAGCCGGATTCCGCACGCCGGACGGCGGCTATCTGCCATGCGGCGCACGATTTTTATGCCGGAGGCCGCCGCTGGTGCGTTTTTTTCGTACAGCCTGCCGCTTTTCTGCTTATCTTTGACGCCGTTATGACAATTAAACCATCTGAAATGATGAAACATATTTGCCTGCCGATACTCTGCGCCGCATGTGCGTTCGTATCGTGCGTGAGCCGCCGGGTGGCCGAACAGACCGTGGTGCAGCGCGATTCGCTCGAAGCGGTGGTTCGTGCGAAGGATTCGCTCATCGAGGTCGTCTTCGCCGACATCAATGCCGTCACCGAGAATCTGGCGCGGATCCGTACGCGCGAAAACCTCGTCGCGCTCGCGCGCAATGACGAAGGGGTGCGCCGTCCGATCGAGGAGATCGATGCCGACATCGCCGCGATCGACCGGTTGTTGCAGGAGAACCGGCAGAAGATCGCTGCGCTGCAACGCTCCTCGGCGCAGTTGCGCAAAGCCGACCTGCGCATCGAGGGACTCGAAAAGATGATTCGCGGCCTCGATGCCCAACTGACCGCCAAAGAGGGCGAAATCGGTCGTTTGCGCGGCGAACTGTCGCAAATGGAAGCCCGGATGGAGACGCTTGCCGAAGAGGCCGCCGCCCGCAGCACCGAGGTCGAACACCTCTCCGGCGAAAAGGCGCAGCTGGAGGACCGGCTCAACACGGTCTATTATATCGTGGGAGCGGAGAAGGCGCTGCGCGATTCGGGGATCGTCTCGAAGCAGGGGTTCATCGGGCGCACGCTCACGGTGGGCGATACCGGCGACCACGATCTGTTCATCCGGGCCGACGCCCGCACGCTGACGGAGATCCTTGTCGAGCAGAAGAAGGCGACCGTCGTCACGCCGCATCCCGCCGATTCGTACGAACTGATTACGAATGCCGACAAGGTGGTGTATAAGTTGGTCATCACCGATCCCGAACGGTTTTGGAGTTCGTCGAAGGTGTTGGTCGTAAGTTACCGGAAGTAGCCGTCGTCCCCATTCTGAGCGAAGTGCGGGAGCGCAAGGCGCGGAATTGCGGCTCCGCGCCTTGCGTCGCAAAGAGCCTGTCGGTGAAAATCGCGGGTGCGGCGGGTCGGTTTCGCGGAATTCAGACGCCTTCGGTCGCACCTCGGAAATTTCGTCTCGGCAAAGTGTGAATAAATTTGCTTCTGCGCGCGACTTTTCGTATCTTCGACCGGAATCGCCTAAAATTGCAAGATTATGATCTCGTTGTTCAAGAAGAAGGAGGCGCCGGTCTATCCGGCCGATACGGTGACGTCCCGCGACGGGCGGCCGATCGTCTTCACATTTTTCAAACACGCTTCGCTGGCCGTCGATTTCGACGGGCGGCGCATCTATGTCGATCCGGTCGGCGAGTATGCCGATTACGCGCATCTGCCGAAAGCCGATGCGGTGCTTGTCACCCATTCGCATTACGACCATCTCGACCGTGCGGCCGTCGAGCAGTTGATGACGCCCGCGACGGCGGTCGTCTGCGATAAGACCTCGGCCGAAGCGTTCGATTTCGACTGCTACACGATGGTGCCGGGCGCTGTGGCCGAACCTCTCGACGGAATCCGCGTCGAGGCGGTGGCGGCTTATAACACCACCGAAGGGCACCTGCAATTCCATCCCAGGGAGCGGGAGGATTGCGGCTACGTGCTGACGCTGGGCGGTACGCGCGTCTATATCACCGGCGACAGCGAGCCGACGCCCGAAATGCGTTCGCTCGAAGGGATAGACATCGCGTTCCTGCCCGTCAATCAGCCCTATACGATGACCGTCGATCAGGCGGCCGAGGCGGTGCGGGCGCTACGTCCCGCGATCTTCTATCCCTATCACTACGGGGAGGTCGAGCAGGTCACCGACCTCGACCGGCTGGCGCGCGAGGTGGCGGGGCTGACCGAGATGCGGGTTCGCCCGATGGAGTGATGCGATTGCGGTCGGAACGCAGGGGCGGCAGTGCGACACTGCCGCTCTTTTCGTTGTTGTCGGCGATGCGGGCGTGTGGCGTCGGAAGGGAGAGGGTGGATGCACTTGTCCGGAAGGGAGGGGTTGTCGATAATTTTTCATAACTGTCGATCACGAAGGATCGGAGCGATCGGAGGATACGGTCGGATAGGAAAATGCCACCGTCGGGCGACGGAATGTAAGCGGAAAAAGGATTCTCTCCGATAATTCGGATGAAAATAATCGGGCCTATTTCGACGAAAAATCGTATTTTTAATAAATAAATGTTATTTTTGAACATCGGAGTTCCGATTCTTTAAAATAACCCTTAATCTCTGTGCTCTTATGAAAAATCTGATGAAACGCATGGCTGCGACGGCCTTCTGCCTTGCACTGCTGCCCCTGACGGGTTGCGGCGACGACAACACGGACGATCCGTTAATTCCCCCCCCCTCTGACGCTCCGGTGATCGAGGCGGCGACGCCAGCTGCCGTACCGGCGGAAGGCGGCGCGATCTCGATCGATTACGAAGTGAAGAACCCCGTCGAGGGAAAACGCCTCTCGGCTCAGAGCGACGACGCATGGGTGAAGGAGTTGACCGTCGGCGACGAAGCCGTGACGGCACGCCTCGAAAAGAATCTCCTTGCCGATCCCCGCACGGCCACGGTGACGCTTCGTTATGACGGCGCCGAAGCCGTGAAGGTCTCGGTCGTGCAGGAGGGTTATCTTCCCTTCCTGATTCAAGTCGCCGATATTACGATGAGCGATGCGCGGATAACGGTCTATCCCGAAGAGGAGGGGATGTATATCGCCGCGGTGGATTTCGCCGAAGGGTTCGATGCGCAGAAGATCGCAGCGGAGAACAAGGCGATCTTCGCCGAACATGCCGCCGCCGAACAGAAGACGCTCGCCGAGTTCATCGCGGGGTATGCCTATAAGGGCGAACAAACGTTCCATCCTTCGCGCCTTTCGCCGAATACCGATTACGTGGTCTATGTCTATGGAATCGATTCCGAAGGAGAGGCCACGACCGACGTGATTGTGGAACCGTTCAAGTCGCTGCCCGTCGAGCCGGGACCCATGGTCGATTGCAAGATCGACATCGTTGCCGAGAATCTTACCTCGACGTCGGTCAAGGTCGTTTTCAATCCGTCCGATCCGACGGTGCAGTATTTCTATACGATGCTCGATCAGGCCGGATACGAGGATATCAGCAAAGACTGGCCGGGTTACATCTACGAGTATATGGTTTCGCAGCTGACCGACGACGGTCTTCCGTTGTCGACGATCGTGATGCTCTCCTGTTCGGTCGGCCAGCAGGAGGTGCAGAGCAAGACGCTGCAACCGGAAACGACCTATTATGCCTGTGCCGTGGGCGTCAACTCGAATGCCATGATCAACACGGAGGTGGCGGTGCAGAAGATCGTCACGCCGCCGGACTCTCCGATTGATTACGGGTTCGATTTCGATTTCGGCGAAGTGACTGCGACCGGCGCTCGGGTGACGGTCTCGCCGCGTGACGTGAGGGCATTCTATTATTGGAATGTAATGACTGAGGAGGAGTACGGTGAAATGAAGGGCGATGAGTCGAAAATCGCAGCCTATTTCGAGCAGAAGATGATCGAACAGCGCAAGGCCCAGATGGGAGACTATGCCGACTGGTATCCGCTTCCGGAGTTCATCGCCTCGCAATGTTCTTCGGGTTTCGATGGTCCGGACAGTTATACCTTCGGTACGCTGACGCCGGAGACGACCTATTACGTGTATGCTTTCTGGGTGGACGAGCAGACCGGCGAGCCGGCTTCGGTTACGGCATTCAGCGAATCACCCTTCAAGACCGAAAAACAGGTGATTTCGGCTGCCGTGGCTAAACCGTCGCTATGGTTGACCGACGGCGACGATTGGGCCGAACTGAACCCGCTTGGCTATGGGCACTTCAAAGGATATGCGATTCTGGGCGCACGCATTGCACCTGCCGAAGGGGCCGTACACTGGTACTCGAACATTTATAAGGCGTCGGACATCGCCTCAACGGACGATCAGCTCTTGGCTTCGTCGCTCATCAACAGCAAATACTACATGGACAAGACATCCTACAATCTCTCCTACGGAGTAGAGTGGGGCGGCGACTACGTGATTGTCGGCGTCGCGGTCGACGCCGCCGGTGCCCGCGGTCCCGTGCAGCGCGTCGCCTTCAAGGCGGAGAAGAGCGCCGCCGAACCGCTCGAATCCATTCCGGGCGAATGATTCGGCACAAGAAAGAAAAAACCGACAGCATTTGCTGTCGGTTTTTCTTTGCTGTCAGGCGGAACGTTCGAACATCCCGTCCGTTCGGATTCGTCGCCGGACTACTTCTTCGCCGCGGGGCAGTCCGCGCACTTCTTGTCGCAAGCGGCTTTTTTGTCGCAAGCGGCGGCACAGCATTTCTTGTCGCAGTCGCCCTTCTTGCAGCAGTTCTCCTTGCAGGCGGCTTTTTGGCAGCAATTTTCCTTGCAGGCGGTCCCTTGGCAGCACTTCGCGTCGCAGGCCTCGGCCTTCACGCGGATTTTGGCGAAGCCCTTGACGAGACCTTCGGCGTCGTTCTTCGATGCGTCGTAGACGACGGTCACCTCCTTGCTGGGAACGTCGACCTTGACATCCTTCACTCCCTTCTCGAAGGGAATGTTGTCCATGATGCGCTTGGCGCAGTGTTCGCAATCGATGTCGGTCTTGAATACCGTCGTTACGGTCGATGCCTTTTTCGCATCCTTCGCTGCGGCCGAGCCGGTGCCCAGCCCCAATGCTGCCATGAGGCAGACGAACAAAATCTTTTTCATACTCGTTTCGTGTTGGTTTTAACTGTTAATATTAAATTAGGTTCCACCGCAGGCCGGTATAGAACGTCGTTTCAGACCTTTTTGAAGCCTCCCTTTTCAAAGGGAGGTTTGGAGGGATTGTCTGCACGGTTCTATATCGGCACTGTAAAACATTCTCAATACAAGTTCCATCGCAGGCCGGTATAGAACGTCGTTTCAGACCTTTTTGAAGCCTCCCTTTTCAAAGGGAGGTTTGGAGGGATTGTCTGCACGGTTCTATATCGGCACTGTAAAACACTCTCAATACAAGTTCCATCGCAGGCCGATATAGAACTTGCGTCCCATCAGCGGGCCCCACACCACCGACGAGTTGAAGGCGGTGGAGAAGGGTTGATCGGCAGCGAGGATCGGGTGCTCCTGCTTGTAGTTGCCGATGTTCTCGCAGCCGAGGTAGAGGTCGAGTTTCTTGATCTTGCGGCTCACCTGCGCGAAGAAGACCGGGTACTTGGGCGAGAGTTCCGTCACGGTCGGGTCGCCCGTCTGCGAAGGCAGGCGCATGGGGCCGTTGAGCTGTGCCGTGGCGTCGAACGTCCAGCGGCGGAACCGCGTGGCGTACTGGATGTTCAGCAGCGCCTTGTAAC
>ULQK01062731.1_pt1 | contig 11019 bp, 8 predicted proteins | sample 1954371 | NCBI WGS metagenome assembly ULQK01 (sample SAMEA4835652, study PRJEB28245) | human gut metagenome | biome: gut microbiome; material: fecal sample | place: Denmark | collected 2008 | reverse complement strand
TTGCCGGTCTTGTATTCGAACCACTTGCGCACTCGCTCGCGCGTGAGCCCCTCTCCCAGACAGTCCGATACCAGCAGCAGCGTTCCCTGCGGCTTCAAGAGCGCGCGGATGCGCGCAAGCGCCGCGCTCCGATCTTCGATGTAGAGCAGCACATTGCAGGCCAGCACCGCATTGAAAGATCCCTCTGCAAGGCAGCCGTCGAACAGATCCGTCTGCGTGACGGTCACGTTCTCCACGCCCTGCGCTTTGACTTTTTCCTGCGCGCGGCGCACCATTTCACCGGATACGTCGATCGCGCGCACAGACTGCACCGAGGGCGCGACCGCAAACGTCACGATCCCCGTCCCGCAGGCAAAGTCCAGCACGGTATCCGTTGGCTTGAGATATTTTTTGAAACACGCGGCTGTCTTTTCATAGGCCTCCGCGTAGTGGGTGCCGACCTGAGCGTCGTAATTCTGCGCACGGCCGTCCCAAAACTCGCTCACCGTCGGCATACCGTTTTCCTCTCTCTTTTTTCTCTTTTCGATCAGGCGTTTTGCTTTCCGCCCTTGAACACCATGTGAACGCCGTCGCTGCTGGTGAGATACGCCATCGGGCCGTAGGCCTTGATGCCAAACTCCAACACATCGCCCACATGGACCTTGTCCTTCACAGCCTCGACGTCAAGGATCGTGTGGTCAGACGACGCGCCGATGACCTCGATGCCCTCCATGCGCGGGATGAGGTCAAAGCAGTTGCCGTAGTCCACGCGGCCCATCGCGACAAGCGCACGGCGGCGGATGCCGCGATCCTCGTAGTGGCCGACCTCGCCGAAGGCGTTCACGCCCAACTCGCCGACCGGAAAGCTCGGCTTGTCGCGGCACTCGATGACCTCAGCCTTGATCGTCATGACGCCCGTTTCCAAAAAGTCGGGAGCGAAGTTGTCCGTCTCGCCGCGAAGCCCGATGTCGCCAAGGCGCAGCAGGTTGATGCGGTAGGGCATCGTGCCGTTCATCGCCATGTAGGCGGATGTCGACGCGCCGCCGCTGATGTAGTCAAGCTTGCGGCCGATCTCGCGCTCAATGTCGGACGCGAGGCTGACAAGGCCCTGCATGTTGCGCTTGGTCGGCAAAACAGAGCCGTAGCAGCTCAGATTCACGCCCACGCCCGCAAGGCGCAGGTTCTTGAGCTCATGCTCGATCTCGAGCGCGGCATCAAGCGCATCCTCCTCGTTCCAAAAGCCTTCGCGCAGGTCGCCGAGATCCATCATCAGGATGACCTCGTGCACCTTTCCCTGCTTTTTGGCCTCTTCGTTCAGCGCACGCAGCACGATAATATCACTCTGCAGGCTGATGTCACACAGCTCCACCACGTCGGGGAGCTCGGAGAGCATCGGGATACGAATGAGCATCAGCGGCTTTTTGCAGATACCCGCCTCGCGGATCGCGCGCATCTGGCTGATGCGGGACGTGGCGATGAACTTCACGCCGCTCTCTTCATAAACGCGCACGATCTCCGGCAACGACGACACAGCCTTGACGACGCCCGCGACCTCGATGAGCGAATCATGGCAGCGCTCTACGAGCGCTGCCAGATTCGCTGCCAATTTATCGAGATCGAATTCCACACAGGGATATTGATTCCGATTCATTGTCATGATTTTTAATTCCTTTAGGTAGGGAGCTTTCTGTTGGGTCGCTAACTGATTTACTGCGCGACTTTCTTGCTCTTCTTGAAGGGCTTGCCCGCAAGATCCTTGAGCGTCCAGCCGATCAGCACGCACAGCCAGTTGATGATGGGCATCAGCCAGTTGAAGATGGCCCAGGGACCGTAACCGCCGGCGCCCCAAGGAGCGATGTTCAGGGTGTCCTTAATAAACACACCGCAGGTGTTCCAGGGGATCAGAGCGGAGGTAACGGTACCGGCACCTTCAAGGGCAGAGGACAGAACTGCCGGGTGCACGCCCATCTTGTGATACTCCTCGGCATACATACGGCCGGGAACCACGATGGAGATGTACTGCTCGGGCATGGTGGCGTTGGAAAGAACGCAGGTCACTTCGGTCAGGCCAACGAGAGCCGCAGGGCCCTTGGCAAACTTCTTGAGGGCGTTGACGATGACCTCGAGCTGGTGGGTCTCCTCCATGATACCGCCGAACATCATGGCGATGATCGTCATGGAGACGGAGGACATCATACCCATGATACCGCCGCTTTCCAGCAGTCTTGTCATGGTGTAGCTCGTTTCGGGAGAAAGACTGGCTTCGAACATGGCGAGCGCTTCGTCGGAGAAGTAGTAGCCGTTCTTACCATAATCGAAGATGGTTCCGAGCGTGCAGGCACCGGGCTGGAAGATGAGGCCCAGGATGACACCGGCAACAATGCCGAGGGTGATGCCGGGGATCGCGGGAACCTTCAGGGCAACTGCCACGATAACGACGACCGGAGGCAGGAGCAGCAACGGGTTGATGTTGAAGATACCGCCCTCCGCGGCGTTCAGCGCGTTGGAGAACTCGATCACGCGGGACATATCCGCATCGCCGCCGTGATACTGCATCACACCGAGAACGCCGAAGAAGATCAGGGTGATGGCGTAGGTGATGCCGGTGGGCAGCATCATGGCCTTGACGTGGGTGATAACGTCCGTACCGGCCATGGCGGGAGCGAGGTTCGTCGTATCGGACAGCGGGCTCATCTTATCGCCGAAGTAGGCGCCGGAGAGGACGGCACCGGCAGTCATGCCGGGGCTCATGCCAAGGCCGAAGCCAATGCCCATCAGGGCAACGCCCATCGTGCCCATCGTGCCCCAGGACGTACCGGTGGCAAGAGAGGTGATGGAGCAAATGAGAACGCACGCGATGAAGAAGATCGCGGGCTTGAGGACTTTCAGGCCGTAGTAGATCATCGTAGGCACAACGCCCGCGTTGATCCACACGCCGATCAGGATACCGACGATGATCAGGATGCAGATGGACTGCAATGCTTTGTAGATGCCGTCCATCATGGACTTTTCAACTTCATCCCACTTGTAGCCGAGATGCAGTGCCATGATTGCGGCAGCCATTACGCCGACAAACATGGGGACGTGCGGGTCAACACCGAAGATGATGATACCGACCGCGAGTGCCGCGATCAGGATTGCCAGCGTCAACAGGGCTTCCCACAGTTTGGGCATTCTTTTTTCCTTACTCATAGTGTTACCAACCTTTCGAAATTTTGGGGGTCGCTTCGCTATTTGTATGGATATCTATGCATTCATTTTAGCATGATTCCATAGCGATAGCAAGTGTTTTTGAATGGTGAACGCAGTTTTACGGTAATGCTCTTTCCTTCTTCAATTCTCGTGGTATCTACCGATGCAGGTTTTGGATCGCACTCCTCCTTTTGGATTTTACACTGGCACAACACAAGGGGTGAAATGCTGCTTGTAAAATGCAGAAAATACCTCTCTCCCCGGCCCGCCGATCCCCCATCGGCAGGCCGGGGATGAGGTCATGTATACTTCCGGCATGGCACGGGAAGGGAACCCGTGCCGCCGGCCTCGCAGGCAAGAAACGCGAGGTAGTATCCGAGATAATTACCAGCCGAGCTTGGTCATGGCCTCATCAACAGCCTTGATGACAATGTCGATCTCCTCTTCATTGACGATCAGCGGCGGGACAAAGCGCAGGACGTTGCCGTTGGTGTTGTTGATCAGGACGTTGCTGTCCTTGAAGCACAGGTCGACGACGGGCTGGCCGGAGGGCTTGTTGAGCTGGATGCCGTCGATCAGGCCGAGGCCGCGGATCTCGTTGACCGTCTCGGGATGGTTCTTCTCGATGATCTCGTGGGCCTGCTTGCGGAAATACTCGCCCATCTTGCGGGAGTTCTCGATGACGCCGTCGTTGATCATCACGTCGAGCGTGGTGGCAGCGAGCGCGCAGGCGAGAGGACCGCCGGCGAAAGTGGAACCGTGGGTGCCGGGCGTCAGGGTCTTGGTAGCCTCGCCGCGGGCGCAGACAGCGCCGATGGGCACGCCGGAGCCGAGCGCCTTGGCCATGGAGCAGGTATCGGGCTCAACGCCGTAGTTCTGATGCGCGAAGAGCTTGCCGGTACGGCCGGAGCCGACCTGGACCTCGTCGAACATGAGGAGGATGCCCTTCTCATCGCACAGGTCACGCAGGCCCTGCAGGAATTCCTGGGAAGCGGGACGCACGCCGCCCTCGCCCTGGACAGGCTCGGTCAGGATGGCGCAGACGTACTCGTCCATGATGTCCTTGACGGACTGGAGGTTGTTGAACTCAGCATAGCGGAAGCCGGAGGGCAGGGGCTCGAAGTAGCGGTGCACCGCATACTGGCCGGTGGCCGTGCAGGTCGCGAGGGTACGGCCGTGGAAGGAGTTCTTCATCGTGATGACGACGAAGCGCTCGGGATGGCCGTGATCCTTGGCGTACTTGCGGGCGAGCTTGATCTGGCCTTCGTTGGCCTCAGCGCCGGAGTTGGCGAACAGCACCTTGTCGAAGCAGCTGTTCTCGACGATGAGCTTCGCGGTCTGGACGGCGGGCTCATTGTAGAAGTAGTTGGAGCAGTGCAGCATCGTGTGGGCGCGCTCTTCAAGGCACTTCACGATCGCGGGATGGCAGTGACCGAGACCGTTGACAGCGATACCGCCGATGAAGTCGAGGTACTTGTTGCCGTCCTTATCGAAGACGTAAGCGCCTTCGCCGCGCTCGATGGAAAGGGGCATACGGACGTGGTTGCCATAGAGATACTTGTCGCCGTTCTCGATGACTTCGGCGTTGGTCTTGAACTTTTCGATCATTATTATGTCCTCCTATAATAAAAGTTGGGTGTATGTTTTACCATTTGATGCCGACGCTCGGCTGTGCGGTGCCGATCGTCGTGCCGGTGCCCTCGTTCGTGAAGGCCTCGTAGAGCACAGAGTGCGGCTTGCGGCCGTCGATGATGTTGACGCTCGTCACGCCCTCTTCGATGGCCTGCACGCAGCAGTCGACCTTCGGGATCATGCCGCCGGCGATCGTGCCCTTGTCCTTGAGCGCCTTGACATCCTCGATGTTCAGATAGCTGATGACGTCGCGGATCTTGATGTCGTTGCACAGGCCCTCGATATCGGTGAGGATCACGAGCTTTTCAGCGCCCAGCGCGGAAGCGAGCTTGCCCGCGGCGGTATCGCCGTTGATGTTGAAAGTGTGGCCCTGACCGTCGGTGCCAACGGGGGCGATGACGGGGATGTAACCCGCGTCGAGCATGGCGAAGATGGGCTTGGGATCGACATAGTCGATGTCGCCCACGTAGCCGTGGACCTCGTCGCGCTGGTGGCAGTGATAGATGTCACCGCTGACGCCGGAAAGACCGACCGCCTTGCCGCCGAGCTTGTTGATAAAGCCGACGAGCTCGGTGTTCACCTGGCCGACGAGCACCATCTCGACAACACGCATGATGTCGGCGGAGGTGTAGCGCAGGCCCTCGATGAACTCGACGGGGATGTCGAGCTTTTCGAGCATCTTATTGATGCCGGGGCCGCCGCCGTGGCTGAGCACGGGCTTCATGCCGAGGAGCTTGAGCAGCACCACGTCGTGCATGACGGCGTCCTTGAGCTCTTCGTTGATCATGGCGTTGCCGCCGTACTTGATGACGATGATCTTACCCTGATACTTCTGAAGGTAAGGCATTGCCTCCATCAGAGTTTCGACCTTGTTTGCGATATCGCTCATGGTGGAGCCTCCTTCAAAAATTAGGTGCGGTAGTCGCCGTTGATCTTGACATAATCGTAAGTGAGGTCACAGCCCCAGGCCTTGGCCTCGCCGTCGCCCTGATAGAAGCGGACAATGACGGTAATGTCATGCTCGGTGAGAACCTTCTTGGCGAGCTCTTCGCTGAAGTCCGCGCCGAAGCCGTCCTTCATGACCTGCACTTCGCCGGCAGCGCTCTTGATGATGCAGTCGGCACGGGTCGGGTCAACGTCAGCGCCCGAGTAACCGGCAGCGGCCATGATGCGGCCCCAGTTGGCGTCGCGGCCGAAGACGGCAGCCTTGAAGAGCATGGAGCCCGCGATGGACTTGGCGACCAGGCGCGCGTCGTGCTCGGTGGGCAGGCCGTAGGCCTCGACCTCGATGAGGTGGGTCGCGCCTTCGCCGTCGGAAGCGACGCGGCGGGCCATATCGGTGCAGATGGCGAGCACGAGGTCGGCCATCGCCTTCTTGTCTTCTTCGGTCTTGATCTCAACGCCGGAAGCGCCGTTGGCGAGCAGGAAGATCGAGTCGTTCGTGGAGGTGTCGCCGTCGACGGTGCACATGTTGAAGCTCTTATCCACAGCCGCGGAGAGCATCTTCTGCAGGTCTGCGGGATCCGCCTTGGCGTCGGTCGTCACGTAGACGAGCATCGTCGCCATATTGGGGTGGATCATGCCAGAGCCCTTGGCCATCGCGCCGATCTTCACGGTGCCGGTGGAGAGCTGCAGCTCATAGGCGCACTCCTTGCGGACGGTATCGGTGGTCATGATGGCGTAGGCAGCCTCGGAGCCGTTCTCCTTGGCAAGCTTTGCGGGAATGATCTCGCGGATGCCCTGAAGCACCTTGTCGACCGGAAGTCTCTGGCCGATGACGCCGGTGGAGCAGACGAACACTTCGTCCTCGCCGAGGCCGAGCAGCTTTTCCGCCTCGCGCTCAACGGTGCGGGCGTCTTCGATGCCCTGCTTGCCGGTGGCGGCGTTGGCGTTGCCGGAGTTAATGACGACGGCGCGGGCCTTGCCCTTTTTCAGGATCTCGCGGTCAAGGATGACCGGAGCTGCGCAGAACTTGTTCGTGGTGAAGCAGGCCGCGCAGGAGCAGGGCAGGTCGGAGTAGAGAACAGCGACGTCGGGCTTCTTGTTCTCGCGCTTTTTGATGGCGGTGTAGACCGCGCCGGCGGTGAAGCCCTGCGGCGTGGTAACGCCGCCCTCGATCTTTTTCAGATTGGACATGTGGGGGGATCTCCTCTCTTAACGTTAGTTTAACAGCATTCTTGCCTAAATCGGGTCGAAACTCGTCGAACCGAAAATTACGGATACATCGGGGGCATCATGAGGCCGGTGGTCTCGGGCAGACCCATGATGAGGTTCATGTTCTGGATGGCCTGGCCGGCTGCGCCCTTGCCGATGTTGTCGATCACGGAGGAGACGATCAGGCGGTGGGTACGCGCGTCGAAGGTCGGGGTCATCTCGCAGAAGTTCGTGCCGTAGACCCACTTGGTCTGAACGGGCAGGCTCGCCGGGAAGACCTTGACGAAGGGCTCATCCTTGTAGAAGTCCTTGTAGAGCTCGTAAACTTCCTCGTTGGTGAAGTCTCTGTCGCAGGTAGCGTAGATGGTGACCTCGATACCGCGGACCTGGGGCAGGAGGTGCGGCTGGAAGTTGATGTACTGCCAGGTCTCGGGCTTCATCAGATCCTTGCCGGTGATGTAGGCAATGTTCTGCTCGATCTCGGGCGTGTGGCGGTGACCGCCGCCGAGGGCGTAAGCGCAGAAGTTGTTCTCCGCCTCAGTGAGGAGCTTGTTGAGGGCGGGACGGCGGCCTGCGCCGGTGTAGCCGCTCTTGGCGTCGATGACGATGGTGTTGTCAACGATGTGACCGGCCTTGAGCATGGGCTGGAGGCCGAGGGTGGAAGCAGTGGGATAGCAGCCGGGGTTGGCGATGAGCTTCTTGCCCTTGGCAAGGTCGCGCATGACCTCAGGGATGCAGTAAACAGCGTCGTGGGTCATCTTGGCGTCGGGGTGCTTCTGGCCGTACCACTTCTCCCAGACGTCGACATCGCGGAAGCGGATGTCAGCGCCGATATCGATGATGGCGCAGTCCTCAGCGAGCACGATCTCCGCCCACTTGGCCACGTCGCCAGAGGGGACCTGGATCATGATAACATCGCTCTTCTTCGCGGTCTCGCGGACGTTCTCCTCCGTGAGGTCCATGATGACCTGATCATAGAAGCCGCGCAGAGCGGGATGATGCGTAGAGATGGCATCGCCGACACCGTAGGTATCGAGCACGTTGACAAGCTCTCCCTCGTGGTGGTTGACCATCATGCGGAGCACTTCGCCGCAAACATAACCGGTAGCACCGATGCAGGAATAATGGATCATGTCTGTTTTCCTCCTTGTTGATTCGACATTTTGTCTGACAATTTTGTACTGCTTGGAAAATCCCGTGTGTAGGCATTGAATTTTCTTTGTTGATATTGTATAATCCAAAAGCAGTTTTGAAAAGCGAATATATTTTTATATGCGCATTCCAAAATGGAATCTTTGAGGTATTGTTGATTATTGAGGGCATTTATAATGAGTATTCGTAAATATATTGCCTATCTCCGCACTGTGGAGACCGGCAGCATCACCCAGGCAGCGAACGAATTGGGCTATACGCAGTCCGCCGTGAGCAAGATGATCTCCGATCTTGAGCAGGACTGGCAGGTCAAGCTCTTAACGCGCAACCACTCCGGCATCGAGATCTCCTCCGACGGCATGGTGCTCCTGCCCACGATCCGCGAGATCGTCAAGGACTATGAGGACCTCAACTTTGCCGTGTCCGAGCTGCATGGCGTGCAGTCCGGCACGCTGCGCCTCGGGTGCTTTACAAGCCTTGCCATCAGCCTGCTGCCGGAAATTCTGAAGGACTTCCACCAGACGTACCCCAACATTCAGATCCAGCTGATGACTGGCGAGTATTATGAAATTTCCGAATGGCTGCGCCGCGGCGCGATCGACTGCGGCTTTCTTGCCATCCCCGCCTCCAACGACTTTGAGACGACGCCCATCCTGCACGACACGATGATCGCCATTCTCCCAAAGGATCACCCAATGGCGGACGCGTCCGTCTTCCCGCTCGAGCAGCTGCCGCACGAGAACTTCGTGCGCCTGATGGAGATCGAAGACTACGAATTCAACCGTCTGCTCGACCATTACAACATCCATCCCGAGGTCACCTATGACACGACGAGCGACTTCGCGCTCTTGTCCATGGTCGAGGCGGGACTTGGCATCAGCATCGTGCACAGCCTGCTCATCAAGCCCGGACGCTACCGCGTCGCCACGCTGCCGCTCAACGTCAAGCAGTCGCGCGAGATCGGCATCGCCGTGAAAAAGGGCTTTCTCCCCTCCACGATCACGCAGCTTTTCCTCCAGCATGTGGTCGACTACACCAAGGATATGGGCGAGATCACCGTCATCCGGCACTGAGTTTTTCTTGAAAACTCAGGGAAAATTTCATTTTCCAACCGACGGTTGGAAAGGATTTTCCCCGATTCAACCACCGCGCCATTGTCAATCCTCCCCATGCCCCCTATACTGAGTCCATAACCGGTGATTCAAAGCCGCGGCTGCAGCACGGGGCAAGGAAGGACCAACATGTTACGATCGGCGATCAGGCGTTTGCACGCGATGTGCTGCCTGAATATGAGGGAAACGTCGGCGCCTGACTTCCCGTTCGACGCGGGACACCCGCTCATCGCGTTTCCAACGCTCACTTTACTATTATAATGCAGTGCAGGAGGATAGACAACTTGGAAGAATCGACAATGGGCGCGCGCATTCTGCGCCGCCGTAAAGAAAAAGGACTGACACAGGAGGCGCTGGCAAACAAGCTCGGTGTGAGCAATCAGGCCGTGTCAAAGTGGGAGGGCGATGTCTGCTGCCCCGACCTGCAGCTTTTGCCGCTGCTGGCCGACACGCTGGAGCTCAGCCTCGACGAGCTCTTTGGACGCGAAAGCAAAGAAAAGCCCACCCAAAAAGCGGAAGCGGACAGCCAGATTTTGCCCATCGCGGCAGAGCTGCCGTGGGAGGATGACGACGCCATCCACGCCGTGCTCTTCCAGGGGCACCGGCTGCTCCAGCCGAAACAGGGGAGCCTGTTCCGCCACGACAAATACGACGAGATCCGCAAGACCGTCGAGCTGCACTTTTCCGGCACGGCGCAGGATATTTACAGCGACTTTTCCGTCGTCTGCACCGATTCGACGATCTCCGGCAGCGTCAGAGCCGGTGACGGCGTGACCTGCACCGACGTTGGCGGCGACGTGACCGCGGGCGATGACGTGACCTGCGGCAATGTCGGCGGCAATGTGCAGGCGGGCGACAGTGTGCACTGCACCGGCGACGTGCAGGGCAATGTCCGCGCGAGCGACAGCGTCACCTGTGGCAATGTCGGCGGCGACGTGTCCGCAAACGACAGCGTCCGCTGCGGCGAGGTCAAGGGCAACGTCCGCGCGAGCGACAGCGTCACCTGCGGCGACATCAGCGGCAGCGTGAGCGCCGAGCGCGTGCGCTGCACCAAAGCCGGCTGCGAAGAGCAGGAGAGCTTTACTTTCACCAAGAAGGGCAAGAGCTTTTCCTTCCCTCTCCGATAAAACCGTAAAAGCGCGGCCTTAAGAGGTCGCGCTTTTTTCCTTGTCATCGCGGCGGGTTTGTGTTACCATAACTTTGACAAAGAAAAAGGTGGGAGAAACATGGAAAATACCTTCAAGAGTTCCGTCTTCGGCGGCTTCAACCGCGATGACGTCATTCGTTATATCGAAAAAACCTCGCTCGAGAGCAAGCAGCAGATCGAAGCGCTCGAGCAGGAGAGCGACGGCCTCTGCCGCGAGAATGCAGAGCTGCGCGACAAGCTCGCCGCCGCCGAGCGTGAGCGCGACAAGCTCGCCGAGTCCTATTCGACCGCGTCCAGCGCGCAGGACGCGCTCAAAAAGGGTCTGACCGCCGCGCAGGAGACGATCTCCGAGCTGCGCGCGCAGATCGAAGAGGGCGCGCAGAAGCTCGCGAGCGCCAAGGCCGACTGCGACCTCCAGCTGAAAGCCAAAGAGGAGGCTGCCGAGCAGCGCATCGCCGAGCTGGAAGCGCAGCACGCCGAACGCCTTTCCACCGCCGAGCAGGAGCGCAAGCGCCTTTTAAGCGAGCTTGACGAGCTCCGCCCGCAGGTCGAGGAATACGGCCGCGTCAAGGCGCACATCGCCGACATTGAGCTCTCCGCCCGTGAGCGCGCCGACGCGCTCGACGCCGCCACGCGGGAGCGTTTGCAGGC
>ULQK01070844.1_pt1 | contig 11071 bp, 8 predicted proteins | sample 1954371 | NCBI WGS metagenome assembly ULQK01 (sample SAMEA4835652, study PRJEB28245) | human gut metagenome | biome: gut microbiome; material: fecal sample | place: Denmark | collected 2008 | reverse complement strand
GGCGAGCCGTACTACCGTGCCAATGCCAGCGAAGCCATTGCAAAGGCCGGTTATGTCGGTACGGTGGACGAAGTTGCCTATAAGCTTGCGGCCTTGGTCAGAAACAGTGCGGAGCACTGGTGCTATATCGGCTCGGCCGAGTATGGCTATATTGCCGTTGGCGTAACTTATGAAAGCGGTATGTGGTACTGCGACATCGCAGTTGCTGCCGAAAACACGGACAATCTTTAAGAACCATCAAGGAATTGCAGCCTCACCTAAAACGGTGGGGCTCTTTTCATATCCAAATCAAGAAAGGAAGATACCAAGATGAACAAGAAATTCACCTCACGCATCCTGTCAATGCTTTTGGCAGTGCTGATGCTCATCTCGATGATGCCGACAAGCGTCTTTGCGGTTCCGGCATCTGACATTCCGGCTGAGATGCTGGACAATGTTTTCCTCGATGCGCTGGAGTACACCGGCTACAAGGTACAGGCGCAACGGGATGACGGAACAATTTTCAAAAAGTACAGCGGCGGCGCAACTGCCTATCTCTCGAAAATTTCCTACGGGCTGAATAAGTACGGCACGGAAACCGTTGCAAAAAGCGGTACGGCAACCGGACTCGCACCGGATATCGCCGGATTCGAGAGCAGCGGCCTTTGCTGTGCCTCTTTTGTTTCGTATGTGTACTACAACTATCTGCCAAACATTGCGGGCATTGACACCAGCAGTGCAACCCGCCCGTATAATCTGCGCACCGCAACGGCATATAACGCCGCTGCGGATGCTTGGGTCAGTGCCGGTACGGCACGCCGCATCAGCTTCAGTCAGAATGCGAACGGCAACAATTTCATTCCCAGCGAGGATATCCCAATCGGTTCTCTCATTATTTTTAAGCACATCCCGACCGGGGACATTGCCCATGTAGCGCTCTACGCAGGATATTATAATGGAATCCATTTCGTGACGCATGTCGGTAACGACCGTGGACCGGAACTCAGTTCCATTGTTGGCATGTCCAAGGGTGATTACCCGGAAGCCGTCGTACAGGTCGTTACTCCGGAATTCGTAGAGGCAGCCGGCAAAATCGAAGTCTATAAAAAGGATCCGAAGGGCGCAGCATTGAGTGGCGCTTATTTTATTGCCACCAACACCTCGACCGGAACAGAATACGCCATCGGCCCTACTGACAGCCGCGGCTACGCCTGCACCAAAGAACGGCTGCCGTTTGGCACCTACAAAATCGTGGAAACGGTCTTCCCGACGGACTACACCTATTCGGGAACCAAGGAGTGGACCCGCACAGTCAGCGCCTCCAACAATGGCGTGGTAACGATCCAGGCTGTCAATGAGTTGAAAAAGGGCAATATCGAGGTCCACAAAAAATCCTCCGGCACCAATGAGGCACTCAAGGGAGCCGTCTTTACGGTCTACGATATGTCTGGCGCAAAGGTAACAACCATCGGACCGACCAATGATCGTGGATATGCCAAATCCGCGGATATTCCTTACGGCTCCTACCGAGTGGTCGAGACGACCTTCCCATTCAACTATGAGCCAGACGGTCAGACGGAATGGAAGGTCACCATTGATACCGCACACGGCAGCCTGGCAACGGTCAATGCTTATAACCGACTCAAAAAGGGTCATATTGAAGTTCTGAAATCCGACGCCGAATCCGGAAAGGACCTCAGCGGAGCGGAATTCACTGTCTATGATCTGGATGGTGAAGAAATCGCCGTGATCGGCCCCACAGATAAAAACGGTTATGCCAAGTCCGGCGAGATCATCTATGGCGATTATATTGTGAAAGAAACCAAGGTTCCGGTCAACTACCAGCCGGATGGCGATGCACAGTGGAAAGTTACAATCGACGATAACAGCTCGCTTATCACCCTGGACATTGCCAACCTGCGCCAGCACGGTATGGTCAAAGTCCGCAAGACCGCCGAAGACGGTCTGGTGGAGGGGCTGATTTTCCGCCTGACCGGCATCTCCGAATACGGTGAGTCCGTGAATATGGCCGTTGCGACCAATGCGGCCGGCACAGCCGTGTTTGAGCGCGTCCCGATCGGTACGGACTACACTCTTTCCGAAGAAAACACCCCCGAGCGATATGTGATCCCGGAGGTGCAGAACATTTCGGTCGAGTGGAATAAAGTGACCGAGCGCCAGTTTGATAATATCCTCAAGAAATGGCGTGCTGATGTCTTCAAGGTTGATGCCTCTCTCCGCAGCAATAGTGAGCATGGAACCCCAAAGATGCTCTCACTCGACTCAGACAGCATTGTGGAGAACCTCGGCTATCCTTACGGGGAAACCCAAGGCAATGCCACACTCGCCGGAGCAGTTTACGGCGTTTATCGTTATGATGAGCTCGTGGACACCTATGTGACGGATAAAAACGGGTATTTCCGGACTGACTACTATCCCTGCGGCGAGGGGTGGAACATCCGTGAGATCACACCCTCGGAAGGATATCTTCTGGATGAGACCGTCTATTGGCTCGGTGTGACGCCCGGACAGTATACGCTGGAGAAGAACACGGAAGAGTTGGATGTCCATGAGAACATCATCTTCGGCAGCCTGTATCTCATCAAACATATGGATGACGGCAGCACCGGTCTGGAGACGGTTGAGGCCGGAGCGGAATTTGAGGTGTATTTGAAGACTGCGGGATCTTACGAAAATGCGAGGGATACGGAACGGGACTACCTGATTACCGACGAGCATGGATATGCCGGGACGAAGCAGCTTCCTTACGGCGTCTATACAGTCAGACAGACGAAAGGTACGGAGGGCTTTGATCTGGCAGCGCCCTTCGATGTCTTCATTGATAAAGACGGGTGCTGCTATCAGCATCTGCTTAACAACGCACCCTTTACCGGATATCTCAAGATTCAAAAGACGGATGCAGAATCTGGTCTGAGTATCCCGTATGCAGGCGCGGCGTTCCAGATTTATAACCCGGACGGTACCAGGGTTACCATGCAGTACACCTATCCGGAGCTGACGGTGATCGACACCTTCTACACCAACGCGGAAGGCTATCTGATCACTCCGGAAGTGCTTCCGTTCGGGAAGGGCTACTCCATTGTGGAGGTCAAGGCTCCGTATGGCTATGTATTGAACTCCGATCCGGTCTATTTTGATGTGACCGCAGACTCGGCGACCGAGGATGGCGGCATCACATTGATTGAAGTCACCCGTTCCAATATGCCGCAGAAAGGTATCATCCGTGTCTTTAAGACTGGCGAAGTATTCTGGACGGTCACGGAAGCGGACGGGATCTATAAACCGGTCTATGCGGTCAAGAGTCTGCCCGGCGCAGTGTTTGAGATCCGTGCCGCAGAAGATATTTATACGCTTGACGGCGTCATGCATTACGCAAAGGGCGAGATCGTGGATACGATCACGACTGAGTCTGACGGCGTGGCATCGAGCAAGGAGCTGTATCTCGGAAAATATGAGATCCGGGAGATCACCGCGCCGCACGGGATGGTTTTGAACGGCACAATTCAGACGGTGGAGCTGACTTACGCCGGTCAGGAGGTCGCCATTACGGAAACCGCCGGTAATCTCTATAACGAGCGTCAAAAGGTTAAAATTTCCTTGAGCAAGGTGCTGGAGCAGAACGAGCTGTTCGGCATCGGTATGAACGGCGAGCTGAAAAACATCACCTTCGGTCTGTATGCCAAGACTGACCTGGTTGCCGATGACGGGACCGTCATTCCGGCAGGTGGGCTCATTGAGATCGTGACCTTTGATGACAACGGCATGGCGACGGTCAGTACCGACCTACCGCTGGGCAGCTATTACCTGCAGGAACGCAGTACGGACGAGCACTACATCCTGGACGACACCCATTATGAATTCGAGTTTTCCTACGGCTCGCAGGAAACTCATATGGTTGAGATTTCTGTCAACGGCGGTGATCCGATCAAAAACGACCTCAAGTACGGTATGATTTCCGGCCGCAAGGTCGATGAGGATGGACATGTGATCGCTGGTGCGATTTTCGGCCTGTTCCGCAATGATGAAAATGAGTATACGGCTGAAAATGCGTATTTAACGGCGGAAAGCGCACAGGACGGCACCTTCAAATTTGAAAAGGTGCCCTTCGGAACCTGGGTCGTTCGTGAGATCCAGCCGGCCAAGGGCTTTGTCCTCAATGAGAAGGCATATCCGGTCACAGTGTCTGAAGACGGCGATGTGGTGAGCATCCAGCTGGAGAACCGTTATATCCGCGGCAATATTGAGGGTACCAAGCTCGACGAGGACGGCAATGTGATCGCCGGCGCGGTATTCGGTTTGTTCCGTGAAGGTGAAACGGAGTTTACCGAGGAAGTTGCCGTGCGTGTAAGCGAGTCTGACAGCAACGGTAAATTCCGCTTTGAAGACATCCGATACGGAAAATGGATCATCCGCGAGCTGAAACCGGCAGACGGATATGTGCTCAATGAAACACCGTTCGAAGTAGAAATCACCGAGAACGGCAAAACCGTTTTCATTACCGTCGAGAACAAATTCATTCGCGGCGACATCAAAGGCTACAAGGTCGACGAAGACGGAAAGTCGGTTGTGGGTGCACTATTTGGCCTCTTTACGGAGGATGATACGGAATTCACAGAGGAAAACGCCGTGCTGACGGCGGTGTCCGATGCAGACGGCATCTTCACCTTTAAGAATGTGCGATTTGGGAAATGGATCGTGCGCGAGCTGAAACCCGCCGAGGGCTTCGTCCTCAACGAGACAGAGTTCCCGGTCGACATTACTACGGATGGTGCCGTGATCGAGATTAAGGCCGAGAATCGCCATATCTATGGTGCAGTCCATACGACCAAGGTCGATAAGGATTATCCTGACCATCTGCTTACCGGTGCCGTGTTTGAGGTCTACTGTGATATAAACGGAAATCAGCAGTTCGATCCGGATGTGGATGGGCTGGTTGGTACCCTTTCGGAATGTGAACCCGGTCTATATGAACTCGCCGAGCTGCGTTACGGCGGATACTTCCTCTACGAAAAGCAGGCGCCTGTCAATTTCATCAAGGATAACGGATATCACTATTTTGAGATCGTAACGGATGGCGAGATGGTGGAAGTTGAGAACAAAGCCGGTGTCGGCTTCATCAACGACCATATGGTCGGCAATCTGAAGATCGTGAAGACATCCTCGGACGGCCGTGTGGACGGTTTCAGCTTCCGTGTCACGGGTGAGAATTACGACGAAGTTTTCACGACCGACGCAAACGGTGAGATCTTCATTAAAAACCTGCGCATCGGCAAATACACCGTGACGGAGGTTGAGGACAGCGTCAGCACCGGGTATAAACGCCCGGCTCCTTTTGAGATCGAGCTGACTGCCGATGAAACACTGACGGTCAATGTCCATAACGATAAGGTCACGACCGATCATCCGGACAGCCCGAAGACCGGCGACAATTCTCATATGGCTCTGTGGGTAAGTCTGATGCTCGCAAGCCTTGGCGTCCTGATTGTTACGATCCTTTATTCCCGCAAGAAGAAGCATCTTGCAGGCTGACCAAGGAGGTACGGCAATGAAAACAAAACTGACAAAAGGCATTCTGCTGATCCTTTCGCTGCTTTGCATTCTCTGCGTTCCGATCACACCGGTCTATGCGGCGCAGCAAGGCACGGACGGCAGCGAACTGCAGGTGGTAAAAGCAGAACAACTGGAGATCCAGCTTGGCACATCATGGTCGGGTGTAGAGTTCCAGCTCAAGACGGACGCCGGGGTTTACCCCGGCACCGTCAAGGTCGGAACGGACGGCGTGCTCCGCCTTGAGATCGGCGGCAGCTCCCAGTACATTCTAACCTGTATGAATTCCTCAACTTCGATTCCGGAGCCGGAGGATACGGCGGACTTAGCAGACCAGACGCAAGCTCCTGCCACAACAGAACAAGCCCCTGAGTCAAATGAGAAAGCTGCATCCGGTATCCCGACGCTGCATATTATCTTCTTTGCAGGCGGTATGGTCATTGCCATCGGCACGCTGATCGTCATGCAGATTCTCAAGAAAAAGCGTGAAAATGAGGCACCGGATGACGAGGAAGATGAGGAATAATCCCCCAGGCTGAGTCTGACAGAGAAAAGCGGAAATTTTGCGATATTTTTCGCAAAATTCGGCGTGAAAACGCTGATGAACCTTGACTTTTCGGCACTTCTCTGCTATACTATAGGCGTGGCAGGAGCTTGCGTTCAGGCTCTCGATACGTCTATGGTATGGCGTCAGACTTCGTCTCGGAAAGAGGCAAGGAATCGTTACGGATTTGCGCACTGAGCAAGTCCACAATAACGCAGGCAATTGAATATGATAGCCGGAAGGCTGCTTGAATCTATACAGTGATCATTTGTGCTGTATGTTTTAACGCAGTTCTTCCGGCTTTTTGTTTTTCTCGGAGGTAATATTGAACTATGAATAAAAAGAAGAAAAGAAAGGGGTTTGACCGGGGCGGGATGCGGTGCCCCTACTGCGGCAGTTCTGTTGTGTACAGAAGTGCAGACGGGATCTACCGCGATAATTCCAAAGGGACCATGCTTTATGTGTGTTCCCGCTATCCCGAATGCGACTCGTATGTCCGCGTCCATGCCGGCACAAATATTCCGGTTGGCAGTATGGCCAATCACGAGCTGCGTACATTGCGCCGCACAGCGCACCATTATTTTGACCAGCTTTATGAGTCCGGTTATATGAGTAAGCAGGATGCATACCAGTGGCTGGCCGACCTGATTATGGCGCCGCTTTCCGAAGCACACATCGGTCATCTCGGCGAGTATTACTGCAAACAGGTTATTGAAGAAAGCAGAAAGCTCTTAGAACGGCGAAAAGCCAAAACGCGGGGGCGATATTATGCACAGAAAGGAGGCGCACTGGCGTCATGACCCTGACAGCAGAACAGCAAAAGAAAGTGGAGCAGAATATTCGGCTGGTCCAGAAAGTGATCAACGATAAGGTCCACGGTCCATATCAGTTGGGTATCTATACATACGACGATATTTTTCAGATCGGCTGCATCGGCCTCTGCAAGGCTGCGGCAACCGATAAAGGCGGGACCTTCTCTACCTACGCTTACCGCCTGATATGGAACGAGATCTGCGATGCGCTGATCTACTCGACCAGGTGGCAAGCAACAGAACTTTCAAGTGATATGGTTCCCCTGGTGGTAGAAGATCCGACCGTATCGATTGCAGATGTTGCAACGCAGCTGGATGTGCAGGCTGCGCTTAAAGCAGCAAAGCAGAAAGCATCGCCGTGTGTGATAAAAGGAATAGATGCAATGATTCAGATGGCCAAGGGGCGTTCCAGCAAGGAAATCGGAAATGAGTTTGGTGTGTCTGCCAATCTTGTTTGTGCCTGGGTATCCAAGGCGAGGAATTTCTTAAAAAAACGACCGGAAATACTGGCTCTGGAAGGAATATAAGCAATATAGTATGGGACATCGAGGAATAGCATCTCGATGTCCCTGTTTTTAATGGTGCTTATGAAAAAAATAAAAAATGCAGTAAAATTGTCTTTGCTTCCGATGACAGTAACACTTGTGATTTTAATTCTGTTTCGGTTCGTTTTTTTGCTAGGATATGTTCCGACAGCATCTATGGAGCCAACCCTAAAAACCGGAAGCTTGATCCTCGGAGTGCGTGTTTGGAGAGACATTCGAAAAAGGGACATTATTGTGTTCCGACATAACAAGGAATATCTTGTTAAGCGGGTCGAGGCCGTAGGAGGAGATTTGATCGAAAGGAACGGCGAAGATCTGGTGGTTCCGGAAGGTGGTTTTTATGTGCTTGGGGACAATGGCCAATGTTCATGGGATTCTCGTTACTGGGATGATCCATTTGTACCAGAATCGGCAATCGTTGCGAAGGTATGGCTTCCGCCAGGAAACTGATAGCAGCCGGGTAATCATATGATTAGGTTTACGGTGCGAAGCGACATAGTTTCGTTTAATCTTTTTATGTAAGGCAAGTCGCTGTTGCTGAAGACGAAGGAACTTCTATCCCTAATATTGTCGCTGCCGGAATGGTGGAACTATATTGGCCCGTATCCGCAGGACGGTGTGAACAGCATCTGCACCTCGGTGCGAAACCGGATAGTGTAAAGTGATGCATCGAGCGGGGGTGCGAGTCGTCATACAGACGGTATGCTGAGTGGTATCGAATATACTATTCTAGAGCAGCCGTGGGGACCAAAACCACCTATATGGAAAACCCCCATGCAAACTATGCCTTTTTATGCCTTGTCCTTTTGCACAACCTATCTTACCTCATCAATGAGTCTCCAGTTACATTGACAGTTCGCAATAAACCGATAGTTTCAATCTTAAATCGTTTTTTTGCAAAAAAATGGTTGCGTTTTCTAAAAAATGCAGTATAATTGATTTGTAGATGGATAATATTTATATCTATCTAACAAACTGTAATTAGGAGGTAGCACCATGCATTATTTTCTTGATGTGCAATCTATCTTTGAGCATATCCGGCATTGGGCCGTCTCCCAGTTTTGGAGGTGTCGTATCAAAACCATTTCTGTTAACGCATAAGCTGGACGGCTGATTGTCAGCTTGTGCGTTTTTATCAGCAAATAGTGATTATCTACATTTTGCGATGCAATTTACATTGTTCACAGATATCCATACTGTTGGCGATTCATATTAAATCAGAAAAAGCCAAAAGTGAAAGGAGGCATATCTATGAATGCACCTAAACCCATAAACGCTATGAAACATTTTGGCGGCGGTCCGGAGTACGGCGGAAAAAAGAAGCCGGGGGAAATTAATTATATTGCGAAGATGGCTTTCCTATGTCTTGCAGTAATGACGGTGGTATGTTTGTTTATGCACCACACAAACGATTCTTTACAGCAGAACGATAATTTGCCAGCAAAACCTTTACAGCGCCCGATAGGTGCTTATATCCAAGCCGATGTAACCTCTGTTGAGTTAGAGCATGTCGCTGAAGGCAAAATAACGACCTGCACAGTAGAGGGAGAGGTTTTAGACTTACTAAGAAAATGGACTAATAATTTGCAACCGGTCGAGACAAGCACAGGTAAGTGGACCATCGATTTTGAGACAGGAAACACACCGGAACAAATGGAATGGAAAGAAGCTTTTACCGTCACAGTCACCCCGTCTGACTATCAAAATGGATCATGCGGTTTTTCTTATTATATTTGCAACTCCGAAGAACAATATCTTGTGGTTGATGGAAATTGGTTTTTAGTAAAGAATCCATCTTATCCGCCTATATTCCAATAAATTTCGGAACATATGATGTTCTTTGTGGTTTCAAATTCTACCAAACATTAAACGGAGAAAGGAGTCTATTGTGAAAAAAATACTATCACTCTTGGCGGCATTAATTCTTGCTTGTATGATCCCCGTTTCTGCGTTTGCTACCTCCGGCTATGAGGCCCAAATGACTTCTGCTTTGAGAACGATTGCGTTAAATTCTCCCGGGTATTTCGGTCACAATCAACTGTGGTCTATTGTCCAAGAAACACCTTTGTATGATGTGAATGACAATTTAACAGCTTACTGCTTTGATATGGTAGCTCAAGATATTGATAATACCACTTCATATGTAATAGTTAGTGTTGGAGACACACAGTTTCCTATCCTCCTTTTTGGCTATGAAGGAATATCTGCATTTCTAGGGCGTGAATTTGAACGAGCATATTATTTTGGCACCCTAGATTTTTTCTTGGAAGAAAGTGGAGTGTACGAAAGTGCACGCACAGGAGTAAAGCTATCCGATAATCAAATTCACGAAGTATTTGCCCCATTGAATGTGGATCTGTCCGAGCAATCTGCCAATTACTCTGCAATCCGCCAGCGCTATTTAACAAACATTCAACCAACCTCTGCACCAGACACAGGGAGAGTAAGTGGTGTGAGCTTGCAGTGGAGAAAGGGGTGCGCACCAACAACTATAGCTATGCTCATCAACGCACACTACCTCCCGCTTTCGGCAACTACGCTTATTGACAGTCTTGCCTCCCGCATGGGAACAGATAGCAGTGGTGCTACAGAATTTGCCAAAATTACTTCCGGGACACTTGCTTACTTTATTGCGAATCCAAATCTTTCTGCTCCATCTACCTGTGGGTGGAATTCTACAAAATCTGATGGATCTCCGAGAACGGGTTCCCTATATAACTCTAAAGCCGATTTCAAAGCGTCCATAAAGGCGGGATTTCCTGTTGGAGTATACCTCTCGAGTAGTAATGTTACAACAAAAGGTTACCCAAATGGGATTGGGGCACATATGATGTCTGGAATTGGATATTCTTTTGGCTCTAGCGGAGACTTTATCACATGCTACACTACAAATGTTGCTGATGGAGCAGTGAGTTTCCCATTGACAAACTCCGGACTAAAGAATCACGCTTGGTTTATGCTTAAGTGGAAGTAACCGAAGAAAACTACATTTAAGGATGCACCGCAATTGTTGTGGTGCATCCTTTAGGATTGGCCACAAAAGACAACCCCCGGCTCTGCCGGGGGAAAAAATAGCCTATGGCGAGGGGCAAAGTAGACAAGAAAAAGTCTCCGGGTTAGAGTAAGGATGAGGTTTGCCGACCAAAACTTACTAAAACAAGGAGACTAATTCATGAAAGAAGTAGATGTAAGTAGTTTAGAACATACCAGCTGGCGTTGTCAATACCATGTGGTGTTTGCGCCGAAATATAGTGTAGGACTACAATACATATTGGACAATTGAAGAAAAAAAGCTATGAGGAATATGGTCTCATGGGTTATAGTTAAGTTACCATACCAAACCAGCCCGAAAGGAGACCATATCCCTCATGAGCAGTATTATAACACAAGACATGGCCTATCGGCAATCCCTAATGAAGTACGCAGAGAAATACGGCGTCAGCCGCGCCAGCCGGAAGTACAACAAGAGCCGGTCGTACATCTACTTCTGGAAGCAGCGCTGGGATGGTAGTGTGGCATCCCTGGCCTGCCAGTCCAGACGGCCTCACAGCCACCCCAACCAGCATACAGAGGCCGAGCTGAAGCTCATCCGCGACATGCGCCGCCGGAATCCAACCCTGGGC
>ULQK01018836.1_pt1 | contig 11124 bp, 7 predicted proteins | sample 1954371 | NCBI WGS metagenome assembly ULQK01 (sample SAMEA4835652, study PRJEB28245) | human gut metagenome | biome: gut microbiome; material: fecal sample | place: Denmark | collected 2008 | reverse complement strand
TTCAACATTCAAAAATCAACATTCCTATAGCGGGGGGTGGGGCTTTAGTTTCTTTAAAAAACAATAACAAAACAATAAGCAAATAAAGTAAAAACAATAACAAATATGCAAGAAACAAGACAAAACCGAATAGCGCGACTGCTGCAGAAGGAGCTTAGCCTCATCTTCCAGTCGCAGACAAGAATGATGCACGGCGTGATGGTGAGCGTGACCAAGTGTCGCGTGTCGCCTGACCTCAGCATCTGCACAGCTTATCTCAGCATCTTCCCTTCCGACAAGGGCGATGAGATAATGAAGAACATCAACGCCAGTGAGAAGACCATACGCTACGAGCTGGGAACACGCGTGCGCAACCAGTTGCGCATCATACCCGAGCTGCGCTTCTTCATTGACGACTCGCTCGACTATATCGAGCACATCGACTCGCTGCTAAAGAAATGAGGCTCAACCTTCCTTTCTTCATAGCCCGACGTTACCTGTTCTCGAAGAAGAGCACCAACGCCATAAACGTCATATCCATCATCTCGATGGTGGGTGTGGCGGTGGCTACGATGGCTCTGGTCATCGTGCTCAGCGTGTTCAACGGCTTCCATGACCTGGTCGCTTCGTTCTTCACCAACTTTGACCCGCAGCTCGAGGTCGTTCCCGTGAAGGGCAAGGTGGCGGCTGCCGACGATGCCGTGTTCATGAAGATCCGTCAGCTGCCAGAGGTCGACATGGTTTCCGAGTGTGTGCAAGACCAGGCCCTCGCCTTCTATGACGGTCAGCAGGCCATGGTTAACATCATGGGCGTGGACGACAATTTTGCCCGCATGACACGCATACAGAAAATTCTCTATGGCGACGGCGACTTCTCTCTTCAGGCTGCCAACCTCGAGTATGGCGTGCCAGGCATACGCTTGGCACAGACCCTTGGCATGGGTGCCCGCTGGGACGGGTTCCTCAAGATCTATGCGCCGCAACGCGAGGGACAGCTCACCGACATGGCATCGCCTGCCGACGGGTTCGTCACCGACTCGCTCATATCGCCCGGCGTGGTCTTTGCCGTGAACCAAGCCAAGTATGACCGCGACTATCTCATCACATCCATTGCCTTCGCCCGCCGACTGTTCTTCCGTCAGGGCATGGTGTCGAAGCTCATGGTCAAGCTCAAGCCAGGCATCGACCTCGACGCGGCTAAGCGCAAGATCAAAAACCTCGCTGAGGGGCGCTTCAACGTGCTCGACCGCTTTGAGCAACATGCCGACACGTTCCGCATAATGCAGGTGGAGAAGGTGCTGGCATACCTCTTCCTGTCGTTCATCCTCGTGGTGGCGTGCTTCAACATCATAGGCTCGCTATCCATGCTCATCATTGAGAAGAAAAAGGATGTGCAGACGCTGCGCAACCTCGGAGCAACAGACTGCACGCTCACACGCGTGTTCCTGTTTGAGGGACGCATGATCTCGGCCCTCGGTGCTGTTGTGGGCATACTGCTCGGACTGCTTCTCTGCTGGCTACAGCAAGAGTTTGGCCTTGTGCCCATGGGCGACAGCTCGGGCACGTTCGTGGTTAACGCTTACCCCGTGAGCGTTCATTACAGCGATGTGCTCATCGTCTTCATCACGGTCTTGGCCGTGGGATGGGCAGCGGCGTGGTATCCGGTGAGATATATGTCGCGCCGACTGCTCGGCAAGGCTCTGTGAGCCAAACCCGCAAACAGATGATAAGGTAGACCTTCCATCTAACCTGACAAAAAGAAAACAAAACAAAAAGAATAATGACCTGGATAGACGGACTTTTTAATGTCCATTCAGCATTGCAGACCGTTGTGGTGCTGTCGCTTATCTGCTCCGTGGGTCTGGCCCTCGGCAAAATTCATGTGCGTGGCGTGTCGTTAGGCATAGCCTTCGTGTTCTTCATAGGCATCTTGGCGGGACACTTACACCTGAGCGCCAACGAGCAGATGCTCGATTTTGCCGAGACCTTCGGACTGACGCTCTTTGTCTACACCCTCGGCCTGTATGTCGGTCCCAACTTCTTCGGACTGATGCGGCATGAGGGCATACAGTTTAACATGTGGAGCTTCGCCGTTATTGTGGTGGGCACCGTTATGGCCATTGCGTTCACCTTCGTGCTGCCCGTGGGCATGCCCGATATGGTGGGCATCTTGTGTGGTGCCACCACCAACACGCCGGCGCTCGGTGCCGCCCAACAGGCGCTTGAGCACGCTTCGGTGTCGAGCAGCGGCGCCGCCTTGGGCTGCGCAGTGACCTATCCGTTGGGTGTGGTGGGCGTAATTCTTGCCATGATGCTGATGCGGCGCTTTGTTGTCAAGCCCGATGACCTGAAACCGAAGGTCAGCCCCGATGTCGACAACACCTACATAGCTCAATATGTGGCCATCAACCCAGCCCTCGCGGGAAAGACCATTGCGGAGATTGCGCAGATGACACACATGAAGTTTATCATCTCACGCATCTGGCGCGGCGACGGCGTGATCGTGCCGCTGGCAGAGACGCAGATCCACATCAACGACAACCTGTTGGTGGTGACCACGCCCCATGAGGCCGATGCCATGGAGATCTTGTTTGGCGAGAAGGTGCAGAAAGACTGGAACCGCGAGAAGATCGACTGGAACGCCATCGACTCGCATGTGGAGAGTCGTGTGATTGTCGTTACTCGTCCTGTGCTCAACGGCAAGGTGCTCGGCGCCCTTCATCTGCGCGATGCTTACGGTGTGAACGTCAGCCGTGTGATGCGCGGCGACATCAAGCTGCTTGCCACCGACAATCTCATGCTCCAGTATGGCGACCGCGTGACCGTGGTGGGCAAGCCCGACGCCATAAACCATGTGGAGAGCTTCCTTGGCAACGCTGTTCAGGTGCTCAACGAGCCAAACCTCGGCGCCATCTTCTTCGGCATGATCCTGGGTCTCGCCCTCGGCACCATTCCGCTCAACCTGCCGGGCATGAGCGCTCCCGTGCGTCTGGGCATGGCCGGCGGCCCCATCATCGTCGGCATACTTGTGGGCTCGCTTGGTCCACGCGCCCATTTCATCAGTTACACCACGCGGTCGGCATCGCTCATGCTCCGCAAGCTAGGCCTCTCGCTCTACCTCGCCTGCTTGGGTCTTGCTGCCGGCGGCGACTTCTTCCATACCGTCATGCGCCCTGAGGGCTTGCTGTGGATAGGCCTCGGCTTCGTGCTCACCGTGGTGCCTGTGCTCATTGTGGGCATAATAGCGCTGAAGAGCAAGAAGCTCGATTTCGGTTCGGTCTGCGGCATCGTTTGTGGCGCTATGGCTAACCCCATGGCTCTGGGCTATGCCAACGACACGATGAAGGGCGACTCGGCCTCTGTGAGCTATGCCTCGGTCTATCCGCTCGGCATGTTCCTTAGGGTTGTCATCGCTCAGGTTATCATCATGTTCTTCGTCTGAACGACAAAGGGCTTGGTTTTTAAAACAATAGGGGATAATGTTATCTTCTTGGCGATTTTTTTAAGACAATAGGGGGATAATGTTATCTTCTTGGTGTTTTTTTTAAGACAATAGGGGGATAACGTTATCTTCTTGGTGTTTTTTTAAAGACAATAGAGACAATAGAGACAATTCTTTGATTGAGAAGCTATAACAGCCGCAGCAAATCAAAAGAATTGTCTCTATTGTCTCTATTGTCTTTAAAACCTCCGCAAGAAGGTATGCTTTATTTTGTGTTTGTTAGCCCCTCTCCTGTCTTAATCGTCCTTAGGCGCTGGCTTCACCAGGAAGGCGCTCAGCTCCCATAAAATATAGATAGGTATGAAAACCGCCATGAGGGTGAAGGGGTCTGACGAGGGCGTTATGAACGCAGCCACCACAAGCAACGCCACAACGGCGTGGCTACGGTAGGCGCTGAAGAAGCCGCGGTGCAGAATGCCAATCTTGCCCAAAAGCATCGACACCAGGGGTAGCTCAAACACGATGCCCATCATGAACACAAGCATCAGGAAATTGTCCATGTACGAGTCGAGCGACAGCTGGTTGCTGATCGACGCGCTCAACTGGTAGTTGTAGAGGAACCGCAGCGTCAGCGGGAACACCACGCTGTAGCCCACCACGCAGCCAATGAAGAACATGACCGTTCCAAAGACAAAGGTGAACCTCATGCTCTTGCGCTCGTTCTCATAGAGCGCCGGGCAGATAAACTTCCACACCTCATAAACGAGATAGGGGAAGGTTATGAGCAACGCCAACCAGAACGACAGTGACATGTGGAGAAAAAACTGCGACGACAGTCGGATGTTTATTATGCTGACGTGGAACGGGCGCGTCAAGTCGTCGGGCATGATGGCCACCTGCTCCGACAGCTTTGCCAACCAACGGTAAAGGAAAAACTGGTTGTTGATGGGAGCCATAATCACATGCTCGAAGATCCAGGGAATGAAAGCGAAGCCGCCAATGATGAAGATGCCAAGGGCTGAAAACACCCTTACAAGCATCCAGCGCAACGCCTCCAAATGGTCCCAAAACGTCATCTCGTCTAACGGCTCTGGTTCGTCGCTTTGCTGCTCACCGCCTTGCTCCTGCTGCTGTGCTTGGCCGCTTTGCTGCTCACCGTCCTGCCCCTGCTGCTGTGCTTGGCCGCTTTGCTGCTCACCGTCCTGCTCCTGCTGCTGTGCTTGGTCGCTTTGCTGCTCACCGTCCTGCCCCTGCTGCTGTGCTTGGCTGACAGGTTGCTGCTCGCTCTGCTCCTGCTGCTTTGTTTCGATGCTCTGCTTCAAGCCGTCGTTTGTTGAAGCTGTCGTAGATGGCGTGGTTTCTTCTTTGTCTGTCATCCGTATGTTTTTTCTTCTTTGTTCAGCCGATTAATCTTGTCTTGGAAACCAGGACACTATTTGTCCTCTTTCTTATCTGCCTCTTCGGCTTTGTTGACGTCTTTTTTTATCTCTTCGTTAATTCCGTTTACGCCTTCCTTAAAGTTTTTAATGCCGACGCCCATTCCGCGCATCAGTTCGGGAATCTTCTTGCCTCCGAAGAGCACGAGCACAACGATGAGAATAAGAATCAGTTCGGGTGTTCCGAGGCCTCCAATAAAGAGCAGTGATGATGTTGTCATGTTTTTTTCTTGTCTTTAAAAAATTGATGTTTCTGTTAGTTTCGTTAAAAACGGCCCAACTCTTTGTGTTGCGTGTTATGCCGTTAAACCATGCACAAAGTTAGCTAAAAATAGTGATTGCTGCTCACTGTGTTACAACATAAATGGCTTTAATGTACATTTTTTAATGTTTCTTAAATATTTGCGCGTCATTTTTAATAATGATAGAAGATAAAGATAAACGTTGTTAAGAAATCTTATTAACATTTATTTTGTTAATAATTCTACTAAGTTAATTTATTTTCTTTATCTTTGCCAAAAATTATTAATACTATAGCTTAAAAAAGTCAATAATGAGTAAAAAAACAACGTTTGAAGACCCCAAAATTGTTAAGTTTTGCCCTTGCAGTTGAAAAACCAATTGTGAACAGAACAAAACAAATAACGACATATAAATCAAATAAAAATAAATATAAACAACAAACAAAATTAAAAACTTTAAAAACAACAAAGTCAATTATAAATCAAATATAAATCAAAAACCATATTTTTAAACCAATCCTATCACAATGAAACGAAACTATTTCAATTTGCACTCTCTCAGGAGAGCTTGCCTTACCGGTGCATTGGTGCTTACAGCCATGGTTGCAAGTGCCCAGAGTACCGTGATCAAAGGTAATGTAAAGGATGCTACGGGAGAACCCGTTATCGGTGCCACCGTCAAGATTCAGGGTGAAACGAAAACAGGTTCTATCACCGACATCGACGGTAACTATGAAATTACAGTTCCTTCGCCCAAAGCAAAGATCGAGATCTCTTATCTGGGCTCAAAGACACAGGTTGTTTCCGTTGAAGGAAAAACTACCGTAAACGTTACGCTTCAGAACGAGAGCCAGGCCATTGACGAGGTTGTTGTGACAGCTCTCGGCATCAAGCGCCAGTCGCGCTCGCTCGGCTATTCTACCACAAAGGTGGGCGGCGACGAGTTCCAGCTCGCCCGTGACCCCAACCTCGGTAACGCCCTCTCAGGCAAGATCGCCGGTGTGTCGGTAGCAGGTAGCGCCACAGGCGGCGGCTCTTCACGCGTCGTTATCCGCGGTAACGCCTCAATGACCGGCAACAACATGCCTCTCTACGTTATCGACGGTGTGCCTTTCGACAACACCAACCAGGGCACAGGTGGCACATGGGGCGGCACCGATATGGGTGACGGTCTGAGCAACATCAGCCCCGACGATATCGAGAGCATACAGGTGCTCAAGGGTGCTGCTGCTTCTGCTCTTTATGGCTACCGTGGTGGTAACGGTGCCGTGCTCATCACAACAAAGAGCGGCAAGAAGGGCCAGCCCGTGAGCATAGAGGTGAACAACAACCTCACGTTCAACACCATCTACGACCAGCGCGACTTCCAGACAGTATTCGGCCAGGGTACAAACGGCAAGCGTCCGATGGACGTCACTGCTGCACAAGACTCGGAGCAGAGCAACTGGGGTGAGGCTATGGACGGTGGCGAGGCTGTAAACTTCCTCGGCAACAAGTACAAGTATTCTTATGTCGACAACTTCGACAACTTCTACCGCACAGGTGTGACAGAGAACGCTTCTGTTGCCATCTCTGGTTCTGACCAGAAGGTTACATACCGTCTTGGCGCTACATATAATAAGGAGAAGGGCATCCTGCCTAACGCCAACAACCGCCAGCTCGGTTTCAACATGAACACAACCTACAACCTGTTCAAGAACCTTTCGGCTACCGTAACAGCCAACTATGTGTTTGAGAAGTTCAACGGACGTTCATCGCTCTCTGACGGTAACGGTAACACCAACGCTTCTCTGCTCTGGCACGCCAACTCGTTCGACATCCGCTGGATGGAGCGCGGCTCAGCTGAAAGCCCATGGGGCACAACCGTTGACGGCAAGGAGATGATCGGCGGTACCAACGTCTACTTCAACAACCCCTACTGGCTCCAGTATCGCAAGACCAACGTGGCCAAGCGTAACCGTTTCACAGGTGCCATCAACCTTAAGTGGGACATCACCGACTGGCTCTACCTCCAGGGAGCTGTGCAGCGTGACGGCTATACCTACGAGAACAAGAGCGTGCAGCCTACAGGTGCTGCTGCCGACCCCTATGGCTTCATGACCGAGTACATGAAGAACTATTATGAGATGAACTATAACTTCCTCCTCGGCTTCAACAAGATTTTTGCCAAGGACTGGAGCGTTGGCGCTACATTCGGCGGCAACAGACAGGACAACACCCTGAAGGGCTACTTCCCGACAGATGGCGGACGTCCGTTCATCGTTGACGGCCTCTGGTCTGTAAACAACCTCGACCCGACAGACCTCCGTGGTAAGATCGAGTATGCCAAGTATCGCGTCAACTCGCTCTACTTCACAGCCGACTTCGGTTGGAAGAACCAGGTGTTCTTGAACGTAACAGGACGTAACGACTGGTTCTCTACTCTGTCTGACGACAACAACAGCTATTTCTATCCCTCTGTAACAGCATCGTGGGTGTTCACCGACTCGTTCCGTGAGAGCCTGCCCGATTGGTTCGACTTCGGTAAGATCCGTGCCGGCTACGCTTTCGCATCTAACGGCACATCTGCTTACAAGAACCTGCTCGCCTACAAGGTGAAGAACTATAAGATCAACGGTGTTCAGGCTTCTACAGCAAACTCGGGCACCTATCCTAACGAGAACCTCAAGCCGGTACGCATCACAGAGAAGGAGATCGGTCTTAACCTTGCCTTCTTCCGGAACCGCTTGAACTTCGACCTCGCCTACTATATCAAGAACACGAAGGACGATATCGCCAACGTTTCTACCTCTTCAGCCTCAGGTTTCTCAGCACGCGTTCTGAACGTCGGTGAGATCGAGAACCGCGGTTTCGAGTTTATGGTCGACGCCACACCCGTGCATACCAAGCGCTTCATGTGGAACACCGTCTTCAACTTCTCTGTAAACAACTCTGAGGTTAAGTATCTCGGCGAGGGCGTTAAGCGTCTTGCCATCGAGGGCGCAACATCGCGCATGGGCTCAGTAGGCGTTTACAACGTTGTCGGCTCGGCTTACGGACAGCTCATCGGCTACAAGTATAAGCGCGACGACCAGGGACGCCTCCTCCTCAAGGACGGTATGCCTCAGAACAACGGCGAGCAGGTGAGCCTCGGCAGCGGTGTGTACAAGTACACCGGCGGTTGGAGCAACACGCTCAAGTATCGCGACTTCTCTCTCTCATTCCTCGTTGACTACAAGTTCGGTGCCAAGCTCTTCTCTGGTTCTAACTACCAGGCCTACAGCAGCGGTCTCCACAAGAACACGCTCGTAGGACGTACAGCCGAGAACCCCAACCAGCTCTATGTGTTCCCGGGCATCGACGAGGCAACAGGTCAGCCCAACCAGGTGGCTGTGTCAGCACAGAACTACTATGGCAAGATCTGCGAGAACAACATCGCTGAAGAGTTTACATACAACGCAAGCTTCATCAAGCTGCGTGAGGTTTCGCTGAGCTACACATTCCCCAAGAGCCTTCTCGAGAAGACCAAGTATGTGAAGGGTTTGACAGTGTCTGTAATTGGCCGCAACCTGTGGACAATCATGAAGCACACCGACAATATCGATCCCGAGTCGGCTTACACCAACAGCAACGGCCAGGGTCTTGAGCTCAACGGTTATCCCTACACCCGCAATATCGGTTTCAATGTAAACGTCAAATTCTAACATAACATAAGATCATAACAGCTATGAAAAGATATATTAAAAATACACTCGCTGCGCTCTCCATTGTCGCACTGGCTTCAAGCTGCGGCGACTTCGGTGATCTCAACGTCGATCCGGAGCACTCCAACTCTGGAAACGTGAACTACCAGATGGTATTCACAAACGCACAGCACCAGGCGCTCGGTTCCGACTGGGACGTATGGCGCGACGGACTTATCTACCTCTCACAGTGGAACCAGCACATCTCAGCCGGTGGCTGGTGGTGGAGCTACGGTCTCAACAGCTACTCTAACGGCTATGCTGCCGCTTACTGGGGCTCTGTGCTCGGCTCAGGCGACCGTGCCGCCATCCGTGACATCCAGACCGTTATCTCAAAGTGGAAGGACGATCCTGCTAACCAGCAGAACTATCAGATTGCGCGTATCATCCGTGCATACACCTTCCAGCGTCTTACCGACCTCCACGGCGACATTCCCTACTCAGAGGCAGGACAGCCCGCAGAGTATCCTTATCCAAAGTATGACACGCAGAAGGACATCTACATGGATCTCCTCAAGGAGCTTGACGAGGCTCAGGCCGCTCTCGGCTCAGGCGTAGCATCTCTTGGCAAGCAGGAGCTCTTCTACAACGGTGACGTTGCCAAGCTGAAGAAGTTTGCCAACTCGCTCATGCTTCGCGTGGCCATGCGTCTGACAAAGGTTGACGACGCCACAGCCAAGACCTACGCTGCCAAGGCTTTCGCCAACGGCGTGATCACAAGCAACGACGACAACTGCATGCTCATGCACGCCGGCGGTGTAACAACCAACGACTCTTCTGAGCCTTACGCAAAGATCATCGTTCACGAAGATCCGGGTGTGGCTTTCATCAACACAACGTTCCTCGACCTGCTCAAGAGCACCAACGACCCGCGTATACCTCTCTTCATGTGCGTTTATCCTACCGACTATGAGACAAAGGACGTGGATCCCGCCAAGGCAGAAAACGCTGCTCCTGCTTTGCAGAAGGCTCTCCCCGGCTTCTTCAGCATGAGTCCCTCGTCTGACTACTCTATCAAGAAGTACAACGGCACAGAGTTTACCGACGAGGTTCTTTCTGACAAGAACAGCGACAAGTATTACAAGAAGGCGTACTCACAGCCCAACCGCTCAACCTACGGCGACCCCACAGGTCCTACGTTCGTATGCACAGCTGCCCAGACCAACCTGCTGCTTGCAGAGGCTGCTCTCCGTGGCTACATCAGCGGCGACGCAAAGACTTTCTATGAGGCTGGTGTACGTTGCGCCATGAAGCAGTTCAGCGCTTTCCCAAGTGCTAACGCCAAGGCTCTCGTGGGCACATATCTCACCGACGCAGCCATCAACGCTTACCTCGCTGCTAACCCCTACGATGCAGCTAAGGCTTATAAGCAGATCAACACCCAATATTGGATCAACTGCTTCTTCGACGAGTATGAGACCTACGCCAACTGGCGTCGTTCTGGCTATCCCGTATTGGAGGAGAAGACTCATCTGCAGCCCAACTTCAGCTCAATGGGCAACTGGGGTCCTGGTATCGTTCGCCGCATGCCTTATCCTTCTGACGAGGTTCAGATCAACGGTGCAAACTATAAGGAGGCTCTCAACCGTCTTGGTTTGCAGACCGAGGACAACTTCAACAACAAGCGCGTATGGTGGGACTGGGACAAGGAGTAACGACAAAGATAAATTCTCTATAGTTTAGTACAATTAAAAGGGAGCGAACCTTTCGTGGGTTCGCTCCCTTTTTAATGCTTAAGGTTTAACTGGTTTTCTTCCCTGCATGATTTCTTTTTATGAAGGTCTCATCATCAAATTTCTTTTCATTATGGTCTCTTCATCAAGTTTCTTTTTATCGAGTTTTTTTCATCAAGGCTTTATGATAACAAGTGCTGCTTTTTATCCAGCTTCGATGTCATTTATCGTGTCTTTTGTGATTGCATAAATATACGATTTTGGTGTATATTTATGCGGCTTGTAAAGAGAAAATTGAAAAATCAGAATGTTAGCAAATATCTTGTTTTGGTTTCTTTGTGAGAAGAAAAGAGCGCAAAAAACGACACGAATTCTTAACAGACGTTAAAAATGGCCTGATGTTGTCAAAGAGCCCAAATGAGCTCCTCAAAGAGCCTCTTTGACAACGTCATTAAGACACTTTCATTTTGTCATTTCTCCTTAATGGAAAACCGGGTAAGAACAAAGGCCATTTTTGCATATTTATGCAGAAATAGCCTTTAATGTCTTTCTTTCATGGAGGTTTGAAAATCTTCCATTATAGAGCCCCAAATAGCTGACGGCATATTTGCAACCAGAAAAAAATAGTTA
>ULQK01084353.1_pt1 | contig 11166 bp, 7 predicted proteins | sample 1954371 | NCBI WGS metagenome assembly ULQK01 (sample SAMEA4835652, study PRJEB28245) | human gut metagenome | biome: gut microbiome; material: fecal sample | place: Denmark | collected 2008 | reverse complement strand
CTTTTTCATTCATAGGACGTAATTTCCTATGAATGAAAAAAGCATGGCATCCCTCTGGACAACCATGCTTTTGGGTTATTGGTTCACATCTGTAGTGCAACTTCCAACAATTACAGTTCTTCGATTTTTTCTTTTGTTTCTTTCTCTGCTGTCTCGGCAAACCCGAGCACGACCTTAAACAGATCTCCGTCCACATACAGACGGAATGTACCACCCATAAGATCCATCAGGCTGTTTGCGATAGAAAGTCCGAGTCCGCTTCCTTCCGTATTTCTGGATGCATCGCCCCGCACAAAACGTTCCATCAGTTCATCACTGCTGATATTGAGCGGGTATTTTGACGTATTGCGGAAGGTGATAGACACCTGTGCCTCTTTTACTTCAAGATTGATGTAGACACGCGTCCCACTCTGGGCATATTTGCAGATATTATTCATCAGATTATCGATCACACGCCAGAAATGTCTGCTGTCCGCCATGATATAGACCGGCGTCTCCGGCTTCTCGATCACAAGATCAAGTCCTGCCGCTTTTGTCTTTTCCTCAAATTCCCCGACCGTCTGCGTCATGAATATCCCGGCTTCTAACCGCTCTAAATGTACCGGAAGATTTCCGGTTGATGCTTTGGACGCCTCGATCAGGTCTTCGATCAGCTTTTTCAAGCGGCTCGACTGACGTTCTAACACCTCTAAATACTCCTGCGCTGTCTCGTTGTGCAGATCTTCTTTTTCCAGCAGATCCACATAGTTGATGATCGATGTCAGTGGAGTCTTAATGTCATGGGACACGTTCGTGATCAGTTCTGTCTTGAAACGTTCACTCTTCATCCGCTCTTCGATCGCATGTGTCATGCCGTCGCTGATATGGTTGATCTGTTCTCCCTGTTCCTTAAATATACCGGTCATACGCTTTGTACTGATCTGATAGCCCGGCTCACCGCCTGCAATTTTTTCCGTTCCGTTCTTTAACTGGTTTAACTGCACACAGTACCACAGGACCAGCGGATATAAAACCAGTTTTTCTAACAGCCAGAGTAAAAGGGCTATGTCTGAATTAAAAAACATCAATACCCCTATGCCCTCAAAAAATGCAAGTACCAGCATGACCAGGATCACTTTCCAGAGAAACCCGATATTTTCCCAGATCATCCGGGCGAACTGTCCGATTTTACGGAAAAGCTGGTAACACAGGGTATGTCTCCACCATTTTCCCAATTTTACCCGCACGGAAAAACTTAATAAAAACAGTAACAACAGCCATCCCATGCAAAGGGTTGCAACTGCAGTAACAAATAAGATAAACGGCAGATACGCAACATCGACATTTATCAGGAATATCGCTGCCACATAGAAAACAAATACCTCTGCCAGCACAGCCCCCACTGCAAAAACATCCAGCCACAGATGATCCCAGACAGTCGTAACGATCTCATCCGTTCCATTCCGGTGCCCCGCCGCACACATCAGAAATACAAAGGCTGCTGCTCCGATGATAAAACTTACAAACATTGTGACTAGCGCCGTGTAACGCATGCTGTATACAAAATTCAGCAGGGTATTTGCCTGTACGTACAAGTCCGTACTGTTCCAGTCTGTCCCAACATTCTGCGGCAGGATCACAACCATCTGATAAGTGGTTTTCGGTGATGTGTTCCCCATGTTTACCCAGAGTGTATAGTTGCTGTCAAGATAATAATCCTCGTGTGTTGTATACGAAACGCTGGCATCTTCTTTGTTTTTTTCAGATGAGTCCACCCGGTCGATCTCATCCATGGATATCTCCCGGACTCCGTCTAATAACACATTTCCCCAGTGATTTACATCCATGCGCGTGCCATCAAACATGTCAAACGTGACGTATTCTCCATTTGCAATATCATCCATGCCGCTGTCTGTGACATCCGTCAGTGGCTCTTCCGTTGATTCTGCTACTGTATCCCCGTCCGCAGCATCGGTCAATGTCTCATCTGTAACCGTTCTTTCCGCAGAAGCAGCATCTCCTGTCCCGTCTGTGTGTTCAAACAGATACATTTTTCTCTCGGTATCATAAGTAAAAACTGCGCTTCCATATCCGTCTATGTCCGTCTCAATCGTCTGCACCGGATAATACTCATTTCCCGCCAGATAAACAAAAACACCTTTTGCCTCATCATAGCAGACCCGGTCCGCATAAACGCTCACCCACGAATTATCCCCGGAATACATGAGCTGCACACCGCCGCCGGTCAGGAAATTTCCATTTGTGTATACAATCTGATCTTCGTCCGATAATTCCACACTGTTTGTATACACATCTTCCAGACTGATCTTATCCGAAAAGTTGCGTTCCGCATACGATTTTTCATCATTCAGGTCAATCCCCTCGAGACTGTCTGCTTTGATAATACCATATTTAAAATATTTGCTTTCTACAGAACCTGCCGACTGTTCCCGCCTTACATCATCCACCGCGGACAGACCATATTCATAGGAAACATTTTCAAACCACTGCTTTCTTGTTTCATCCTTTGAATTTCTATAGATTCCTTCATCAAACATAAAGATCACACCCACCGCGCTGAACACAAAACACAGTGCACTGGCACTGAGCGCGATCCAGGCAATGATCTTTGCCGCTGTCGATCCTCTCCAATTTTTCACTTTTCTCACACCTGTCCTTCCATTTTATAACCGCGTCCCCACACAACTTTCAAATACCGCGGTTCTGCCGGGTTATACTCCACTTTTTCCCGCAGATGCCTGATATGTACCGCCACCGTATTCTCCGTTCCGTAGGGATTATCCTGCCATACCTGTTCGTAAATCTGGTTCGGGGAAAACACCTCTCCGGGATGCTCCATCAGAAGTTTTAAAATATCGTATTCCGTGCGTGTCAGAGAAATCTTTTCGCCGTCAAGCGACACCTCTTTGCTGCGGTCGTCAAGTTCGATCCCGCCGATCGAGAGAACATCTTTTCTGATGGCTCCGCCTCCGAGCTGCATATAGCGTCTGAGCTGTGATTTGACGCGCGCCTGCACTTCAATCGGATTAAACGGTTTGGTGATATAATCGTCCGCCCCGACGGTCAGCCCTAACACTTTATCCGTATCCTCACTTTTTGCTGTCAGTAAAATAACCGGAACATTGCTCGTCTCACGAATTTTCACCATCGCTGCAATCCCATCCATCTCCGGCATCATGATATCCATCAGTACCAGATGGATGTCCTGTTCCTTTAACACCTCAAGTGCCTCTTTTCCGTTATATGCTTCAAATACCTGATAACCGTCCGCCATCAGATAGATTTTTAATGCTGAAACAATGTCTTTCTCATCATCGCACACCAGTATACTGTACATGTTTTCCCCTTTTCCACAGGTTTTCGATAGATTTTTACATAAACCTGTCTCTTTATGATCATGCTTTTATTGTAACGGAATAATTATGAATTTCCAATCAGTCAAAACATTAAGATTTGATGAAGTTGTACCTTGTATTCAGATAAAAGGAATGCTAATATAGAAAGGTAGCGCTCCCGGAAGTTTTTATTTTCCGGGAGTAAATTATGGAATTTTTTACACAAAGGTTAAACAAAGGAGGATTTATGGAAGAAAATAAAATGGGCGTCATGCCGATTGACAAACTCATTATCTCAATGTCCCTGCCGATCATGATCTCCATGCTCGTTCAGGCGCTCTATAATATTGTCGACAGTATTTTTGTTGCCATGATCAGCGAAAATGCCCTGACCGCAGTGTCTATGGCTTTCCCGATCCAGAACCTTATGATTGCTGTCGGTGTCGGAACTGCCGTCGGCGTAAATGCGCTTTTAGCGCGCTCCCTGGGAGAAAAGGATACCGAAAAAGTAAATAAGGTCGCAGAAAATGCTGTATTTTTAATTCTTGTCAGCTATCTGCTCTTTCTGATCATCGGTCTGTTTTTTGCAGAACCGTTTTTCCGCAGCCAGACAGATATTGAAGAGATCATCGTTTATGGAAAACAGTATCTGACGATCTGCTGCTGTCTTTCTTTCGGTATTTTTACGCAGCTTATGTTTGAGCGTATGCTGCAGGCAACCGGAAAAACCATTTATACCATGTATACACAGGGTGTCGGTGCGATCATCAATATCGCTCTCGATCCAGTTCTCATCTTTGGTCTGTTTGGTCTCCCGAAAATGGGCATTTCCGGTGCTGCTGCTGCAACCGTCATCGGACAGATGATTGCCGGTATTCTGGCAGTTGTTTTAAACCACACAAAAAATAAGGAAGTACAGATTGACCTGCACCATTTCCGCCCGGACAAAAATATTATCGGACAGATTTATGTGATCGGTGTTCCCTCTATTGTAATGCAGGCGATCGGTTCCGTGATGAACTACGGTATGAACCGTATCCTGATCGCGTTTTCCTCCACGGCAACCGCGGTGTTTGGCGTTTATTTTAAACTGCAGAGCTTCGTATTTATGCCGGCTTTTGGTTTAAACAACGGTGTCATCCCGGTTATGGCATACAACTACGGTGCCGGAAATAAAGAGCGTGTCACAAAAACTTTAAAACACTGTGTTGCCTACGCAGTCAGCATCATGGCAGTCGGCCTGCTTTTATTCCAGCTCTTTCCAAAGCAGCTTCTCTCCATGTTTCAGGCTTCCGACACAATGCTCTCCCTCGGTGTCCCTGCGCTGCGTATCATCAGTTTAAGTTTCCTGCTTGCCGGTTTTGGAATTTCCTGCAGTAGTATTTTCCAGGCACTTGGAAAAGCAGTCTACAGTATGTGCATATCCATTGCAAGACAGTTAGTGATCCTGCTCCCAGCAGCATACCTGTTAGCACAGTCCGGCAATGTCAATCTGGTATGGTGGGCATTCCCGATCGCAGAACTGGTATCTGTGTGTGCAACTGCATTTTTCTTAATGAAGATCAACCGGAGTATCGTGAGCAGGATCGGGCAGTAAGATCGGACAGTAACATTACAAAAAAATCCCGTATGAGACTGATTTTAAAAATCATCCTCACACGGGATTTTTTACTGCTCTTTTATTTCTGGTTTGCCGGTTCCATATTGACGGAGCGGCCTTTGATCTTTGCATTTTTCATGGCTTCTAAAACTTCTTTTCCGTATTCTCTCGGCACTTCCACGAATGTGTATTTATCATACATATCAATGGCTCCGACAAGTTTACCCGGCATGCCGGATTCGCCTGCAACCGCACCTAAGATATCGCCCGGTTTCACGCGGTCTTTTTTACCGATGTTGATAAACAGACGCACCATGCCCTCTTCAGCTCCGGTATTATCAAAATCAAAAGAGTCCTCTCTGTCATTGTCAAGATTGATCTGTCCCAACGCCTGTTTTAAGAATGCTGCAGCAATATCCATTGCGGTATAATCGGATTCATTGATCTGCTTTTCGATGATATCGATCGTATCTTTTAAATTTTCCTCGTCGATAATTCTTCCGATTTCTTCCATGACCTTCTCAGCCTTGATCTGTGCCACATCATCCGTGGACGGGATTGGCATTGCAACGATCTTGGTCTTGCAGTAACGCATGATATCTTTTAATTTATATACTTCTTTGCCTTTGACGAAAGTAAACGCACGTCCGGTTCTTCCGGCACGTCCGGTTCTTCCGATACGATGAACATAATATTCGTCATCCTGTGGAATATCATAATTGAATACCGCTTCCACATCATCCACATCGATACCTCTCGCTGCAACATCGGTTGCGATCAGGATCTCTGTTTTTCCGGTACGGAAACCGCGCATCACACGGTCACGCTGTGTCTGCTTCATATCTCCGTGCAGTCCCTCTGCAAAATAACCGCGTCCCTGCAGTTCCTCGGTCAGTTCGTCCACCATGCGTTTTGTGTTACAGAACACCAGAGAGAGTTTTGGATTATAATAATCAAGGAGTCTGGTCAAAACTTCTATCTTGTCTTTTCTCTTTACATCATAGTAATACTGCTCAATATTCGGAACGGTCAGCTCTTTTTTTACCACTTTGATCGTCACGGCATCGTGCTGGTATTTCCTGGTGATATCTAAGATCGGCTTTGGCATGGTCGCAGAAAATAACACCGTCTGACGTCCTTCCTCCGGGATATACTCTAAGATCGTCTCAATATCCTCACGGAATCCCATGTTTAACATCTCGTCTGCCTCATCAAGTACGATCGTGTTCACTGCCTCACAGCGGATCGTCTTTCTGCGCAGATGATCCATAACACGTCCCGGTGTACCGATAATAATCTGTGCCCCACCCTTCAATGCCTTGATCTGACGGCTGATCTCCTGTCCGCCGTACACCGGAAGGATCTTTACACCGTGCATATATTTTGCAAGTTTACGGATCTCATCCGCCACCTGGATGGCAAGCTCTCTTGTCGGTGATAAGATGATAACCTGTGTTTTTTTATTATTCGGATCTACTTTATGCAGTACCGGGATTCCAAATGATGCCGTCTTTCCGGTTCCTGTCTGTGCCTGTCCAATGACATCCACACCGGACATCACAACCGGAATTGCCTGACTCTGGATCGGTGTTGCCTCTTCAAATCCCATTTCTGCTATCGCACGCAATACCTGCGGATATAAATCTAACTGATCGAATCTAACTGTTTCCATATATTTCCTTTCTATAGAAACGTGCGCCATTGGCGCGCGTAAAACAAGGGGCTGATCAACAGCCCCCATAAGCGCAACAGTCTGAATGATAACACGGTGCCCGTACTTTTGTCAAGAAATTCCCCCGCGCAACAGTTCGCATCAACTGCGGATTTTCGGGAATTATGTACCCCAAACCTCATCTTTCGACAAAATCGTCGCCGATTTTTGGTCTGGGTGTTACTTCTTATTTAAAAGCAATCGACAATCATGTATGTTATCCATTCTACTGCATCACTTTTTACTTCCGGTTTTCCGTGTGAAAAACTCGATTGCGGATTTTTGTTTCTATCTGTTATATTCTATGCCGCATTCATAAAATGTTTCCTGTTTTATTTGTCACTCACATCTGCTAAGTGTCCCAGTGCAAGATCATTTCTGGATTTTTTCTTAACCTGATAAAGCATCGCATCTGCCGCATGCAGAAAATCCCAGCTCTTTGTATCATCTTTCGGAATATCATAACAGATTCCCTGTGAGATTGTCACGATAGGCATTGCCTTAGAATATGCATGTTGGATTCCAAGATCAATGATCCGCTGCCGCAATCCCTCCGCCGCATGTCTGACCGCTTCCTCCGTCATATTCTGATAGAGAATGATAAACTCATCCCCTCCATATCTCGCACAGAATATCATATCATTCTGCATCAGCTCAAGCTGCTTTGCGATCCGCTTAATGCACTCATCCCCTGCCTGATGTCCGTAGTTATCATTATACTGCTTAAAATAATCGATATCCAGGATCTCCATGGCAAGCGGCGTCTGCTCTGATAATGCCTTCTCAAATACCTGATCCAGATAATCATTAAGGCGGAACCGGTTTGCCAGGCGCGTCAGTGCATCCGTCTCTGACTTTTCCAGAAGCCGTATATTTGCTTCTTCCATCTCGCGTCTTTTTTTGTTCGCCCGCTCTAAAGATTCCCGCACATCAAGCATATTTGCGATCATCGCCTGTTTTTCTTTTTCCATGATCTCGGACAACTCGTAATACTGCCCCGCAGCCTCTAAATATGCATCATTATCCTTATGCATACGGTAAAACTTAATTTTCAGGGAAATAATCTGCCTCTGAAGATTGACGATCTTTGACTGCCATGTCAATGGCTCTAAAATTTCCATTACCCGCAAAAAAGCATCATCATTTCCGATTTCAAGCAAAAGCTGGCTGAATTCATAAAGATCACTAAAAATATCCATGATCGGAATATCTGCATTGATCTCCTCACAGATCAACCGGATGCATTCATCACGCGCCGCCGTCTTTCCGGTTGCATGGCATACCTGTGCCTTAAAACAGCGAAAACTGAGCAGTTCAATGCCATCAATACGGCCCGCGCACTCATCCGAGACAAGCTCTGCATAATGTGCTGCACGCTCCGGCATATCGCGATACAAAAAACCGGTTCCCATTCCTATATAAACACAGGTGATCAGGCGGTAATTTTTATCATCTTTCACAAAATCCTTTACATGCTGTCCACAATTTTCAAAATATCTCTGTGCCTCTAAATATTGTCCACAGGATAAATATAAATTTCCAAGATTTATATCTATCATGGTTTCTTCCTGTTTTAACTGATATTTCGTACAGAAATTCAATCCAGTCAGATAATAGTCAAGTGCGATCGGCTCATTTCCCCGATTGATCGCCGTAATTGCCATCAGATTATATGCACGCGCCACAAGTTCCCACTGATTTGATTCATTCAGATAAGATACGCCTTTGCTGATGCAGAAAAAAAACTTTTCACTTTCATTTAACAGATAATAAGTCTCTGCACTGTAATAGTATGCAAATCCAAGCAGCTTTGGATCATTTTTTTTCATTGCATACTGTTCAATATCATAACAAAACTTCAATGTCCGTTTTGCATCGTTTCCCCGGCTGTCGTACACTCCCTGTATCCATGCGCGGACAATTTCATCATATCCGTCGTATTCCATGTGCACTGCCTCCTCTCATTCCACAACAGACATTTCTTTTCACGTTTTCTCTCTAAAAAGAATGCCATTTTATTATAAAATAGAACTGTGTCTTATTCAAGGAAGAATGCTTTTTCTTTTATTCGAAATATGCTACCGGATCCACGGGTGTGCCATCTTTATCAAGTTCAAAATACAGATTGCTTCCCTCTACCGTGAAGTATTTCGTCGGCTCTCCAACATATCCTAATACATGTCCGGCCTCCACATAATCTCCCTTTGCAAAATTCAGCTCCTTTAACTGTCCGTAAACTGCCTCATAGCCATCACCCAGATCGACCGTAACTGTACAGCCTGTCACCTCATCATTTTCAATACTCTTAATCTGGCCTTTGGCAACTGCATAGACTTTATCATTGACCTCACCTGCAATGATCACTGCCGGATTATATTTATACTGGTCAAGCGTCGGGAAATAAACCGTGGAATCCATGCTGTAATTGATGATCACGTTTCCCTCCATCGGCCAGAGCAGCTCCTCCGAAAAATGAAGTGTCTGTGCTTTGCCTGTCGTCTGAATGCTCTGTGCTGCTTCTGTTTCTTCCGTTTCCGCTGCATTATTTTCTTCTGCAAGTTCCGCCGTTACGGCAGGATCATCCAGTTCATTCTCCATTTCATTTAAAGACTGTTTTGGAGGAACCAGTGCAGATGCCTCGGCAGACTGCTCCGAACTCTCCTCTGCTGCAATATCATCTGCCTGTTTCTGCATTTCTTCTGCAAGCTCGGCTTCCATCTGCTCCCGTTCCTTTTCCTGTCGGCTGCTGTATAACGCAGTCGTTCCAACTGCCGCTAAAGCGATCAGCAGCCCCGCAATCACATATTGTCTGTACCCCAAAAAACCTTTCTTTTTCATTATTTCTCACCATCCATTATTTATTTTTAACCATAGTGTTTCCACATCCCGGATGGTTTATACGATTATTTTTTTATTTCTTTCCTATAAATTACCGGCCTGCCCGATCACTGCTCCCTTATAAAAATAAGCAAGAATCTCCCGATAACCATATCCCTCTTTTGCAAGTTTCTCTGCTGTATTCTGGCTTAATCCAAAACCATGTCCCATGCCCCTTGCCACGATACGCACATGATCGTCTATTTCCGTGATCGTAAAGCAGGCAGATGGAAGCTCTAATGCATGGCGGAACTGCTCTCCATCGTATGTTTCCCCCGCAACTTTGATTTTTGTCACATACTCTGCCGCATCGCGGCTTACGATCTCAATCTGTGTCAGTTCCGTCAGCCCTGCATCAGGATATGCCGCACGGCATTTTTCCAGGAACTCCTCTTTTTCATAATAAAACACGGAAAGATAACCTTCCGCCGTGGTGTCCGCATGACATTCTGCCGTAACAAGATATGGCATGTCTGCATCTTCATATAACTCTGACATGCTGCGTGTCCGCCCACTGCTGATCGCATGATATGCCGCATATATGTAAGTTCTGTTATATAAGAGTGTCTCCCCCGCCGTCGCTTCCACACAGGATTTCAGTTTCTGATAATTTTTATCAAAATTTTCTCCCCAAAGCTCCTGCTGCTGATCCGGCGGCATGCTCTCCGGTTCCTTCGTCCCCGCCTGCATGGCATCATACAGATTCGTTCTGGCGATCACACATTGTGCTTTGATCGTTTCCGCTGATTTATCAATCCCGATCTCCTGCGCCACGATCTGCAAGACCTTCATCTCAGTTTCTTCATCCTCATCCTTACTGTCTCCACTTTGTGTCTCTGCCTGTCCTGATAAGATATCTTTTTTATTTTCCTGATGCTCCCGGACTTCCCTCTCCATACCCTCTACACTGTCTATTGTGTTCAGTACTTCCTGCGCCCCTTCCTTTCCATAAATGAGGTTTTCCAGGCGCATTCGCTGCATCAGTGTTGTGATAAAAACCGGCACCAGTAATATCAGACATATTCCTTTCAGCCAGAAACCTGCACGTTTTCTTCGTCTTTTTCCCATAAAAAAATCTCCCTGTCCATTTAATATATGAAACAGAGAGACTTCTCATTCAGATTTTTTACATCACATTCATTACCAGACTAAATGCCTGCATCATTACAAATCCGATCTCTGCCATGATCAGCAGTGCATAAAGTACGGTATACACGATTGGAAACGCCATTTTGCGTTTTAAAAGATGTGCCCGCCATACATAATAACCAGGCTTTAAAAAGATTGCAAACAGGATCAGTCCAAGTATTTTATAATTCTGCTTGTTGATCTTTACAATGTCGATGACAACAAAAATAATGAATGCTGCAAGCAATGCATAATTGAGCAGAGAAAATATCACATAACTTCCACTATACATCACATTCATATAAGTGCCATCCATAATGCTGTCATAAGTCATTGCCTGAAACACAGATGATGTCGCAACCATGCTGATGATCTCACGCAGCGGCATTACGATCAGTAACAGATAGCAGAAAATATCTGAAACCGGGCCATGCTCCTGCGGTGTCCAGTTATTCTGGCTGTACTGCGGATTGCCATAGGTCTGCTGTCCTCCATTATACTGCTGATCCCCGTAA
>ULQK01083784.1_pt1 | contig 11227 bp, 10 predicted proteins | sample 1954371 | NCBI WGS metagenome assembly ULQK01 (sample SAMEA4835652, study PRJEB28245) | human gut metagenome | biome: gut microbiome; material: fecal sample | place: Denmark | collected 2008 | reverse complement strand
GGCGAGGACGTGGTGGCCGGCGTGCGTACCCCCATGCCCATTGCCGAGATGGCTGAGAAGTTCCCCGAGGCCTATGACGAGTTCGTGAAGGTCTGCAATATCCTGGAGGACCACTATCGCGATATGCAGGATATGGAGTTCACCGTGGAGCACGGCAAGCTGTACATGCTGCAGTGCCGCAACGGCAAGCGCACCGCTCCCGCCGCTCTGAAGATCGCCTGCGACCTGGTGGACGAGGGCATGATCTCCGAGCAGCAGGCCGTGGCCATGATCGACCCCCGCAACCTGGATACCCTGCTGCATCCCCAGTTCGACCCCAAGGCGTTGAAGGCCACCGAGCCGGTGGGCAAGGCACTGCCCGCCTCCCCCGGCGCTGCCTGCGGCAAGATCGTGTTCAACGCCGAGGACGCCAAGGAGTGGGCTGCCCGGGGCGAGAAGGTGGTTCTGGTTCGTCTGGAGACCTCTCCCGAGGACATCGAGGGCATGAAGGCCGCTCAGGGCATCCTGACCGTCCGCGGCGGCATGACCTCCCACGCGGCTGTGGTGGCCCGCGGCATGGGTAAGTGCTGCGTCTCCGGCTGCGGTGCCATCAACATGGACGAGGCCAACAAGCAGTTTACCCTGGCAGGCAAGACCTACCACGAGGGCGACTGGATGAGCCTGGACGGCTCCACCGGTAATATCTACGACGGCGCTATGCCCACCGTGGACGCCAATGTGGGCGGCGATTTCGGCCGCATCATGGCCTGGGCCGACAAGTTCCGCCGGCTGAAGGTCCGCACCAATGCCGACACCCCCGCCGACGCCGCCCGCGCCCGCTCTCTGGGCGCCCAGGGTATCGGCCTGTGCCGCACTGAGCATATGTTCTTCGACGGCGACCGTATTGCCGCCATCCGCGAGATGATCTGCTCCGACACCAAGGAGCAGCGCGAGAAGGCTCTGGCCAAGCTGCTACCCATGCAGCAGGGCGACTTCGAGGGCATCTACGAGGCCATGGAGGGCTGCCCCGTCACCATCCGTTTCCTGGATCCCCCTCTGCACGAGTTCGTTCCCACCGAGGAGGCGGACATCGAGCTGCTGGCCAAGGATATGGGCAAGACCGTGGCCGACATCAAGGCCATCATCGCCTCCCTGCACGAGTTCAACCCCATGATGGGTCACCGTGGCTGCCGTCTGGCCGTCACCTTCCCGGAGATCGCCGTCATGCAGACCCGTGCCGTCATCCGCGCCGCCATCAACGTCCAGAAGAAGCACCCCGACTGGAACATGGTTCCCGAGATCATGATCCCCCTGGTGGGAGAGGTCAAGGAGCTGAAGTTCGTCAAGGACGTGGTGGTCAAGACCGCTGACGAGGAGCTGGCTGCTGCCGGTATGAACATGAAGTACCTGGTGGGCACCATGATCGAGATCCCCCGCGCTGCGCTGACCGCTGATGCCATCGCCACCGAGGCAGAGTTCTTCTCCTTCGGTACCAACGACCTGACTCAGATGACCTTTGGCTTCAGCCGTGACGATGCCGGCAAGTTCCTGCCCGCTTACTACGACAACAAGATCTATGAGAGCGATCCGTTCGCCCGGCTGGATCAGGTCGGTGTGGGCAAGCTGGTGGATATGGCCTGCAAGCTGGGCCGCGCCACCCGCCCCGACATCCATCTGGGCATCTGCGGCGAGCACGGCGGCGACCCCTCCAGCGTGGAGTTCTGCCACCGCGTGGGTCTGGACTATGTGTCCTGCTCCCCCTTCCGCGTGCCCATCGCCCGTCTGGCCGCCGCACAGGCAGCTATCAAGGACGCCAAGTAAGGGCTCGATTTCCCGCATAATACCAAGCGCCCGGCTATCAGCCGGGCGCTTGTGTTTTGGGCGGAAGCATGGTAAAATATAACAATAGATCAACAAAAGCAGACAAACGGGGTCGTATTATTTGCTGGAGGGATCGTATGGAAAGACGAGGGGATAAGGTCGATATTGTGCAGAGGGTGTCCTGCTGGATATCGGATATGGCGTTTGCCAGGTTTAAGAGCTTTAGTGATCGTGTGCTGGGAATACAGATCGATGAGATTCCGACTGTGGAGAGCATCCTTATGCGGCAGAATTTTTCGGTCGTATTTTATGCAGCCATTCTGTTTATACTGACCAACGGGATCTACCTGGTCAAGAACATCGCGGCGCGCTCGATGATCCCCATTGACATGGTGCCGCTTTACATGATGATCGGCGGCTCGCTGGCGATGCTGGTGTTTACGATCGCCTATAAAAAGCGTGGAGGAGAATACGATGCGCCGCCGGCGCGGTTTGCGCTGCTGGCCTACTATGGGGTGGTGATCGCCAGCGTTACCGTCTTTATGGTCTCCTGCAACTTTCACCGGGTCGGGTTGTCCATCTCCATGTGCTATCTGTTTGCGATCATGATCGCGCCCACATACCGCCGTGTGGATACCGTGGCGGTATGTGTTCTGATATTGATCAGCTGGTGGCTGCCCGGACAGCTTCCCTACGCGGAGAACTATGATCTGTTCAAGCATTTCCTGCTGCGATTTTCCATCATTGTAGGTTTTATCGTGCTGCGGTCCATCTTCCTTCGGCAGTCTGCCAACGAACGGCACATCAAGGAAATGGGTCACGCTTTCATCAAGCTGGCCTACAACGACGTGATGACGGAAACACTGAATAAAAAGGCGATGGAGACGTATGGCACGTTCATTGCCGATAAAACCGCGCCGGAACGGGTCAGCGTCATTATTTTTGACGTGGATGATTTCAAATCGTACAACGACAACTACTCCCACATGAAGGGCGACGAAGCGCTGCGGCGTGTGGCCGGAAGCGTGGTCGGGGTGTTGGCGGCGGCTGACCGGTATCTCTTCCGCTTTGGGGGCGAGGAGTTCGTGGCGATCCTGCCGGATATCGGTGAGGAGGAGGCCCGCCGTATCGCCGGTGCGCTTCTTGATGCGGTGCGCGCCGCGGCTGTTCCAAGAGAGGACCTGCCGGACCGGCACATTGTTACGGCCTCTTTCGGTGTTGCGTGCGGGACAGGCCGGGAATTGAAGGACTTTTCACTCATCGCAAAGGCGGACAGGCAGCTGTATATCTGCAAAAACAACGGAAAGAACTGTGTGGCGGCCAGCGGCGCCATATACAGATGAGGTACGCAGGCGCCCGGCTATCGGCCGGGCGCTTGTGTTTTGCGGGGAAATATGATAGGATGACAATACAAAGAAGCAGCAAAACATGATAGGATGACAATACAAAGAAGCGGGAAAATATGATAGGATGACAGCACAAAGAAGCAGCAAAACATGATAGAATGACATTACAAAGAGGCGGAAAAACTGATAGGATGACAGGACAAGGAAGCAACAAAGCATGATCGGATGGCGATACAAAAAAGTAACGGAGGGGATACCGCTATGTACGAACTGATACAGCTTACCGAGAGGACGTATTACATCAAGAGCCCCACCAACATCGGCCTATTCCGGCTGGATGAGAAAAACGTCTGCCTGATCGACAGCGGCAACGACAAGGACGCGGGGCGGAGGATACGGCAGGTGCTGGACGCCAACGGCTGGCAGCTGACGGCGATCTACAACACCCACGCCAACGCCGACCACATCGGCGGGAACCGGTATTTGCAGGGACAGACGGGCTGCAGGATCTACGCGCCGGGAATCGACTGCGCGTTTACCCGGCACCCGGTGCTGGAGCCGTCGTTTCTCTACGGCGGATATCCGCCCAAGGACCTGCGGCACAAGTTTCTGCTGGCACAGGAGAGCGACGCGGCGGAGCTGACGGCGGACAAGCTGCCGGAGGGCTTTGCGTCTATCCCCCTGCCCGGGCACTTTTTCGACATGGTAGGCTTTCGGACGCCGGACGACGTGGTGTTTCTGGCGGACTGCCTTTCCAGCCGGGAGATACTGGACAAGTACCAGATCGGCTTTATTTACGACGTGGCCGGGTACCTGAAAACGCTGGAGCAGGTGCAGGCCATGACCGCGAAGGTATTTGTGCCCTCGCACACGGAGGTGACGGAGGACATCGCCGATCTGGCACAGTACAATATCCGAAAGGTGCATGAGATCGCGGAGAGGATCGTGGACCTCTGCGCCGCGCCCCGCGGCTTTGAGGACATCCTGCAGCAGCTGTTTGCCGCCTACGGACTGACCATGAGCTTTGAGCAGTATGTGCTGGTGGGCAGCACGGTGCGGTCCTATCTGGCGTGGCTGAAGGACACGGGGCGGCTGACAGCTGTCTTCGGAGACGGCTGGATGCGCTGGGTGCGGGTGTGAGCACCAACGGAATACGGAAAAAACAAGCGCCCGGCAGAAGCCGGGCGCTTGTTTTGCGGCGCGTGCCGCAGGGGGGAAGAAATTTGTGAGAGAGGGATGTGTCAGTTAGTTGTACTTCTCCAGGTACTTGCCGAACTCCTCCAGGCCGGCCTTCAGCACCTGAGGATCGCGGAAGGCACCGTAGCCCACGCGGATGGTCTTGGGCATATCGAAGTAGTCGCCGGGGACCACCAGGATCTGCTCGGTGGCCATGGCGTCCTTGGCCAGGGTCTCGGAGTCCACGTCGTAGTCATAGTCGATCAGGCAGGTGGTGCCCATGGCCTTGGCACGCAGGTGCAGGTGGGGCTGGGAGGCCACCCAGTCCTCCACGATCTTGCGGTTGGGCTCCAGAATGGAACGGGCGCGGGCCCACAGGGCCTGGTAATGCTCCAGCGCGATGGAGGCGATGATCTCGTCCCAGATGCCGCAGCAAATGGTGTTGTAGGAACGGCGGGTCTTCATGACCTCGTACATCTCGTGGTCGCGGCAGACGATCCAGCCGATACGGGTGCCGGCCATGGAGTACATCTTGGACATACTGCTGATGGAGATGGCCTTGTGGTAGCCGTAGTCCAGAATGGAGGGCATATAGTTCTCGTCCAGTCCGCGATAGACCTCGTCGCAGAGGATCCAGGCGTCGTGCTTGGCGGCGATGTCCACGATCTTACGCAGGCCCTCGTCGTACAGGGTCACGCCGATGGGGTTGTTGGGGTTGGTCAGGACGATCATCTTGGTGTTGTCGTCGCAGGCCTTGTCCAGGGCGTCGAAATCCAGCTGATAGTTATCCTCGGCCTTCAGCTGGACCACGCGGGTCTCGATGCCGCTGCCCTTGGGGATATCGTAGTGCTGCTGATAGGAGGGCTTGATCACCACGCAGTTGTCACCCGGCTCCAGCACGCTCATCAGCACCAGGTCATTGGCGCCGGTGCCGCCGTGGGTGATCATGACTTCCTCGGGCTTCACGTTGCCCTTGGGGTAAATGCCGGCCACCGCCGCCTTGATCCGGGGGGAGCCGGTGGCGTCGCCGTGGTGATAATGCAGGCTCATGGTACGCATTTCGTTCAGGAAAGCGTCCAGATCCTCGCCGGTCAGGTCAAACAGCTCGTCCATACGAAGGGCGCTGACGCAGCTGCTGCCCAGATTGATACGGGCGAGAGAGTCCATGGGATTCAGCCACTCTTCCACACCAAACCATGCCAGTTTCATTTTATTGTCCTCCTCATTTCGTCTGTTTTGTAGGGTAAGCGGATATATCCCGCGGGGTTACAGGTCGGCCTGCAGGCCCACGCCCTCGGCCAGTGCGCGGTCGATGGCTACCTTGGCGGCGGCCAGATCCAGAATGTACAGGCCGGTGGCGTCGAAGATGGTGGTCTGCGTGTCGCTGGTGCGGCCGGGGACCTTGCCGTCGATGAGGTCACCGATCTCGCCGGTGATGTCGTCGGCACTGATGACGCCCTGCTTGATGGGCAGCTCCATCTCGCCCACGCGGATGCACTGGGCACGGTCGTCGGCGTAGAAGGCGGCGCCCTGGAAGATGGTGCTCTCGATCTCCTGCTTGGATTCCATGTCGGAGCCCAGGCAGCTCAGATGGGTGCCGGGCTTCAGCCACGCCTTCTGGATGATGGGCTTGCGGGAGGGCGTGACGGTGATGATGGCGTCACTGTCGCCCACGGCGGAGGCCATATCCAGCGCCGGCAGGAACTCCACGCCGGAGGCGTCGATGCCGAAGTCATCGGAGAGCTGCTGGGCAATGTGGGCGGCGAACTGCACCGCGTTGTCGGGGAACATGGGGTCGGCGATGTAGACCTTGTCGATGGCCGGACGCAGCAGCAGCGTGGCGGCGATCTGGAAGGGGGCCTGTTTGCCGGCACCCAGGATGAACAGGTGCTTGGCGTCCTTGCGGGCCAGCAGGTCCACGCCCAGCGCGCCGGCGGCGCCGGTACGCATACAGGTGACGTAGGAGGCGTCCATGACGCTGACGGGAATACCGGTGTTGGAGTCGTAGACCATCATAATGCCGTTGAAGGGCGGCAGGCCCTTTTCCCGGTTCTCGGGAAAGTTGTTCAGCATCTTCAGGCCGTGGAGCTGTACGCCCTTGATATAGCCGGAACGGATGTCCATGGCGGCGTGCTCGTCCACGAATTCATAGTTGACCAGCGGCCAGATCACGGACTTGCCCTGGGATTTCAGACGATAGACCTCGCGCACCTCCTGGATGACTTCCTTCATGGAGATGACCTGCTTGACCTGCTCGCGGTTCAAAATCAAAACGCTCATATACATCCCTGTCCTTTCGTTTTTTCGGGAGGGCGGAGAGGGGCCGCGCCGGCCATGCTCCGCCTCGGTTTGATGTCATTGTAACCGGGAGATGTTGCGCCGCGCGTGGGAAAAGCGTTGAATTTCCGTTGTTACTAAACATTTTAGCAAATCATGCCGCGCTTTACAACCAACGATTTGGTACATTTGCCGCCGGGGACACAGCGCCACTGGACAGACGGCCCGCCCTGGTGTACAATACGGCCATAACACAACACGGCTTTCAACAGGAGGACGGGACGCTATGTACGCGGATATCATCATTAAAAACGGGCGCTGCGTGACCATGTGCGGCGATGGCGGGGCCGACTGGGTGGCCGCGGCGGGGAAAATGATCTGCGCCGCAGGCCGCGGCGATGATTGGCAGAAGCTGGTGCGCCCCGGCACGCAGGTCATCGACGCCAGGGGCGGCACGGTGCTGCCGGGGTTTATCGACAACCACTTCCATGTGATGCAGACCGCCGTGAACATGATGAGCGTGGATCTGGGCGGTGCGCGGTCCCACCGGGAGCTGGGCGAGATGCTGGCCGCCGCCGAAAAGCGGGAGGGCGCGGTGCTGGGCTGCCAGGTGGAGGAGTCGCAGTTCGAGGAAAAGCGTTTTCCGGACCGGTATGTGCTGGACAGGTATTGCAGCGACAGTCCGGTGGTGCTGTTCTCCAAGGAGTACCACGTCAGTATGCTGAACACCCATGCCCTGCTGTATTATAAGGTTCCCTTCTCCCTGGAGGGTGTGGAGCTGGACGGCAGCGGCCTGCCCACGGGCATTTTCCGGCGGAACGCCAACTATGTGCTGCGCTCCAATGTGCTGCGGAGCCTGCCGGACGAGTTCCGCATGGAGGCCATCCATCTGGCCATGTCCCGGCTGCTGGAAAACGGCATCACCACCGTGGCGGCCATCGAGGGCGGCTGGCTGTTTGACGACCGGGACGCGGAGTTCATCTACGCCCACAGCGGCGAGTTCCCGGTGGATATGCCGCTGTTCTATCAGACCATGGACCTGGCGAAGGTCTGGAAGCTGGGGCTGCGCCGGGTGGGCGGCAATATTATGGTGGACGGCACCCTGTCCAGCCACAGCGCCGCCCTGTCGGCGCCCTACGCAGACCGGCCGGACTACCGGGGACAGATCTTCCTGCCCCAGGATGGACTGGACGAGTTCGTGCAGCAGTGCTACCGGCAGGATATGCAGCTGGCGCTGTACAGCATCGGCGACCGGGCCATCGAGTCCGTGCTGCTGGCCCACGAGAGGGCCATCCGTCAGGGCGGTAGCACCGCCCTGCGCCACCGCATCGAGCACGCCATCATGGCCACGCCGGAGCAGATCGCCCGGGCGGCGGATATGAAGCTGATCTTCTCGGTGCAGCCGGCCTACGCCTATCTGTGGGGCGGCAAGGGCGGTATGTACGAGCGCCGGGTGGGCGAGCGCTATCTGCGCTCCAACAACTTTGCCGCCATGTTCGCCGCCGGCGCGGTGGTGTGCGGCGGGTCGGACAGTGACGTGACGGAGCCGCGGCCCATGCTGGGCATCCACGCGGCGGTGAACCGCGCTGTGCCCCAGTGCGCCGTGTCCGTGGAGCAGGCCATCGAGATGTACACCGTCAACGGCGCTTACGCGCTGTTTGAGGACAAGCGCAAGGGAAAGCTGGCGCCGGGATACCTGGCGGATATCGTGGTGCTGGACCGCGACATCCGCGCCGTGCCCGCAGAGCAGCTGGAGCAGACCGACGTGACCGTGACCATCAAGTCCGGGTCGGTGCTGCACAGCCGGCAGTGAGGTGACGGCCATGCTTCAGATCAGACTGTTTGGCAAGCCGCAGGTCATCTGCGACGGCACGGACATCACCCCGGAGCTGGGCAACAAGGGCTGCGCCCTGCTGTGTATCCTGTTCCTGCGGGGCGGGGACTACTACGCGCGGGAGAAGCTGGCGGCCTACCTCTGGCCGGACAGCGCCGCCAGCGCTGCCAAGTATAATCTGCGCTATACCCTGTGGAAGATCAAAAAGAGCACCGATACCGGCGAGGGCGGGCGGTCGCTCATCAAGCTGGACCGGGAGTACTGCTGCATCGACCGGGCATACGACTATATCTGCGATCTGCAGACCATCGACGAGATCGACCCGGAGACACAGTCGGCGGACGAGCTGAAGCGGGCGTGTGACGCCTTTGGCGGCGAGCTGCTGGAGGGGTACTATTTCAACCACTGCGAGGACCTGAATGAGCTGATCCTCAGCCAGCGCATCTATTATGAGAAGCGGAAGAACCGGCTGCTGATGAAGGCGGCGGAGCTGTATGAGCAGCGGGATATGCTGCCGGAGGCCGTGGGCATTCTGGAACGGGTCATGGAATACGAGCCCTACAACGAGCAGCTGGCCCTGCGGCTGATGACGCTGTATGAGCGCGGCGGCGACCGCAGCCGTGCTATCCGGTTTTTCAACGAGTTCCGCAACCGGCTGGCCTCCAATCTGGAGATCTATCCCGGCAGCGCCATCACGCAGAAATACGCGGAGCTGAAGGCCGCGCCCGAGGAGCCTGCGGCGGCGCGGACCGATGCGCCGGGCCTGCACGTGCGGACCTACTGCATCCGGGCGGTGCCCTGCTTCTGGATGGCGGACGCAGTGGGAAAGCTGCTGGACGCTATCGGATACGACGTGCGGCCGGACGACCGGACGCTGCTGCGGGTGCTGGGGGCTATACAGCCCGCTGCGGCGGTGTGTGCCGGCGCGGAGGGTGAGGTCACGGCCGCACCGGCGGCGGTGGCCCAGGCGTTTATCCGGTGGCTCACCGGTCTGGCGGCGCGGCAGCCGCTGGCGGTGCATATCCGCCGCGCCGGGGAGATGGACGATGTCAGCCGCGGCGTACTGGAGTATCTGCTGGCGGAGCGCCCTGCCGGGTTGACGCTGCTGACAGAGGACGGCGGGGCCTTGGGCGATATGTCCAGCGGAAAATGACGGCGAAAAGTGCCGGGTATTTGTCGGAACACCGGGAACATCCGAACTTTAAAGCGCGAAAGCGCGTGGCGGAGTGTTTATTCCTGGCAAATATTTTTGGCGGATATGACGGTTGACGGTGGCTCCCTGTTGTGATATCTTACAGAAAACTTCGGGAAAGGAGAACGCCACACATGATGAAGCAGCTGTACAAGGCATACGCATTTAGCTTTTACTTTACCTACGCGGATAAAGTAAGAGTGATTTGTGATGCCCGGAAATGCTGCTGATGCGATGAGGCCGTTCTCCCCCGGAGACGTACTGACATCAAAGCTGCCCTATGGATCACAGATCCACAGGGCGGCTTTTTTGCAGCCAAATTTTCAAAAACACCCATCAGGAGGAACCACACCATGAAAAAGAACATCACACGGCGGCTGATGACCGCCCTGCTGGCCGCCGTCATGTGCGTGAGCATGGCCGCCTGCGGCAGCAAGACCGACGACACCAAGACGGACGGCACCGGCGATGCAGGCGGCCTATAACGCCACCGCAGAGATCCCCATTCTGGGTACCTCTGTTACCGAGTACGGCGTGGCGCTGGGTATCGACAACTTCTCCGGCACCGTGGGCGGCAACGTCTCCGGTACCTCCGACCTGGCGCCCCTGACGGAGCAGGCGGACATGATCCTGGAGCTGCTGCCGGAGACCAAGACCGTCGGCCTGCTGTACTGCTCCGCCGAGCCCAACTCCGAGTACCAGGTCCAGGTGGTGGAGGAGTACCTGACCGGCAAGGGCATCACCTGCACCCGCTACTCCTTCTCTGACTCCAATGACGTGGCCGCTGTGACCACCAAGGCCGCCGCCGACAGCGACGTGATCTACATTCCCACCGACAACACCGCCGCTTCCTGCACCGAGACCATCGGCAGCATCGTTCTGAACGCCAAGACCCCGGTGGTAGCCGGTGAGAAGGGCATCTGCACCGGCTGCGGGAGCTGGGTCTGGGTCTGGAGGATCGCCTGACCACCAAGGTGGGCACCCTCTCCGGCGGACAGCGGCAGGCGCTGACGCTGCTGATGGCCACCCTGCAGAAGCCCAAGCTGCTGCTGCTGGACGAGCACACCGCTGCCCTGGATCCCCAGACGGCCCAGCGGGTCATGGATATCACGGACCGCCTGGTCCGGGAGAACCACCTGACCGCGCTGATGATCACCCACAATATGCGCGATGCCATCCACTACGGCAACCGCCTGCTGATGCTGCACAACGGGCGGATCGTGCTGGATATCTCCGGCGAGGAGAAGGCCCGGCTGACGGTGCCGGACCTGCTGGCACTGTTCAGCAAGGTCAGCGGCCAGGAATACGACAACGACCGCGCCCTGCTGGCGTAAACGCGAAGCCGGGGACTGCCCGTGAGGACAGCCTCCGGCTCTCTGCCCTTGACGGGCTGTGCGGCGGATGGTATGATGGTGGACGAAAGCGCCGGGGCCGTTCCGGCGCAGGGGAGGACGCCATGAAGAGGATAGACAACTGCGAGAATTCCACCGTGCTGGTGGCGCTGCTGCTGGCGGGCATCCTGCTGGTCATGGGCGCCTACCGGCTGTTCTCCTGGCTGTGCAGCCGGGGGCTGACGGACACGCTGACCTGGGTGCTGGGCGC
>ULQK01039965.1_pt1 | contig 11252 bp, 10 predicted proteins | sample 1954371 | NCBI WGS metagenome assembly ULQK01 (sample SAMEA4835652, study PRJEB28245) | human gut metagenome | biome: gut microbiome; material: fecal sample | place: Denmark | collected 2008 | reverse complement strand
GCGGGCGAGCAGCAGGCTCATGACCAGCAGTACCGGCGCCAGCATCATCACGCGAATCATCTTGACGATGACCGCGCCGTCGGCGATTTCGGCGCCCATGGCATTGCCCGCCCCGACGACGTGGGCCACCTCGTGCAGCGTCGCACCCGTGTAAAGGCCCATCTGTTCGGGCGTCAGGCCGAGAATGCCGGCGCGCCACAGCGCCGGATAGAGGAACATCGAGACCGTACCGAAGATCACTACGGTCGAGACCGCCACTGCCGTCTTGTGCGGCGCGGCCTTCACGACGGGTTCGGCGCCCAGCACGGCCGCCGCGCCGCAAATGGCGCTGCCCGTCGAGGTCAGCAGCGCCAGGTCGCGGTCCATTTTCAGCGCACGGCCCAGCAATACGCCCAGCAGGAGCGTCCCCGCGACCACCGCTGCGTCGATGCCGATGGCCGGCGCGCCGATGGCCGCCACGCTCTGGAAGGTCAGGCGGAATCCGTAGAGCACGATGCCCGCGCGCAGCAGTTGTTTCGAACAGAACAGGATGCCCGGCACCCACGTTTCGGGCAGATGGTTGCGCAGGCTGTTGGCATAGAGCATTCCGAGCAGAATGCCCAGAATGAGCGGGCTGAACGAGAGACTGCGTGCCGGCTGCGTGTCGGCCAGGTAGAACGCTGCGCACGAGAAGAGTGCGATGAGCAGGATGCCGTGGAGGATGTTTCCGTGTTTTTCAGAGAACATAGTCTTTCGTGTATGAGTTCGACGTTGCGATTCGGTCCGCCTGCGGGATCGGTCGAAGAGGAGATGCGGCGGACTCCTGTTCCGGCGTTCTGCCTGCGTCGGATTTCCAGTCGCCGATCCTGCGCAGTCGTCTTCCGGCGCGGCGGGTTCCGTCCGGAGAGGATCTCTTCGCCGCTCTCTTTTGCGGAAAAGCGGCCCAAAGATACGACATCCGTCGCAGAAACGGGGCGATTTTTCGAACAAATGTAAAGAAAGTGTACATTAATTGAAAAAAAGTATTACTTTTGTGGTGCGATCACTGTTAATTCACTAACAATAATATTGTAGCTATGGCTTTTCTGACAAACGAAAAATTGACGATCGTCGGCGCTGCCGGCATGATCGGCTCGAACATGGCGCAGACCGCCCTGATGATGGGTCTGACCTCCAATCTCTGCCTGTACGATGTCTTTTCTCCGGAGGGTGTGGCCGAGGAGATGCGCCAGTGCGGTTTCGACGGCGTGAACATCACGGCGACGACCGACGTGAAGGAGGCTTTCACCGACGCGAAGTATATCATCTCTTCGGGCGGCGCACCGCGCAAGGCCGGCATGACGCGCGAGGATCTGCTCAAAGGCAACTGCGAGATCGCAGAGCAGCTGGGTAAGGACATCAAGACCTATTGCCCCGATGTGAAGCACGTGGTGATTATCTTCAACCCGGCCGACCTGACGGGTCTGGTGACGCTGCTCTACTCCGGTCTGAAACCTTCGCAGGTGACGACGCTCGCGGCGCTCGACTCGACGCGTTTGCAGAGTGCGCTGGCCAAGAAGTTCGGCGTGATGCAGAACCAGATCACGGGTTGCGCCACCTATGGCGGCCACGGCGAGCAGATGGCCGTGTTCGGCAGCGCCGTGAAGGTTGCCGGCAAGCCGCTGAGCGAGATTATTGGTACGGCGGAGTTCCCCGTCGAGGAGTGGAAGCAGATGCAGCAGGACGTGACGAAGGGCGGTGCCAAGATCATCGAGCTGCGCGGCCGTTCGTCGTTCCAGAGCCCGTCCTACCTCTCGGTCGAGATGATCCGTTCGGCCATGGGCGGCGAGGCGTTCCGCTGGCCGGCTGGCACGTTCGTTAACAACGAGAAGTACAAGTGCATCATGATGGCCATGAAGACCACGCTCGACGCTACGGGTTGCCACTTCGAGGTTCCGACGGGCACGGCCGACGAGGTCGCCAGCCTCGACGCCAGCTACGAGCACCTCTGCAAGATGCGCGACGAGCTCGTCACGCTCAATATCGTGCCGCCCGTATCGGAGTGGTCGAAGATCAATCCCAATCTCTGATCGGAAATTCCGTTCGTTTGTTTTCAACAGCCGTTTTCCCGCCCCGGCATAGCCTGAACAAGTTCGGCTCTCCGCTCGGCTTAACGAAAACGTTGATTTCGGCCCCGCCTTTCGGCGGGGCTTTTTTTGCAGACCGGGTTCTCTCTCGATGTCGGTTGTACCGCGGCGTTGCATTTTCCGCGCGGCAAGGGCCGTATTGTCATTGAGGAGGAATCCGCGGCCGGATTTTACGGACGAAGCACGACGCTGCAAAAGGCCTACTGCCTGCGGATGGGGCGGAATCGCGGTTCGGAAGCCCTCCTGTCCTGTCGGATCGCTGTTACGATGTGTAACCGAATATGCAGTTTCCGGTTAATTTGCAAAAATTATTTTATGAAGTCCGAATCAATATATAAACAAATAAAATAATATCTGAAATAAATATCGAAATATTTGAAATATAGGGGCGTTTTATTTATATTTGTGCTGACGTCAAATCCGGAATAAGTCGATGGAACGAAGTGGAATGATCAGATTATGCATCAAGAAGAGTATCTTCGTATTCTTCTTTCTGTTCTTGTTTTACGCTTATCAGAGTTGTGGAGTTTCCCCGTTTCCGGTCGGCCGGTGTTTGGGTAATGCTTTGTTCGTGACGAGCGCATTGATGTTGGCCGATGGGTTGGTTTATTGGGCGAGGTTCCGGCCGTAGGCTTCGTTCCGGATTGCGATGGTTTGTAGCCTGACTAAGTACGCAATTTTATGAGTCGAACTTCCCGTTTTCTCGTGAGGACGCTGATGTGGTTCGTCGGACTCTTCGTGATCGACACCGCCTGCACGCTCTGGCTTTGGCGCGAACCCTATTCGCCGGTGCGGACACTGGGGTACAGCCTCGTCGTCGCATGGGTATTCGCTCTGCTGGATCATCTCTTCGACCCTTTCGCACAGGGCCGGAAAAACTAAATTAAGGACAGCTATGGAGAGACCGCACAAAATCTATGAATTTGCGTTCAATGCGTTGAATTTCTTTCGTCCATTTCTCGCCTCGGCAATTTGAGTAAACTCGATTGTGCTCGGCTTAACGAAATGGTTGCTTTTTTTCTGGCTGATGACCCTTCTGCCGTCGGAATCTCAGCAGCCCGACGAACGGCTGTCGCTCGTGTGGACGATGGTCTATGCGCTGGCGGCCGCCTTCGCCTTCGGCTTCTTCAACGACGTCGTCGTGGGGCGGTGGTACCCCGAACTGAACGCGGGTGCGCAGGTGCCGCGTCCGCGCGAATCGGTGCGCAGGCCGCTGACGCTGTTCCTGTATGTTTTCGTCGGCCTCTACTTCTTCTCGGCCCTCGCTTTTCTGAGCCGCGGGGCGGCGGACGAGCCTTTCGCGGCGGGACGGATGAGTGTGGCGGCTCTCGTGGCGGCCGTCCTGCTGACGGCGATCTTCTACGGCATGAAGCGTCTGCTTTGCCGCCGGAGCAGAGGCCGCGAGGCGTGATTTCCTGTTAAACGATCGGGGTGCGGATTTAATCCGCACCCCGATTCGCAGCGATGCGCTTTCGCGCTATTTCTCCACCCGCTTGATGTCCTTGATGCGCAGCTGCGTCGAGACCGTGCCGCGGTAGTGGTTCTCCACGATCTGATAGCATACGTCCACCGGCCGCCCCGACCGGATCCATTCGAAATGCTCCGGCTGCTGGAAGGCGATGCACTGCAACGTCGTGTTGGGTTTCTGCCGCTGCGTGAGGTCCATGCGCAGGTGTTCGCACTCGGCCCCCACCAGTTTGGCGTCGCCGCGGTTGCTGACGCTGCGCGTAGCGAAGATCGGCGCCGCATTGCCCGGCCCGAAAGGTTCGAACCGTTTCAGCTCGCGGCGGAATGCGGGCGTGATCTCCGAGAAGAGCAGTTCGGCGTCGACGTCCACCTGCGGAACGAGCATCTGCGGATCGATGTTCTCTTCGACGTAGGCGTTGAACCTCCGCGTGAACTCCCCGACGTTCTCCGGCCGCATCGTGAGCCCTGCGGCGTACATGTGCCCGCCGAAGTTTTCCAGCAGGTCGGCGCACGACTCCACGGCCTGATAGAGGTCGAAGCCCGGCACCGAACGGGCCGAACCCGTCGCGAAGCCGTTGCTCTGCGTCAGGACGACCGTCGGCCGGAAGTAGGTCTCGATCAGGCGCGACGCGACGATGCCGACGATGCCCTTCATCCACCTGGGATTGTAGATGACCGTGCTCTTGCGGTTTTTCAGTTCGGGGTCGCTCTCGATGATCTCGTGCGCCTCCTGCGTCACGTGGCGGTCGATCGACTTGCGGTCCTGGTTGAAGGCGTCGATGATCGACCCGTAGTCTTCGGCGTCGCTCTCGTTGTTCTCGACGAGCAGGTTCACGGCGGCGTATCCGCCCGACGGCGCGGCGTTTTCGTCGTTTTCGTCCATCCGCATACGGCCGGCGGCGTTGATGCGCGGCCCGATCTTGAAGACGATGTCGTCGATGGTGATCGAGTGCTTGTTCAGTCCGCAGATCTTGATGATCGACAGCAGACCCTTCGACGGCGCGCGGTTGAGCAGTTCGAGCCCGTAATGGGCCAGAATGCGGTTTTCGCCCACCAGCGGCACGATGTCCGAGGCGATGCTCACCACCAGCAGGTCCAGCAGCGGCGCGATCGACGAAAAAGGCATCCCGTTTTTCATCGCATAGGCCTGCACCAGCTTGAATCCCACGCCGCAGCCCGACAACTCGTCGAACGGGTAGGTGCAATCGGTGCGTTTCGGATCGAGAACGGCTACCGCACGGGGAATCTCCTCGGCGGGGAGGTGATGGTCGCAGATGATGAAATCCACGCCCTGAGTCTTCGCATAGGCTACCTTCTCCGTGGCTTTGATGCCGCAGTCGAGGGCGATGATGAGCGTCACCCCCTTGCGGGCGGCGTAATCGATTCCCTTGACGGAGATACCGTACCCTTCGGTGTAGCGGTCCGGTATGTAAAAGAGCAGGTTGCGGTGGCCGATGTGCCGCAGGAACTTGTAGACCAGCGCCACGGCCGTCGTTCCGTCCACGTCGTAGTCGCCGTAGACCATGATCTTCTCCTGGTTGCGGACGGCTGCCTCGACACGCTCCACGGCGCGGTCCATGTCCTTCATCAGGAAGGGGTCGTGGAGGTCCGAGAGCTGCGGATTGAAAAACGAATGTGCCTTCTCTTCGGTGTCTATGCCTCTTTGTACGAGCAGGTTAGCCAACACGGGCGGAATCCGCAGCGCAGAGGCGAGCGCCTCCACGGTCGCGGGGTCGCCTTGCGGTTTGACAACCCATCTTTTTTCTATAGGCATACTGTTTACTTATTATATATTTTAACATCTAATTTCTCGCTTAAAACGGTTACAATCGATTTCTTCACTTCGTCCATCGGCACCGTGCGCCCCGTCTCGCGTTCGATCGAGGTCACGCCCCTGTCGACGAATCCGCAGGGATTGATCAGGCCGAACCACTCCAAGTCGGTCGAGACGTTGAGGGCGAAGCCGTGCATGGTAACAAAACGCGATGCGCGGACGCCTATTGCGCAAATCTTGCGCGGCGCGGCGCCCTCTTCGACGATCCAGACGCCCGAAGCGCCTGCGATGCGGGCGCCCCGGATGCCGTAGCGGCCCATGACCTCGATGACGCTCTCTTCCAGCCGGAAGATGTACTCCCTCAGGCCGATTCCCAGTCTGGCGAGGTCGAGAATCGGGTAGCAGACCGCCTGTCCGGGGCCGTGGAAGGTGATGTCGCCCCCGCGGTCGATGTGGTAGTACTCGGCTCCTTTGGCCCGCAGGAACTCCTCTCCCACGAGCAGGTTCTGCGCCTTGCCGCTCTTGCCGAGCGTGTAGACCGGCGGATGTTCGACCGTCAGGAGCCAGCCCGCCTCGTCCGAGGCATCGCCCCTGCGCGCCGTGAGGACGTCGAACAGCCGCTGCTGGTACTCCCAGCAGTCACGGTAGAGCATACGCCCCAGGTCGATCGTCCGAACAGTCAACATACGAGTCAAGTTAAAAATTAAAAACGGCGAATCAGAAACGGACCGGAACCTCCTCCCCGTTCGGGAATTCGGGCGGCGGCTAATGCCTCGTCTCTGATTTCTCATTTTTAATTGCTGCGAGCGCTTCCTGGGCCCGATACGACGAACGCACCATCGGTGCGCTCGCGCAGTAATCGAATCCCATGGCGAGCGCCTGCTGCCGGTACGCTTCGAATTTCTCAGGAGTGATGTATTCCGCAACGGGATAGTGCTCCAATGTAGGTCGAAGATACTGGCCGAGGGTGACGATCCGCACTCCTGCCCGGCGCAGGTCGTGCAGCGTTTGCAATACCTCGTCATCGCTTTCGCCGAGGCCGAGCATCAGGCCGCTTTTGGTCGCGGCGCCGCGTCGTGCGAGCAGCTCCAGCGTGCGGAGCGAGGTCGCGTAACGGGCGCGCGAACGCACCTGCGGGGTGAGTCGCTCGACGGTTTCGATGTTGTGCCCGATAATATCGGGCTTCGCCGCCGCCACCGTGTCCAACAGCTCGGGGCGGGCGTCGAAATCTGGAATAAGGAGCTCGATCGTTGCGTCGTGATTCTCTCGACGGATGGCTTCGACGGCGGCAGCCCAGTGGCGGGCGCCTCCGTCGGGCAGATCATCACGTGTAACGGATGTTACGACAACGTGCCGAAGACCCATCAGCTTCACGCTGCGGGCCAGTTGCCCGGGCTCTGCATCGTCGGGCGGAAGCGGACGTCCCGTGCGCGTGGCGCAGAAACGGCAGCTCCGTGTGCAGACATCGCCCAGAATCATGAAGGTAGCTGTCCGGCGACTCCAGCATTCGGCTTTGTTGGGGCACATCCCGCTGCTGCAAATCGTGTGCAGGGCATGTTCCCGAACGATCCGGTCCACCTCGGCGAATTGCGCCGTGCGGTGGAGGCGAATTTTCAGCCAGCCGGGTTTTTTCGCTACGTCTACCTTGTTGTCATACAACTTCGGCATTTAAGTTCATTATTTTCCAATTGATGCAAATATACGAAAAAAAACAATACGGTCAACTTCGCACCATAAAAAACCCTTCGTTACGTTCTTTTTGGAAACGCGCAGCAGGGGATGCCGCAGCTGGTTCGTACCTTTGGCTGACGCCTGGTGGGTACTTCGCCTCGGCAAAAAGCAAATAAATTTGCATTGCATTCGGCTTAATCGTATCTTTGACTTCGTCGTAGATACTTCGTCTCGGCAGAAGCAAGCTGGCGCTTGCTTCTGCGCTCGGCTTAATCGTATCTTTGGCTGACGCCGAAGATACTCCCGCTCGGCAATGTTCAAATAAATTTGACATTGCTCTCGCTTATTCGTATCTTTGCAGGATAAAACGCCTTGTGCGCGGGAGCGATTGAAAAGAGATGCTTGAAAAGCTGGCCAAACAGACCGCCGTTTACGGTATCAGCACCATTGCGGTGCGTTTTCTGAGCTACCTGCTCACGCCTGTCTTCACGCGGGTGTTCGAGCCGGAGGCTTACGGCATCGTTACCGACGTCTATGCGTTGATTCCGTTCGCGCTGGTGGTGCTCACCATGGGGCTCGAATCGGCTTATTTCCGCTTTGCGGCCAAGGCCGCCGCCGCAGCCGCGGCTGCGGGCGGCACGGAGGGCGAGATCGCCGCACGGGCGCGGGCGGGCAAACGGCGCCTGTTTGCCACCGCGTGGGGCGTGACGCTGCTCGCGGCCTCGCTCTTTTTCCTGCTGACGGCCTTCGGCCGCGAGCGCGTGGCGGAGTGGATGGGCGAAGCCTACGTGGCGCATCCGGAGTACGTGCTGCTCGTGGCCGCCGTCGTCTGGTTCGACGTGGCGGCGTGCCTGCCCTTCTCGCGTTTGCGCGAACAGGGCAGGGCGATGACTTTCGTGGGGATCAAGGCGCTCGGCGTGGTGGTCAACGTCGCGCTGGCCATCGGGTTCGCACTGGCCGGACTCTACGGTACGCCCTTCGGCGTCGGGTGGGTTTTCGTGGCCAACCTCATCGCCAGCGCGGTGACATTCAATGTCATCCTGCTGACGACCGACCGCACGGTGCCGCGCATCGACCGCCGGTTGCTGGCCGCGGTGCTGGTCTATTCGCTGCCGCTGCTCGTCAGCGGCGTAGCCGGTACGGCCAACGAGTTCATCGACCGGCAGATGATCAAGTACCTCGTCCCTGCGGGGGCGATGGCGCAGTTGGGGGTTTACGGCGCCATTACCAAGATCGCGGTGGTGATGATGCTCTTCACGCAGATGTACCGCCTGGCGGCCGAACCCTTTTTTCTGGCCGACTACCGCAAGAGCGACTTCGTGGCGATGAACGCCGCGGCGATGAAATACTACGTGATGGCCTCGATGTTCATCTTTCTGGGCATCGCCCTCTTCAAGGATCTCTTCTCCCTGATCGTGGGGGCCGATTTCCGCGAGGGGATCTTCATCCTGCCGGTGGTGCTGGGGGCCAATGTCCTGAGCGGCGTGTGGCTGAACCTCTCGTTCTGGTACAAGCGCGAGGAGCGGACGCAGCTGGCCGTGTGGGTCACCTTCACGGGGTTGTTCTTCACCGTCGTGATGAACGTGGCGCTCGTTCCGGCGCTGGGTTACGTGGGCGCGGCGTGGGCGCGGCTCGCGAGCGAAGCGGCGATGGTCGGGGTAAGCTACTGGCTCAACCGGCGCTATTACCCCACGCCCTACGACCTGCGCCGTATAGGCGAGTATGTCGCGCTGGGGCTGGGCGTTTTCTTCGCCAGTGCGGTTTTCGCGCGCTGGCTCCCTGTGCGCGGCGCGGAATATGCGGTGAACGGCGTGTTGTTCGGTCTGTTCGGCCTGTTCGCCGTGCGGCGCGAGCATATCGACGTGGGGCGGCTGTTACGATCGGTCGTGAAACGATGAATTGAGAAAAAGATGGAAACCAAGAATAAGTTGTTGATTCTGTCGCTGAGTTTCGCTATTTTCATCGTGGGCGTCCGGGCGCTTTACAGCGAGCCGGGCGTCGTGCGCAACGGCGTGTTGGCCGCCTCGGTCATGGGGCTGGTCGCGATCGCCGTCGTGCAGACGGTGCGGGCGGTGAAGCGGAATAAAAAACGTTGACGCAAGATGCAGTTTCGGGATATTATCGGTCAGGAGGAGCTCAAACGGCGACTGGTTGCGAGCGTCGCGGCGGGGCGCGTGAGCCATGCGCAGCTCTTTACGGGGGCGGCGGGTGCGGGCACGCTGCCGCTGGCGGTGGCTTACGCCCAGTACCTCAATTGCCGGCACCGCGCCGACGGCGATTCGTGCGGCGTCTGTCCCGACTGCCGGCAGATCGCAGCCCTCGCGCATCCCGACCTGCATCTGGTCTTTCCGGTCAACAAGCAGGGCAAGAAGTCGGGCGAAGTGATTACGTCGGATGCCTTCCTGCCGCTGTTCCGCACGGTATTCGCCCGCTCGAACGGCTATTTCTCGCCGCAGGAGTGGTACGACGCGCTCGACCTGGGCAAGACGCTGCGCGGTGCGATTTCGGCCCGCGAGGCCGACGAGATCATCCGCAAGCTTTCGTTCAAGAGTTTCGAGGCGGAGTACAAGGTGATGCTCGTCTGGCTGCCGGAGACGATGAACGAGGAGGCTGCCAACAAGATCCTCAAAATTTTGGAGGAGCCGTGGGAGAAGACCGTTTTCCTGCTGGTGAGCGAGGCTCCCGACCGGCTGTTGCAGACGATCCTGTCGCGCACGCAGGAGGTGGCCGTTCCGCGCATTTCGACCGAGGTGTTGGAGGCGGTGGCGGCGCGGCACGGCCAGAGCGATCCGGCGCGGCTGCACAACCTCGCGCGGCTGGCCGGAGGCGATTATCTGACGTTGCAACGGCTGCTGGCGGGCGAGGACGACGAACTGACGCGCGACTGTTTCGGACTGTTCTGCTCGCTCATGCGGCTGAGCTACAACGACAAACACCTCGAACTGGTGTCGTGGGCCGAGGAGGTGGCGCATCTCTCGCGCGAACAGCAGCGGGCGTTCCTGCGCCACGCGGCGCGTCTGCTGCGCGAGAGCTACATGCTCCACGCCGGATTGGCCGACATCAGCTACCTGTGGGGCGCCGAAGCCGATTTTTGCGGGAAGTTCGCCCCCTTTATCGGCAACGAGAACGTGGAGTTCCTGCTCGACGAGATCGAACGGGCGATGCGTCAGATCACGCAGAACGGCAATCCGACGATCGTCTTTACGCACTTCGCGCTGAGCGTCAGCAAACAGATTCGACGAAAATAGGGAGGAGATTATGGCACGTGTGGTACTTTTGACGGGAGGCAACGTCGGCGACGTGAAGGAGCGTCTGCGCACGGCGCAGCGGTTGGTCAACGCCCGCATCGGAGCCGTGCTGCGCTGTTCGCATTGCTACGGGAGCGCCCCGTGGGGCTTCGAGGCCGAACAGCCGTTCGTCAATCAGGTGTTGGTGGCCGACACCGATCTCGCGCCGCACGAGGTGCTCGCCGAGGTGCACCGCATCGAGCGGGAGCTGGGGCGCAACCGTGCCGCCGAGGCGGTCGAACGGGCCGCTACGGGGCAGCGTTACGTCTCGCGGCCGATCGACATCGACATCCTGCTCTACGACGACGAGGTGATCTCCACGCCCGAGCTGACGATCCCGCATCCGGGTATCGCCGAGCGCGAGTTCGTCCTCACGCCGCTGTGCGAAGTACTGCGCCAGCGGCCTCATCCCGTGCTGGGGCTTACGATGGGCGAACTGCGCGATAACCTGTTACGAAAGACGAAATGAAACGGACGATACTATATGCCGCCGCCGCGCTGCTGCTGGGCGGTTGTTTCAAGAGCGTGGGTTACGATACCGACGTGATCCTCAAAAGTTGGGTGCAGACGGAGTCGGCCGCCGAGCTGAAACCGGCGCAGGGGGTGGTCGCCTATGCCTTCGAGGCCGACACCGTGACGTGGACGGTCGCCTCCTACGAGGATGCGTTGAACGGCGTCCTTACGCGCAAGGGAACCGACGAGGCGGGCGTTTCGCCCGTGCAAGGTACGGCCTACCGCGTCGACTCGGTCGACATGGATCTGCTGCTGATGCGGGTGGGCAGTACGCCCGTCGTGGTCGTGGCGGTCGATACCGAGAACCGGCTCTACGGTTACCGGCAACAGGATTTGGGCGAGAATCTGCCGCAGCTCTTCACGTCGGTCATCTTCCGCCCGTGGAAACAGATGAAAAAATATGTCGACGGCACGTGGCGGATGTTCAACGACTTC
>ULQK01077952.1_pt1 | contig 11253 bp, 10 predicted proteins | sample 1954371 | NCBI WGS metagenome assembly ULQK01 (sample SAMEA4835652, study PRJEB28245) | human gut metagenome | biome: gut microbiome; material: fecal sample | place: Denmark | collected 2008 | reverse complement strand
AGGTGGAGAAACGCTGAGTAACCATCGTAACGTAACCATCCAGTTGGAGGAACAGCATCATCTCAACCGCGACTCTGGACTCGAGTTCAACAAAGCGGTTATATGAGAGCTGCTTTGGGAACAAGTCGTGCAGGTGCGCCTTGACATAAAAGAGGTAATAATGCTTGAAGTTGCGGAAAGTATTGAAATGAAAACAGATGAGTATTGTCATGATTTCCGAGCGACTCATAGTCCATTTATGATTGCGGTGCTTACGCCCGTCCGGCTCACAAATGGACATGCGTGCAATTTCTTTATCATATTCTTGACAAAACTCATCGATAATACAGAAAATTTCTGTAATTTTGTCCTTGGTAATCTCCATAACTATAGTATCCTTTAATTTTATAATTTATTGATTCACAACCATAAAGGTACTAAAAATTATTGGGATTGCCAACTTTTACAATGACTTTCTTATCCCGAACTCAGGTTAATAAGGTGGAGAAACGCCGGTAACCATGTGAAACAGGGTATCCATCCGAAATATTGGGGGGAACACGGCATTAAGTCCGCAGGGCGATACCATTTGCTGTAAAATGACGAAGTTGGCAGATGCCCTCTTTCTGCGCGACCATCAGAAACAAGCCGCCTTTTCCATTTCATCGATACTGTTTACCTTTGTCCTCAAAAAAAGTTATGTTCAATTTGAATGGGGACAACCGTATTGTTATGGCGCAGCATCCGACTGATATGCGCATGGGAGTGAATGGTATGTGTGGACAGGTCCGTAAAGTGGGTCTGGAACCGAGTAATGGTGACGTGTATGTATTTGTGGGCAAGTCTTGCACGACATTGAAGTTGCTCCATTGGGAACGTGGAGGTTATGTGATGTACTAAAAACGTTTGGAGCAGGGCCGTTTCCCTCCTCGCATCTTTTTTCGTCAGGGCATAGGCTTCAGATCTATGCGCTGGGATGAATGTAACCATCCGAAACAAGCCGTTTTGCTTTGAATAAAAAAACTCGCGAAGCCCTATTCGCGAGTTTTTCTGTAGTAATAAGGATGCATTTGTGCTATCTGTTCGGCCGTTGTGTCGTCGTGGAGCGACTGCAACACATGGGTGAGCCATTGCAGCGGATTGACACCTGCGATTTCGCAGCTCTCTATCAGCGAATAGATGATGGCGTTGTCAACGGTTCCGCTATCGCTTTTGCTTAACAGGTAGTTCTTGCAGCCCATCACTGACGGACGCTGGTTGCGCTCCACGGAATTGTTGTCAATATGGTAACGGCTATCAAGAGCATAGCGACGCAGGCGGGGCCATAACTTATAGGCGTAGTCGAGTGCCTTGCTCACGGGGTCGGATGGGGTTCATTTCGTATGTTCGCTCTCCATCCATTTTTCTATGGCATCCATTATCGGCAATGCCTTGGCCTGACGCTCGGCGGCTATTTCCTCATACGTGGCTCCTTTCGCCTTCAGGTTTGCCTCGAGGTCATAGAGCAGCTCCAACCATTTTATTGCCCGCGCGGCCAGTTCGGGATGTGATGCCTGGGCGTCGGTGAATTTACGGCGCACGTGGACATGCAACCCAGAAGGGTCACATTGTCCAGTAACTCAAAATAATCATATACGCCGTATCCGTCGGTCTGTATTGCACCACGGAAATCGCGCAGCTCAGCACGTGGGACTGTCCCCGCACGCGAACCGTTCACATAAAGGAAATAGAGGCCGTGGCTCTGCGGGCGGTTGTCGAGAAACTGCCACGCATATCCCTTCCGGCTCTTTCCTGGAGAGCCGGCTACGCGCCACGGGACCTCGTCTATCTGTAGATAATCGCTGTTACGGATGTCGTCGCGCAAAGCCTCGTAAACAAGTTCCTGTCTGGAGGCCTCGGCATACCCCCAGCCGTTCAGCGTGGAGGTGGGGAGTTTCAGTCCGAGGTCGGCATACTGCCTGACCTGGCGGTATTCGGGCAGATGGTATCGGTATTTGTTTATCACTATCTGCGCGAGCATGTCGGCGCCGAAATGGTTGCCGCCGATGACCGCATGAGGGGCCTTGCCTGGTATATGCGCGGATTTGGCGAATCCTTGTCGGGTTTCATGCGCAATAAGGGACGCTTTATGATTTCAACCCATACCTTGGCCGGTTCGCGATGGAGTATGCGGGAAACATCCTTGCCCATGGTATCGCACTCGCCTGCAGCCACACCTTCGGGCATCATGACGGTTGTGTGTTCCTCAAGTCCTGCGTAACGGTAGCTCAAGGGACGCGACGGAGTTCTCTTTGCGCGTGCCCAGCGTTTGCGGTTTTCGGCCTCTATCTCTTTGGCCATTGCCTCTATCTTGGCCGCCTTTTCGTCCATCGCCTCTATGATATGCGAGGATGGAAACGGCCCTGCTCCAAACGTTTGTAGTACATCACATAACCTCCACGTTCCCAATGGAGCTACTTCATGATCGTGCGAGACTTTACCACAAATATTTACACGTCACCATTAGCCGGTTCCAGACCCACTTTCCGGACCTGTCCACACATACCATTCACTTCGATGCGTTAGATATGCGTAACCATTCAAAGCAATACGGCTTGTTTCGGCTTGTTACCATATATATATCTGAAAACCTTTGTTTTAGTCAAAAAAAGAAAGTAATTTTGCAGTGATACGATATTTATTGTATATAGATTATGATTTATGATAGTAAGCGAGAATAGAATTGACGAAATAATAACAAGCGGCATTCATGAAGAGCTACGTAAAGTTATAGATGAATCTATAGTTCATTCAAATTGTTATGGTGTACCAAAAGATTTGCTTGAGTATAGATAACAGAAATAGTCTTATTAATATGAAGGGAATATATTGGAAAGGCATTAAGCAACGGATAGGGAGATTCCTGGATAAGGTGTACGACTGTATACTTATCTTTACAGACTGGCTGGGGTAGGCTCGCGAAATAATGATTACGGTTTGTTGGTGTGTAGGAAAATGGTCGCGTATGCCTATAATCTGTTCAATACATTATCCACATCCTTGACTTTATTCTTACGTGGCATTTTGTTGATATTGTATTTCAAGTAGATAGAACAGAATCGCGAGTCCACATTGTTCTTTTGTTTGTTGTTGATGTTGTAGTACCTGACTTCCCAATCAGAGTACTCTTTACGGAACAAGTCATGACAAGCTATATTCAGCTGTAATGTCTTGTCCGGGAAACAGAAAGTAATGCCAGCGCTGGCGCACAATGACGGGTATTGTCTGCAACCCGCATCTTCAGTCTTGCTTGTATAATTCATCTTCAGGTAGAAGTTTACATTCTCCTCTATGCGATAGTTGTAATTTGCTGATACATAGATAGACATTATAATTTCCGTCGTATTGAATATGAAACTTATTTGCTTCATCTTTATTAGAGGATTTGACAGCCTGGTCATCATTCGAAGACTTGTAAATGTAGTCAAGATTTAGTTCCAAATGACCATCTTTCGTCAGAGGGAGATTGTAGAATAGATTCAACTGATTGTTCTTTATAGTATGATGCTATCTATTATGCCCAGACCATTGTATGATCCTTTGCAGCATGCCTGTTTGGGATGTTTTAGCAACCAATGATGCAGGTTGTTTGATGTCGGCTTGGCCGATTTTCCTCATGCTGTTTGCCCGTCCATATCCCTGTGGATAGTTGTTGTCAGGAGCGTGATTATTTCTGCATTTGCGGTTATCTCTGATGTGCTGTTTTTTCCTTCTGAGCATCAAAAAGTATGCAGAAGTTGTGTGTAATATTCAAAAAAGCCGTATCTTTGCCCTTGGTGATTATCACCAGCAATCTGTTGTCTCATCGTGCTTCGCTCTGCATATCTTATTCAGGCGGCAGGGTTGGGGATGCGTCCATTAACTTAATAACTGAAATAAATAGGAATATGAAAACGTTTGCTAATATTGTATGGTTGTTGTGTGGCGGCCTTGAGGCAGCCTTTGGCTATTTTACGGGTAGTCTGGCTTTGGCCATTACTATCATTGGCATCCCTTTCGCGATGCAGACGTACAAACTTGGGCTGCTCTGCCTTTGGCCGTTTGGTGCCAGAGTCATTCCCACGGAAAGCCCCACAGGTTGCCTCCGCGTTTTTATGAATTTCATTTGGTTCATGTGTGGAGGTATCTTTGCCTGGCTAATGCACGCAATTTTCGGATTGTTCCTTTATATTACCATTATTGGCATCCCCTGGGGCAAGCAGCATTTCAAGATGGCTGGGCTGGCGCTTGCGCCGTTTGGCAAAGACGTTGAACTTGATTATTAAGGGTTTGTTGCCCGTCAAATACCATTTAGGGCTGAATTCCATACGTGGAATCCAGCCCTAAACTGGTTTCATCTCCATCGCCTTACCCGGCATCAGCCCCTTCATCCACGCCTCATATACCGCATACGTAGTTGTGTGCCATAATAGCCAACTCGAAGAGCAGGATGAGCGAGATGACGAGTCGCTTGTGCAGCAGATGCTCTATTTTCTGATATGTTTGATGCAGACAGGCAGTGCCTCTCGCCATGTCGGCAACCAGCAGGATGGGGAATATGATGATGCCTACCATGCATATTACCACATTGGGATTCATCTTGATGGCGTCTGCCCAGTGGCCATGTATCACCAGCAGCGTGGCACGGGTCATGCCGCAGCCCGGGCACGGGATGTGGTAGATTAATTTTGAGGGGCAAACGACCAAGCCGCTTTGCCCCTCAGTGCAGTATGCCACCATCACCCATGCACATGCGATGGCGTAGATGATGGTCGACAGGATATAGAATTTCTTAAAAGAGCAGAGGTTCGAGCTTTTTGAGGTTTTCATTACGAGTAGCCCCTAAAATAAAAAACCAATCGAGGAAATACCAGAGTCCGACTCCGCTGCAAGTAAGCAGCTTGGCAACTCCCAAGCCGATATGACCGATATAGAAGCGGTCAATGCTGTAACATCCCAGAAAGATGGACAAGACGAGGGCGACTATGGGGCTCTTGAATTGCAGGCTGCTGATTGGCACCCACCTGGAGTCGTCCAGCTCGAGCAGCCTGGTACGAATAAAGGAAATCTTCTCTTCGGAAAAATACTTGCCATTGGCCATGATAAACATGTCTACTTTTTGTGCATCCATAATGGTTTGTGTTATTTATAATTCATTTGTTATTTTCTGCCGTAAAGTTAATACTTCTTTAGCAATCAGAGAGCGATTTGTTCAAAAAGTGACGCTCTTGGTGGGGAAAAACCACTTTTTCGGAGCCGTCTGCATCGATTCCGTAACTGAACTCCATCCCTTGATGACCGCCGTGGGCAGTCCTGTCATAGACTCCGTTTACTCCACGGTCACACTCTTTGCCAGGTTTCTTGGCATATCCACATCCAGACCTTTGTCCACCGCCACGTAGTAGGCGAGGAGCTGCAGCGGAACCACGCTCAGCAGCGGTATCAGTGCATTCTGGGTCTTGGGGATTTCTATCTCGTTGTCGGCGATGTTCTTCACCAGCTCGTCGCCTTCGGTGACAATTGCGAGGATGCGGCCGTTTCTTGATTTCACTTCCTGCATGTTAGAGATTATCTTCTCATAGAGCTGGTGGTGGGTGGCGATGAAGACGATGGGCATATCTTGGTCTACCAGGGCGATAGGGCCGTGTTTCATCTCGGCGGCGGGGTAACCTTCAGCATGGATATAGCTGATTTCCTTCAGCTTCAATGCGCCCTCCAGAGCCACCGGGAAGTTCATGCCACGCCCCAGGTAGAGGAAGTTGTGGGCGTAGGTAAACATCAGAGCCAGCGACTTTATCATCGGCGTCTGCTCCAGCACCTTCTCCATCTTCTGCGGTATCTCCGAGAGTTCCTTTATCATCTCATGGTAGTCGGCGTCGTCGAGCGTGCCTTGCTCGTGTCCCAGAGCCAGTGCGAGCAGCGTGAGCACGGTCACCTGCCCCGTAAAAGCCTTGGTACTTGCCACGCCTATCTCCGGGCCCACATGGATGTAGACGCCGGTGTCGGTCTCGCGGGCTATAGACGACCCCACTGCATTGACGATGCCGAAAATCAGCGCCCCCTTCTCCTTGGCCAGTTTTATGGCTGCCAGCGTGTCGGCGGTCTCGCCGCTCTGGCTGATGGCTATCACCACATCTTCGGGCTCTATCACGGGGTCCACGTATCTGAACTCGCTGGCGTAAGCCACCTCCACGCGCTTGCGACACATCTTTTCGATGAGTTGCTTGCCTATGAGTCCGGCATGCCAGCTCGTTCCGCAGGCTACGATGATGATGTGCTTGGCGTTTACCAGCCGGTCGCGATAGTCTCTGAGTGCCGAGAGCACGATATGGTTGTTTTCCGGATGCTCCTTGTCCACGATGAGCCTGCCGCTCATACAGTCCTTCAGGCAGTTGGGCTGGTCATAGATTTCCTTCAGCATGTAGTGGTCAAAGCCGCCCTTGCTGAGTTTGCTGATGTCCAGGTCCACGGTCTTGATGGTATAGCTGCACGAGGCATGTTCGAGGTTGATGATGTTCAGTTCTTCTCCCACTCTGATGTCGGCTATCTCTCCATCCTCGAGATACACCACCTTGTTGGTGTGCTCCACGATGGGGGTGGCGTCACTGGCGATATAGAAGTCCTTGTTGTCTTTGCCCACGCCCACCACCAGCGGACTTGACTGTCGGGCAGCCACGATATGCCCTGGGTCCTTTTTCTCCATCACGGTTATGGCGTAGGCGCCGATGGCATCGTTCAGAGCCTGACATACGGCAGAGACCAAATCCTTGCCGTTCTGCTGGTAGTAATGGTCGATGAGTTGCACCAGTACCTCGGTATCTGTAGAGCTCTTGAACGTATAGCCCTTGTCTGCGAGTTGCTCTTTCAGCACCTGGTAGTTCTCGATGATGCCGTTATGCACCAACGCCAGCTCTCCACTCATGCTCACATGAGGGTGGGCATTGGCTGCCGACGGCTCTCCATGGGTTGCCCAGCGCGTGTGGGCTATACCTATGTGGCCGCTGCAGTCCTTGTCGGCTGCCAATGCTTCCAGATTACTTACTTTTCCTTTAGTCTTATATACATTGAGGTTATCCTGATTGCTAATCAGCGCCACTCCCGCGCTGTCGTATCCACGATACTCCAGTCTCTTCAAGCCCTCGATGAGGACGGGGAAGGCGTCAGACTGACCTATATATCCTACTATTCCACACATGTTTCTACTTGTTATAATTATTATTGGTTCTTCTATGGTCATCGTTCTCGTTGTCACCCGTTAAGCCAAGTGACACTCACGTCGAGATGTCAACTTGCCCTAATCTCATTATCTTCTGCTGTCTGCTTGTTCATATTGAATAAAAGTTTATTTGGTCTACTAATACTGGTTGTATGCAGATTATTGTACCTGGTATCATCTGCTTTGCCACGGCCTTTTGCCACGGCTCAGCCGATGTCTTCACTTTTTTCGGCTGTAAAGGTAATACTTTTTTGACAATAATGAAGAGATTCGTAGGAAAAATGAAGAAAAAATAGAAAATAGTTAGCGTTTTGCTGACAATGCTTACAAACTGGTAGTATGTGAACAATGGTTGACAAGGCCACTATGGCGACCTTGCCAACCATTGATATAAGTGTTTTCACCGTCATTGTCGGCTCGTATCGTTTGATGCGGGAGCGCGTGCCTTACGATGCGTGCTTCCGTGTCGTTTGATACGTGTCCACGTGCCTATTGATACGAGCCGGCGATGATGGTTGCAGGCTCGGCAGATGCGGTCATTTCCATCAGCCGATGTCACTGGCACACTCCGCTTCGCGGTCAGCGCTTTTGCAGAGGTATGCTCCACGCTTGCAGAGGTACCCTCCACGTTTGCAGAGGAATGCTCCACGCTTGCAGAGGAATGCTCCACGCTTGTAGAGGTACCCTCCACGCTTGCAGAGGTACCCTCCACGCTTGCAGAGGTATGCTCCATGCTTGCAGAGGTGGTCAGCAGTCTGGCTTTTGCCCGTTGCTATTCCGAGCACATGGTCACCTCTATGCGGTGGTTCTGCTTCAGGAGTGTCTGCGCCATCTGCTGCACATCGTGGGCCGTGATGCTGTCTACCATCTGGCAGTAGCCCGTGTCAAAGTCGGCCTCGTCGTCTATCTGGTGCCAGATGATGTAGCTCCAGTAGTCGTTGGTCATGGCGTTCTGCGCATACTGCTTCTTCAGATACTGCTTTACCTTGTCCATCGATGATGCTATGGGCCCGTCGGTGGCCATGTGCTGCAGCTGGCGGTACACGATAGGGTTGAGTTCGTCATAGCGGGTGGGGTCGGTCTTATAGCTTATGCGCAGCAGGGCGTTGGGTTCTTCGTCCTTGTCCAGCTCAAAGCTCACGCCGATGCCATAGGTGCCTCCCTTGTCCTCGCGCACCGAGTCGGTATAGGCTATCTGCAGACAGCGCTGCATGATGTCGAGCGTCAAGTCGGCACGGGGCGAGAAGTCTATGTCTGCCGTATACATGATGTTGACCTGGGTCACTGGCGTAGCCATCTTGCGGCCAAACTTCACCACCTTGTTTTCCTTCACCATGCGGGGCAGACGGCTCTTGTCGGCCTTTTCGCCCTTGTGGGTGGCGGGCAGCGCTGCCAGATAACGGCAGAGCAGCGGGCGCAGACTGTCTATGCTCACGTTGCCTATGATGACCGTCTTGAACGCCGACGCGTCGGCAAACCGCTCACGATATATCTCCATGATGCGGCCATAGTCGGCGCGGTCTACCATCTGCCGTGTGGCGGGCGCCGTGCGCAGGTTGTTGCCATAGAGCACCGCGCTCAGACTGTCGTTGTATACCACCTTCGGACTGGCACTGCGGTTGGTCAGAAACGACCGCGTGCGGTTTCTCAGTCCTTCAAATGCCACCGAGTCGCGTCTTGGGGCTGTGAAGTAGAGATAGGTGAGTTGCAGCATCGTCTCCAGGTCTTTCACCGACGATGTCGCCGTGATGCGCTGTGACGACTGGCCTATCGCGGGTGCCACCTTCACCGACTTGCCCGTAAGCGCCTTGCGCAGTTGGGTGCTTGTCATGCTGCCCACGCCACCTTCGGTGATGGCACTTGCCAGGAGCGCGAAGTTGGGGATGTCGGCGTCGGGGTAGAGCGAGGTTCCGCCTTCGCCCTTGACGGTCATGGTCACCACGTCGGCCTGATAGTCGGTGGGCTTGACATACACCTCCATCCCGTTGCTCAGCGTGAGCCGCGTCATGCCCCACTTGCCCGTAGCTTCTTCCTTCACTATTGTGCCCGGAGTGGGCATCTTGTCCATGATGGCTGTCGCGGTGTGGGCGTCTACGTGGGCGTCATACTGCCGGCGCTGCGCCTCGGCGATGGTCTCTTCTATCTCTGCCTCGGAGGTCAGCACCACCTCCTTGCGGTCGGGGCCGTAGAGCACGAAGACCTGGTTGCGGTCGGTGATGATGGTGCCGATATGGCTGTTTATGTCCTTGAGGGTTACCTCTTGGTCCATCTTCTGCATCAACTCATAACTGTAGGCGGGCGAGAGTATCGGTTCGCCGTCGAGAAAGTTGTTTACACACTGCTTGACCAGGCTGCTGTTGCGGCGGTCGCCCTCCATCTTCATGCGCCGTTGGGCTGCGTTGAGATAGATGGCCTTTGCCCTTGCCAGTTCGTCGGCAGTAAATCCGTGCTGGCGCACTCTCTCTACCTCAGCCACAGCTGCTGCGATGCCGCCCAGTATGTTGTCCTGCTTGCAGCTTATGCTGAGGCTGAAGGCGTCGCTGGTGCCCGATACGAAGAACATTCCGTCGCGCACCGTGCTGCTCATATAGGGCGGGTTGGCGGTCTCCTTGCCCTTGTCTGCCAGTCGGCTGTTGAGCATGTTGACGATGAGCCCCTCCATATATCCGTCGCGCTGATAGTCCATGGTGGTCTTCTCTGCGCGGGGCGTCGCTGCGCGCTTCATGTAGAGATGTCCCAGCGCGATGGGCTGTTCGCGGTCTTTCTCTATCGCCACTATCATGCGGTCGCTGCTGTTTACGGGGTAGTAGATGCGCTCTGCCGGGTTCTTGGCGGCGGGAATTTTGCCAAAGAGCCGTTTGATTTTGGCTTCCATGCGGTCTACATCTATGTCGCCCACCACAATCACCGCCTGGAGGTCGGGCCTGTACCACTTGTCATAATAGTCGCGCAGGTCCTGATAGGGAAAATTGCTGACGATGTCCATATTGCCTATAGGCATGCAGTCCTCGTACTTGGAGCCGCGGTATATCTTGGGCATCACGCGCTCCATGAGCCGCTGCATCGCCATGCCCGAGCGCCGGTTGCGCCACTCTTCGCGTATCACGCCACGCTCCTTGTCTATCTCCTTGTCCTCGAGCAGTATGTAGTGGCTCCAGTCGTTGAGCACCAGCAGACAAGAGTCTACGATGCCCTCACGGCCGATGGGGGCAGCCCCTATGTGGTAGACGGTCTGGTCTACCGAGGTGTAGGCATTGAGATTGGCTCCGAATTTCACACCTATAGACTCGCACCAGGGCACTATGCCCAGCCGTTTGCCCTTGCCGGGGAAGTGCTTGGTACCATTAAACGCCATGTGCTCCAGAAAATGAGCCAGACCACGCTGGCGGGGTTCCTCGAGAATGCTGCCCACCCGCTGGGCGATATAGAAATCGGCCAGTCCAGGCTCCTTGGCGTTGTGGCGTATGTAGTAGGTGAGTCCGTTCTTCAACTTACCCGTGCGCACGGCCTCGTCCTGCTTCACCGTCTGTGCCGACAGCGCGGCAGGGAGCATGAGGGTGATGGCCAGGAGTGATAACAGTTGTCTCTTCATGGCGGGTCGTGGTTAGCGGATGGTCACTTTCTTGTTGCCGATGACATAGACGCCCTGGGCGAGTCCGCCTACCGCCTTGTCATAACTCTCGCCATACGACAGCATCGTTGGCTATCTCAGCAGGAGCAGACATATCAGCAGTGAAGGATGTTTTGGGACATGGAAGCATCACTTCAACCGAAGTTTATGCAAAAGTGGCTCTTGAAAAGAAGATAGAGGCGGTCAATCTGTTTAATGGCGTGTTTGATTGAGACATACAGCAGAGTGCGAACAATGGGGAAGTCTTACTTCTTCCCTTTTGTTGGGAAATTGCCGTCAGGCTGTATTCAAAAAACGCTTGTGTTCAAATAAATCTGCAAGACTTATCTGGACACAGGCTTTTTCATGTTCAATTTAATCTTTGATAAAGATGACAACAGGAGTAATATACGCTCGTGTCTCCAGTATT
>ULQK01068174.1_pt1 | contig 11278 bp, 10 predicted proteins | sample 1954371 | NCBI WGS metagenome assembly ULQK01 (sample SAMEA4835652, study PRJEB28245) | human gut metagenome | biome: gut microbiome; material: fecal sample | place: Denmark | collected 2008 | reverse complement strand
GCGAGACCGGCTCCGCAGCTGGCGGCGGAGGAGTCGTCATGAAGATATCTTATCACATTTCCCCTCGGTTGGCAACAGGAAATTTGCAGCCGAAGAAATCGCCGAAGCGCCGCCCGCGGCGGGCCGCTGTTGGGGGAAAATTCCCAGTTTATGGCGCAAACGGGCCGTTTTCCCGGCTATCCACGGCGTATTCAAACAGCGTCTGCCGGTAGACGGCGGCAAAATAGCCGCTGCGCGCGTAGGCGTCCGGGTACTGCCCCTCGATCCATCCCAGCAGATCCTGCAATTGCAGCATGACCGCCGCCTGGTGCTTGCAGCAGCCGCTGCAGAAGCAGGAGCAGACCAGACGGCTGATTTCTCCGTTTTCCCAGGCAAACTCCACCTCATAGGGAGCCGTGCCCTCCACAAGGGCGTACCCCGCCCGGCCGTCCAGGCTGATATAGCGGACCAGTCCGCGCTTGTAGTAGTCATATCCCCGCTGGAACATGGCATCGCTGGCCCACAACTCATCCAGGGAGAATGCTTCGTCGTCCGCGCCGCTGGCAAACTCCTCCTCCGGGTCCGCAGGCGGCAGGAACCATCCGGCGGCCTGACAGGCCGGCAGAACGCCGCGGTCAAAGGTAACCAGGTGGGAGCCCGCCGCGTAAAACAGCCCGTCCACAGCGATGTCCGCCACGGAAATCACTCGCTTATAGTCAGAGAGCCTGATTTTGAAGCTGTAGTTGACCTGGGTAACGCGGCCCCGCTGCCCGGCCAGCTTGCCGTCCACAAAGACCAGGTCGCCGGGCTTCAGGTCGAACCGATCGTTGTAGTACGCCAGGCTCCGGTGGTTGGCAGCAAAATAGACCTGCACCACGGACCTTCTGGGGATAGTCCGTTCCGACTTATGGGCAGTCCCCGCTGAAAATTTGATACGGAACGCCATAGTATGCGCCCTCCTTTCCTCTTACGCGCCTATTATACGGCGCTGGGTGTCCCTAAAATCGGACTGCCGGATAATGGAAAAACCAATTGCATTCCATGTTTCGCAAAGCGGTGGGCCATCCGTTCTTATCCTCCGCCATTCGTGCATTAACTCCAAACTTAAATTTGATTCTTCAAGAAATATTTACAAATTTATGCTTCCATTTTTGTAATTCATGTGTTATGCTAATGCTAATCTAAGATTTCAGGCCAAAATTCGAATTAACCCGAATCTTAATTCCGCTTGCGGCACACACAAGCCCAGGCAATTGCACAAGGAGGAATCATCATGCCCGAATTCAAGCCCGGTGCGCGGCTGTCCAAGAAGCCGCCGCTGAACGAGCAGGAGCTCTATCAGATCGACGCCTACTGGCGCGCCGCCAATTACCTGACCGCATGCCAGCTGTATCTGCTGGACAACCCGCTGCTGGAGCGTCCGCTGCGCAAGAGCGACCTCAAGCAGACCATCGTGGGCCACTGGGGCACCTGCCCGGGCCAGAACTTTATCTATACCCATCTGGACCGGGTCATCAAGCGCAGCGACCTGGACATGATCTATCTCTCCGGCCCCGGCCACGGCGGCAACGCCATGGTGGCCCAGGACTGGCTGGACGGCAGCTATACCGAGGTCTATCCCAACATCACCCGGGACAAGGACGGCATGCAGAAGCTGTTCAAGCGCTTCTCCTTCCCCGGCGGCATCCCCAGCCATGTGGCCCCGGAGACTCCCGGCTCCATCCATGAGGGCGGCGAGCTGGGCTATTCCCTGGCCCACGCCTTCGGCGCCGTGGCGGACAATCCCGACCTGATCGCCGCCTGCGTGGTGGGCGACGGCGAGGCCGAGACCGGCCCCCTGGCCACCTCCTGGCATGGCAACAAGTTCATGAACCCCATCACCGATGGCGCGGTGCTGCCCATTCTGCACCTGAACGGCTTCAAGATCGCCAACCCCACCATCTTCTCCCGCATGAGCCACGAGGAGGTGGAGAGCTTCTTCCGGGGCTGCGGCTGGGAGCCCCGCTTTGTGGAGGGCGACGAGCCCATGCCCATGCACCAGCAGATGGCGGCGGCTCTGGACTGGGCCATCCGCGAGATCAAGCGCATCCAGCGGGAGGCCCGCAAGAGCGGCCAGGCCAAGCGGCCCCGCTGGCCCATGCTGGTGCTGCGCACCCCCAAGGGCTGGACCGGGCCCAAGGAGGTGGACGCCCTGCCGGTGGAGGGCTGCTGGCGGGCGCACCAGGTGCCCATCTCCATGGGCGCCGACGCTGACCGGCACCTGGCCCAGCTGGAGCAGTGGCTGCGCTCCTATAAGCCGGAGGAGCTGTTCAACTCCGACGGTACGCCCGTGGAGCTGGTAGCGTCCTTCCCCCCTGCGGGCAATCGACGCATGGGTGCAAACCCCCACGCCAACGGCGGTCTGCTGCTGCGGGATCTGCGGACCCCCGATTTCCGGGACTATGCCGTGGACGTCACGGTTCCCGGCGGCGTGGAGGCCCAGGATATGTACGTTCTGGGCACCTATGTCCGGGACGTGATGAAGCTGAACATGGACGCCCGGAACTTCCGGATCTTTGCCCCGGACGAGACGGCCTCCAACCGCTTGCAGGCGGTGTTTGAGGTCACCGGCCGCCGCTTCCTGGATCAGCAGATCCCGGGCATCGACGACCACCTGGACCCCGACGGCCGGGTCATGGACTCCATGCTCTCCGAGCACTTCTGCGAGGGCTTCCTGGAGGGCTATCTGCTCACCGGACGCCACGGCTTCTTCGACAGCTATGAGGCCTTCATCCGCATTGTGGACTCCATGTTCGCCCAGCACGCCAAGTGGCTGAAGATGTGCAGCGAGCTGCCCTGGCGGCACGACATCGCCTCCCTGAACTATATCCTGGCTTCCAACGTATGGCAGCAGGACCACAACGGCTTCACCCATCAGGACCCCGGCTTCCTGGACCATGTGGCCAACAAGAAGGCCGACGTGGTGCGCATCTATCTGCCGCCGGATGCCAACTGCCTGCTCTCCTGCTTCGACCACTGCATCAAGAGCCGCAACTATGTCAACGTGATGGTGGCCAGCAAGCACCCCCGGCCCCAGTGGCTGACCATGGAGCAGGCGGTGAAGCACTGCACCCAGGGCATCGGTATCTGGGATTGGGCCTCCAACGACGCCGGGTGCGAGCCGGACGTGGTGATGGCCTGCTGCGGCGACACCCCCACCCTGGAGACGCTGGCTGCCGTCAGCATCCTGCGCCGGGAACTGCCGGAGCTGAAGATCCGTGTGGTGAACGTGGTGGACCTGATGAAGCTGCAGCCCCACACCGAGCATCCCCACGGCCTCACCGACGAGGAGTATGACGGTCTGTTCACCAAGGATAAGCCCATCATCTTCGCCTATCACGGCTATCCCACCCTGGTCCATGAGCTGACCTATCGCCGCCACAACAAGAACCTCCACGTCCGGGGCTATAAGGAGGAGGGCACCATCACCACCCCCTTCGACATGCGCGTGCTCAACGACATCGACCGCTTTGACCTGGTCATCGACACGGTTCGCCGCCTGCCCCAGCTGGGCAATCGCGGCGCCTACCTGGTCCAGAAGATGCAGGATAAGCTGGTGGAGCACCGGCAGTATATCCGGGACAACGGCGTGGACCTGCCGGAGGTCCGGGAGTGGAAGTGGGATCTGACCCCCGAAACGAAGTAAACCGGCGTTTTAAAACAGATTTTTTCAAAGCAAAGGCGGGCCGCTGGCCCGCCTTTGCTTTTTATTCCGCCTTTCGGATGCCCCGCTGTGCGGTGGATACGCTGACCAGGGCAATCACAGCCAATGTGATGGCCAGGGCCCCGGCGCACAGGGCGACGGTCTGGCCGGTAGATACCTTCAGCGTCAGATCAGAGCCGGTCAGGGCCTGGATTTTGTCCGTGGCCCAGGACATGCCGGGGATGCTGACGGCCAACGCGATGATTGTCCCCGCCAGGGCCATCAGGGCCGAGGGCGTCCAGATTTGTCCCGCAATATCCCGGCGTTTTGCACCCAGTGTCCACATACGCAGGGCGGTTTTCCCCTCCTGCATGGGAAGCAGTACACAATACGCCGCCAGCACCACCGCCCACAGAGCCAGGCCCACCAGAAGCACCGTCCGGGACACTCTCGTGTAGCCGTCCAGGCTCTCCACGATGTCGCTGTACCCCTGGTCGTAGTAGGTGACCGTGCCGCCCAGGTCGTTTTCCTCCAGCCGGGCCTCCATCTGGTCGATGGTACCGTTTTGCAGGACCAGGCTGGACCACACGCCGCAGCTGCCGGTTACTGTCTGGCAGGTGACGCTTTTCTCCGGCACGAACACGCTGTTGGGGGTGAAGCTGGTGGGTGAAGTCACCCACTCGCTGCTCTGGCGGTACAGACCGATGATGGTATATTCCGTCTCCTGCCGGAAGCCCTCCTGGGGCACGAACACAGACGCCCGGGGATTGCAGGACTCCTGAAACCGGGCATAGATCGGAGGAAGCCCCGGGTCATCCTCATACAGGGACAGGGGCAGGGAATCCCCTACGTTCAGGCCATTTTCCCGGGCCAGGGACTCGGAAATCAGGCACACCGCTGCTCCGGAGTCATACTCCGATTGGGAGAAGCTGCGGCCCTGGGTGACCATGGCGTTCCCGGCGGCGAAATCCGCCAGGGCCTCTACCTTTTCCACCGTCAGCACCGGCACGCTGTGGTTGGTGACGTCCACTGCTTTCAGGGCCGTCTGCCAGGAGGCGGTGCCGTCCATGATCTCCCGGGCGGTGACGCCCTCCGGAAGCTCCTGGATAGATGGCAGGTCATAGCGGCCATAGTCCACCGTCTGCATCGTCCACAGGCCGGAATCCCCGTCCGGGGCCAGGGTTTCCATCATCCCGGAATACCGGACCACGTTGGTGCGCAGGTGGTCCGCCGCGTTCATGGACAGGCTGAACACCTCCGCCCCGGTAGTGGGGTCCCGATAACCCGGGGCGTCCGGGGGCAGCTCCTGAAGCGTCTCGTCCAAAACCTGCTCCTCCTGGCGGGTCCTCTGGTCATAGCGGATCAGGTTGTTCTCAATGTCCAGGGACCAGGGGTTCAGCTGCACGTTGGTGTCCCACAGAATTTCGGCGGCGATTCCGCAGCGCTCCTCCCACTCCGTGTCGTCATAGGTGCAGGCCAGCAGCAGATATCGCTTCCCCGCCTCCGGCCGCATGGGGGCGTCCCCATCGCTGTAATACTGGGTGAATCGGATATCCGCCTGCCATCCGGTGGGGTCCCGCAGCCCCTGCTGCAGGCCGTACACGCCCAGCACCTGCCCGGATATGGACCACACGGACTCGGAGTAGGACGCCCCCTCCTGGGGCGGGTCTTGGCGCTCCAGAGCGTCCGTTACCCGAACCTCCAGAATAAAGTATGTATACGGAGCGTCCGGGGCAGAGTCCATTGTCTCGCCGCCATTGTAACTGCGGAAATTGTACATATCCAGCAAGGGCATCAGATTGGACGCATAGCCGCTGACCAGGCCCACCCTGGGCCGGGACCGGATGATGCTCCAGTTCTGCTGTTCCGGCTCCGCCAGAAACCTGGCCGCTTCCCATGCGGCGGAGGCACTTGCGAGGGATGGGTCGGAGTCCCCCGCCGGCTCGTCCCCGCCAGTGACCACCGCCACGGTGGTGTAGGTCGCCTCCACCCTGGCCCGGGTCCGGACCGCCGCCCAGAACTGTCCCCTGGACAGAGCCAGAATCACCCCCGCCAGGGCCAGCAATAACGCGCCGAAGGCCGCCTTCACCGGCCGCCGGGTCAGTTGGTGCATGGGATTCATAAGCGCAGCTCCTTTCTTATTCCGCCTTGCGGATGCCCCGCTGTGCGGTGGATACGCTGACCAGGGCGATCACTGCCAATGCGATGGCCAGGGCCCCAGCGCACAGGGCCACGGTCTGGCCGGTGGATACCTTCAGCGTTAAATCAGAGCCGGTCAGGGCCTGGATTTTGTCCGTGGCCCAGGACATCCCGGGGATGCTGACCGCCAACGCGATGATTGTCCCCACCAGGGCCACCAATGCCGAGGGTATCCAGATTTGTCCCGCAATATCCCGGCGTTTTGCGCCCAGTGTCCACATACGCAGGGCGGTTTTCCCCTCCTGCATGGGAAGCAGTACGCAATAGGCTGCCAAAACTACCGCCCAAAGTGCTAAACCCACACAGAGCACCGTCCGGGACACTCGCGTGTAGCCGTCCAGGCTCTCCACAATGTCGCTGTACCCCTGGTCGTAGTAGGTGACCGTGCCGCCCAGGCCGTTTTCCGCCAGCCGGGCCTCCATCTGGTCGATGGTGCCGTTTTGCAGGACCATCGTCTCCCAAAGACAGCCGGAGCTGACCCCCAGCCCCGTTTCGCCGGTCTCCACGGCGCAGGTAACGCTCTTTCGCGGCACCAGCACGGTGTTGGGCGTAAAACTGGCCACGCCCTGACTCCATTCGTTATTCTGGCGGTACAACCCCACAATGGTATACTCCGTCTCCTGCTGGAAGCCCCTTTGCGGCAGGTAATAGGATGCCGTGGGATCGCTGTCCCCCACCAGATTCCGAAGCGTCGGCGGAAGGTCCTTTTCCTTTTCGTACAGGGACAGCGGCAGGGTATCCCCCACGTCCAGGCCGCTTTCCCGGGCCAGGGTCTCGGAGATCAGGCACACCGTCGCGCCGTCGCGGTACTCCTCCTGGCTGATGCTGCGGCCCTGGGTGATCTGGGTCCTTCCGGAGGCAAATTCCAGCATGCCCTCCACGGAATCCACCGCCAGCACCGGCACGCTGTGGTTATTGACCCGGATGGACTCCATGGTCATGCGCCAGCTGGAGGTGTTGTCAATGACCTCCTGGGCGGTGACGCCGTCGGGCAACTCCTGGATGGACGGCAGGTCGTACACACGGTAGTCCACGGTTTTGGTGCTCCAGCCCTGGGGCTGCTCCGGGTCCGCCACCATGATCTCCTCCCGGTCCCGGCTCCTGGCCGCGCTGAAGGAAAAGCGCCCGAAGGCCTCCATATCCAGGCCGGTATACACCTCCGCGCCGGTGGTAGGGTCGCGGTAGATCAGCTCGTCCGGGGCAAATTCCACAGGTTCCTCCGCAGCATCGCCGCCCGCTGTGTGATACCAGTGCTCACTCTGGTTCTTGCGCTGGTCATAGCGGATCAGATTCCCGGGGATGTCCAGGGACCAAGGGTCCAATTGGACGTTGGTTTCCATGAAAACCCAGTCGGCTACGTTCCGCCGCAGGGACCACTCACTGTCTCCGTAACTGTGGGACAGCAGCAGATAGCGCTTTCCCGCCTCCGGATGCAGCAGCTCCGCCGGGTCGTCATACTCCTGGTGCAGCGACACGGAGGCCCGCTGGCCGGAGGGGTCCCGAAAAGCATCGTTCAGGCCATAGATCCCCAGCACCTGGCCGTCCAGCTGCCAATTGGCCCCGCCGGATTCGCCGAACCAATCGTTGTTTACTTCCGTGACCGCGTCCGCTCGGATCTCGACAATGGAGTATTCATAGGGCGCATCGCTGCTGCTATGGCCGGTGTAGAGGGAGATGGCAGGCTTCAGGCCGGGGCTGTACCCGCTGACCATGCCCACTCTGGGCCGGGAACGGATGATGCTCCAGTTCTGCTGTTCCGGCTCCGCCAGGAAGATGGCGGCGGCCATGGCACTGTCCTGCCGGAGGCTCTCCGCGTTGCTCCCCCCCTCAGCGGAGGGAGTAAGAACCTCATCCGAGGAGATCCGTCCGGTAACCACCGCCACGGTGGTGTAGGTCGCCTCCACCCCGGCCCGGGTCCGGGCCGCCGCCCAGAACTGGCCCCCGGACAGGGCCAGAATTACCCCCGCCAGAGCCAGAAGCAGTGCGCCGAAGGCCGCCTTCACCGGCCGCCGGGTCAACTGGTGCATGGGATTCATCAGAGCATCTCCTTTCGAGTTATGTATCGTAAACCGATTTTAGTCTACCATACATAATCCGCCCTGTCAAGGGGACGGCGGCGGAGAAGGCACAAAAATGAGCTCTTTTGTATGGCGGCTGTGCCATACAAAAGAGCTCATTTGCGGTTTGGGGTTTTTTACTTCACCAGTTCGATGATAGCGGTCTCGGCAGCATCGCCGCGGCGGACGCCGGTGCGGATGATGCGGGTATAGCCGCCGTTGCGCTGGGCATATTCAGGAGCGATCTCCTTGAACAGCTTGTGAGCGACGGTCTCTCTGGTAATGAAGCTCAGCGCCTGACGATAGGCAGCCAGATCACCCTTCTTGCCCAGGGTAATCATCTTTTCAGCCAGGGGCTTGATCTCCTTGGCGCGGGTGACGGTGGTCTCCATCCGGCCATTGTCCAGGAAATCGGTGACCTGCTGACGGAGCATCGCCATACGCTGATCGGTAGTCTTACCGAGCTTACGAGTTCCGGGCATTTCAGTTTCCTCCTTGTAAGGATATGCGCACAGGGGCGCGTTAGTTGTTCTCTTCGTCGGCCAGGGACAGGCCCATTGCCTCCAGCTTGCCGATGACCTCCTCCAGGGACTTGCGGCCCAGGTTGCGCACCTTCATCATCTCGTCCTCGGTCTTGGAGATCAGATCCGCCACCGTGTTGATGTTGGCGCGCTTGAGGCAGTTGAAGCTGCGGACGGACAGGTCCAGCTCTTCGATGGTCATATCCAGCACCGTGCTCTGGGGGTCGGCGGACTTCTCCACCACGATGGGGCGGCCGTCCAGCGTGTCGGACAGATCGGTGAACAGGGCAAAGTGATCGCACAGGATCTTCGCGCCCAGGGATACGGCGTCGCGGGCGGAAATGGTGGAATCCGTCCAGACCTCCAGCGTCAGCTTGTCGAAGTCGCTCATGCTGCCGACGCGGGTGTTTTCCACCGTGTAATTCACCTTGTACACGGGGGTATAGATGGAGTCGATGGGAATCACGCCGATGACGCCGGGCCGCTGGGCCTTGTTCCGGTCGGCGGACACATAGCCCCGGCCGTGGCTCAGGGTGATTTCCATGCTCAGGGTGGCACCCACATCCAGGGTGGCCAGGTGCAGCTCGGGGTTCAGGACCTCGACCTCACCGTCGCTCTTGATGTCGCCGGCCGTCACCTCGCAGGGACCAGCCGCCTCGATATAGACGGTCTTGGTGCCCTCGCAGTGCAGCTTGGTCAGCAGACTTTTCACGTTCAGAACGATCTCGGTCACGTCCTCTTTCACACCGGGGATGGTGGAAAACTCATGCTGCACGCCGGCGATCTTGATGCTGGTGGCCGCCGTGCCGGGCAGAGAGGAGAGCATGATGCGCCGCAGCGCATTGCCCAGGGTCGTTCCGTAACCGCGCTCCAGGGGTTCGATCACATATTTTCCATAGGAAGCATCGCCGGGCGTTTCGATACACTCGATCTGGGGCTTCTCAATTTCGATCATGCAGTACCCTCCTTCATTCTCGTTACGGTGCGGACAAGTCCGCACTTACTTGGATTCCTTTGCTTTATGAGGGTCTCGACCCTATTACTTGGAGTACAACTCGACGATGAGGTGTTCCTCGATGGGCATATCAATGTCCTCGCGGGCGGGCATCTTGGTGACGGTGCCCTTCAGGGCATTCTTGTCACGCTCCAGCCACTGGGGGACGGTGACCAGCGGGGCATCCTCGCCGGTCAGGCGCTTGAAGGCCACGGAGGAGCGGCTGCTCTCGCGGACCTCGATGACATCGCCAACGCGAACCAGATAGGAGGGGATGTTCACCTTCTGGCCGTTGACGGTGAAATGCGCATGGTTCACCAGCTGACGGGCCTCGCGGCGGGTCATGGCAAAGCCCAGACGATACGCCACGTTGTCCAGGCGGCGCTCCACCAGGGTCAGCAGGTTCTCGCCGGTCTTGCCGGGCATGCGGGAAGCCTTCTCATAGTACATATGGAACTGCTTCTCCAGGATGCCGTAGACGAACTTCACCTTCTGCTTCTCGTTGAGCTGGATGGCATACTCGCTCTTCTTCTTTCTCATCTGGCCGCCGGGGTTGCGCTTGGTCTCCTTCTTGGAGTAACCCATGACGGTAGGAGAAATGCCCAGCGCCTTGCAGCGCTTGGCAATAGGCTGCATATTCTTAGCCATATCTTACTTATCCTCCTTGTTCCGATTACACACGCCGACGCTTGGGGGGACGGCAGCCATTGTGGGGGATGGGAGTGACGTCCTTGATCATGGTCACTTCCAGGCCCACGGCCTGCAGGGCGCGGATGGCGGCCTCACGACCCTGGCCAGGACCCTTCACGAAGACCTCAACGGTCTTCAGGCCATGCTCCATGGCGGCCTTGGCGGCGGTCTCGGCGGCGCTCTGTGCGGCGAAGGGGGTGGACTTCTTGCTGCCGCGGAAGCCCAGGCCGCCGGAGGAAGCCCAGGACAGTGCGTTGCCCTGGCTGTCGGTCACGGTGACCATGGTGTTGTTGAAGGAAGAACGGATATGGACCTGGCCCTTTTCGACGTTCTTCTTCTCACGACGGCGGCGGATGACCTTCTTACCGGTCTTAGGATTAGCCATATTCTATCTTCCCTCCTTACTTCTTCTTGTTGGCGATGGTCTTCTTGGGGCCCTTGCGGGTGCGGGCGTTGGTCTTGCTGCGCTGGCCGCGCACGGGCAGGCCGCGGCGATGACGGGTGCCGCGGTAGCAGCCGATCTCGGTCAGCCGCTTGATATCCAGGGCAACCTGACGGCGCAGGTCGCCTTCCACCACGTAGCTCTGGTCGATGGCTTCACGAAGCTTGGCTTCGTCGGCCTCGGTCAGATCCTTCACGCGGGTGTCGGGGTTGATCCCAGTCTGCGCCAGGATGTCCTGGGCGCTCTTTCTGCCAATACCGTAGATATAGGTCAAACCGATTTCGATTCGCTTATCCTTGGGCAGGTCAATACCGGCAATACGTGCCATACTTTAAAGCACCTCCACTTTCTACTTAGCCCTGACGCTGCTTGTGCTTGGGATTCTCGCAGATCACCATAACGCGACCTTTGCGGCGGATCACTTTGCACTTTTCGCACATGGGCTTCACGGACGGTCTTACTTTCATGTCAATAAACCTCCTACTTACTACGCCAGGTAATCCGGCCGCGGGTCAGATCGTAAGGGGACATCTCCACTGTCACCTTATCGCCGGGCAGAATCCTGATGAAATTCATTCTGAGCTTTCCGGAAATATGCGCTAAGATAGTGTGACCATTTCCAATGTCAACTTGGAATGTGGTGTTGGGCAGTGATTCAACCACCACTCCCTCAACTTCGATCATGTCGGATTTTGCCAAGTGTTATCCCTCCTG
>ULQK01069776.1_pt1 | contig 11336 bp, 8 predicted proteins | sample 1954371 | NCBI WGS metagenome assembly ULQK01 (sample SAMEA4835652, study PRJEB28245) | human gut metagenome | biome: gut microbiome; material: fecal sample | place: Denmark | collected 2008 | reverse complement strand
GGATGAGATCACGGGTGATCTGCCCTGCCATGTGATCACATTCGGTAAAGATGCTTCCTGCGATTACAGCTATACCGATGTAACTTTTGATGATTTTGGAAGAGGTTCTTATACCTTATTAAAAAAGGGCACTCCTTCCGTAAAGGTTTCACTGGGTGTAGTCGGTGAACATAACATTCTCAATTCCCTCTCTGTATTCGCGCTGATGGATATTCTGGGTATTGATACCAATGTAGTTCTCAAATCCCTGGCTGATTTCCACGGTACAGACAGACGTTTTGAATATAAGGGTACGATTGGCGGCGTGACCATTCTTGACGATTATGCTCATCATCCTACTGAGATCACAGCTACCCTGAAAGCAGCAGCTAATTATCCACACAAGACCCTCTGGTGTGTATTTCAGCCGCATACTTATTCACGTACCAACGCGTTCCTCAAAGACTTTGCCAAGGCCCTGACACTGGCTGATAAAGTCATTCTTGCCGATATCTATGCGGCCCGTGAAAAAAATACGATTGGTATTACCTCCAAAGATCTGCAGGCAGAGGTCGAAAAACTGGGTAAAGAATGTTACTATTTCCACAGCTTTGACGAGATTGAAAATTTTTTATTAAAAAATTGTATCAACGGAGATTTGTTGATAACTATGGGAGCCGGAGATGTTGTAAAAATCGGCGAAAATCTGTTGGGAATTTAATTATCCACATTATCCACATTTTTAAACCGTGTAAAAGCGGTTTGGGGATGTGGATATTTTTATGTCCAATCCACATTTTAACACTTCTTCTGTCCACATCCGCTAAGTCGCCTATTATAAGGCTCTCCCGCTGTATACACTATTTCTTATCCACATTATCCACACAATCCACAATATCCTCAACCCCAGTGTTTTCAAGGCTTTGCGGGGTCTTCGGGACTTGCTTTTTTGATTAAGTGTGTTACAATACACTTACCTTACAGATAGCACTCTGCTCCCAACAGTCTCCCCCAAAGACTGCCACAGAGTAAGCTGTCAATATACATACCAGACAGGGGAATTATTATGAATCGTCTTAATATTTATCAGAACATACACAAAGAGCAGACTGTTGTATCCAACTGCTTCATCGATGATTATATGGCTGAAGCTAACGATGCCCAGCTTAAGATCTATCTTTTCCTTATTCGCATGATGAGCGCTAATCTCCCGACCAGCGTAACTGATATTGCAGATAAATTCAATTATACGGAAAAGGATGTACTGCGTGCTCTTATGTACTGGGAATCAAGACAGCTTCTGGCATTAGAATATGATGCTGCCCATAATCTGTCAGGTATCCAGGTTCTTTCTCTGGACAACCCTTATGAACAGGTCAGGACTGCACCACGTATCACGCCTGTCCTGTCCTTTATCAGACCCGCCTCCATGCAAAGCGGTATGACTGCTCCAAGACCAATGGCTGCAGCTTCTGCAATGTCCGCACAGAATCCCATGACTGCACGGATGAATGCCGCTCCTGCACAGATGCAGGCCTCCTCCACAGGAACAGCTACTATTACAGAATATCCTACCCGTGAGCTGTCCTCACAACCTGAGAAACCATCCTATACCATGGATGATCTGAAGAATTTCAAGAATAATGATGAAATCCAGCAGCTTCTGTTCGTTACAGAACAGTACCTTGGCAGACAGCTTACCAGAGGTGATATGGAAACCATCCTTTTCCTTTATGACCGTCTCGGATTCAGTGCTGATTTAATTGATTATCTCGTCCAGCATTGTGTAGAGCGTGGCAAAAAGGACTTCAGATATATAGAAAAGGTTGCTCTTTCCTGGGCAGAACAGGGAATTACCGATCCCAAGCAGGCTCAGCTTGCTTCCAAAAAATACGATAAAACTGTATACACCATCATGAAATCTCTAGGCAAAAACTCCGCTCCTGCTCCCAAGGAACTGGAATATATCCAGAAATGGACCAAAGAATATGGTTTTATGCTGGATGTCATTCAGGAAGCCTGTGACAAAACTGTAATGACTACTGATTCCCACCGCTTTGCTTATGCAGATGGTATTTTGAGCAAATGGTATCAGGCAGGAGTTCACCACAAAGCCGATATCGCTGCTCTGGATGCTTCCTACCAGCGTCCTGCCAAACCTGCTGCAAACAACAGCAATTCAGGTAATAAATTCAACCGTTTTGCTCAGAACAGCTATGATTTCGACCAGCTTGAGCAGAACATCTTAAGCAATTAAAGGAGAGGCAGACATGCCACTTACGAACAGTCAGTATAATGCGATCATGCGTACTTACGAAGAAAAACAAAGAAAATCACGACATCTTCTGGAGGAACGTACTGTCGAAGTCTATCGGCAGATTCCTGCCTACGAAGAACTGGAAAAACAGGTTTCCGCCACTTCTATCGCCCAGGGACGCCGGATGCTCTCAGGTGATACCAATGCACTCCCGGAATTAAAAGAGAAGCTCGCCATGCTTTCAAGACAAAAAGCGCAGCTTCTTGCCCAGAATGGCTATCCTGCCAACTATTTGGAGCCTGTCTATGAATGTCCTTTGTGTAAGGACACCGGTTACGTGGACAACCGTAAATGTTCCTGTTTCCGTCAGGCTGAAATCTCTCTTATCTATGAACAGTCTCATATCAAAGAACTGTTAGAAACAGATAATTTCGATCATTTATCCTACGATTTCTATCAGGGTGACGACCTTACGCGCTTCACCAACGCAGTAAGGGAGTGCCAAACTTTCATAAAAAACTTTAATTCAGACTACCACAATCTATTTTTTTATGGTACAGTAGGTACTGGTAAGTCATTTTTGTCCTCTTGCATTGCCAAAGAACTGATCGAACAGGGTAAACTCGTGATCTATTTCAGTTCCGCTCAATTGTTTGAGACACTGTCACGCAGTACCTTTGACCGTGAAAGTAAAGAGGCTGCATCGGGGATTTATGAGGACATTTATGAATGTGACTTACTGATTATTGATGATTTGGGAACAGAACTTACTAATGCTTTCGTATCATCCCAGCTTTTCTCCTGTCTCAACAACCGACATCTTCGCAGGAAATCAACAATTATCACTACGAATCTGTCCTTGGAGGAATTAAGGGATCGTTACTCTGACAGAATCTTTTCCCGCATAACAAGTAATTATGGGATGTGCAAACTGACCGGACATGATATCCGGATCACCAAAAAATTATTGTTAAACAGAAAGTGAGGATTTTCGCAATGCCAGTACGCGAAGAAAAAAGAAACCTGAATTCGATACCCGTTGGTTCCTTAGGAATTGTACCTTTGGAAGGATGTAAAGCTCTCGGAGATAAGGTAGATGCCTATCTCGTAAAATGGAGAACAGAGCGTGAAAGCGAACACAAGAACAGCCTTGCATTTTCAGGCTATCAGCGTGATTCCTATATTATCCAGACTAAAGTTCCCCGTTTCGGTACCGGTGAAGCTAAGGGCGTTATCATGGAATCTGTCCGTGGTGATGACTTATATTTTCTTGTAGATGTAGCTAATTACAGCTTAACTTATTCTCTGTGTGGTCATGAGAACCATATGTCTCCTGATGATCATTATCAGGATCTGAAGAGACTGATCGCTGCTGTTGGTGGTAAAGCCAGAAGAATCACAGTGATCATGCCTTTCTTATATGAAAGCCGTCAGCATAAGAGAAATTCCCGTGAATCTCTTGACTGCGCTCTGGCACTTCAGGAAATGGTAAAGATGGGCGTTGATAACATCATTACCTTTGACGCACATGATCCTCGTGTACAGAATGCTATCCCTCTGAATGGTTTCGAAACAGTATCTCCTACTTATCAGTTCATCAAAGGTCTGTTGAACCACGTTCCTGACTTGACTATCGATTCCGACCATATGATGATCATCAGCCCCGATGAAGGTGGTATGGGCCGTGCAATCTACATGGCTAACGTAATGGGACTGGATATGGGTATGTTCTATAAGAGACGTGATTATACCAAGGTTGTTGACGGACGTAATCCTATCGTTGCCCATGAGTTCCTGGGAAGTAGCGTAGAAGGCAAAGATGTACTGATCGTTGATGATATGATCTCCTCCGGTGAAAGTGTACTGGAAGTTGCAGCAGCTCTGAAGGCAAGAAAAGCTAAAAGAATCTTCGTAGCTACTACATTCGGTCTGTTTACTGGCGGACTTGAAATATTTGATAAGGCTTATGAAGAAGGACTGATCTACAGAGTTCTGACTACGAACCTGATCTATCAGAGACCTGAACTATTAGATAAGCCATATTATATCAACTGTGATATGAGTAAGTACATTGCATATATCATTGATACTCTGAATCATGACTCTTCTATCAGTGATCTGTTAAATCCTAATGACAGAATCCACAATATTATCGAAAGATACAAAAATAAAGAATTAGACTGCCAGAAAGGCATGAAATAGATTAAAAGGTAAAAAAATGGAATCGGCAACAAAACCGATTCCATTTTTATTTTGATGTAATTATTTGATTCTTCTCTTAATGTAATCTTCCAACACATCTGTGGTCGCATCCTCACCTAATTTGCTGCTGTTAATGGACAGCTCATAGTTTCTGGAATCTCCCCACTTGGTTTCGCAGAAATAATTGTGATAAGCTTTTCTCTTCTTGCTCTGCTTCTCAATTAATTCTGCTGCTTCCTTATCTGTCAGTTCATGGATTCTCTTGATACGTTCAATTTTCTTATTCATATCACCCAGGATAAAGATTGTGATCAATCCTTCATATTCCTTAAGAACCTCTTCAGAACATCTTCCGACTACTACAAAAGATTCACCCTCTGCTGCCTTTTTCTTAAGGAAATCAAACTGCATATAAGCAATGTTAAGCTGAGGTGAATTGTTAAATCCACGTACAGTCTTACTGAAGCCCTTCTTAGGGACTTCATCATACTGTTCCAGATTCGCTGCGCTGACATTTTTCTCGCTGGCGATCTCCCGAAGCAAATTGTAATCATAAAGTGGCAATCCGAATCTGTCTGCCAGATTCTGTGCAATTTCATGACCACCGCTGCCAAATTCCCTTCCGATTGAAATAATGACCTGCTTATCCATGTATATTACCCCTTTCTTATAGATATCTAAACCAGATGCTGAACATAGAAATCAGTAATACAATAATCGTTGCAGGTGCCATTGCCTTACAATATCTGCCCCATCCTACAGGATAACCTGCCTTGGCAGCTACTGAAGTACCAACTACGTTAGCGGATGCACCAATAGGCGTCGCACTGCCGCCGATATCAGTACCCATTGCCAGTGCCCATGCAAGAACAGGAAGGGCAATACCTTCTGTCTCAGCCAGACTTCTGATAACAGGGATCATAGTTGCTGCAAATGGAATATTGTCGATAAATGCGCTGGCTATACCCGATACCCAGATAATAATAGCGATCATAAGTTTTGCGTTACCGCCACTTACCTTACCGATGAAAGCTGCTATTACTTCCAGAATACCAGTCTGCTCCAGACCACCTACTACGATAAAAAGTCCAATAAAGAACAGAACTGTCTTGTAATCTACCTTCTTGATCAGTTCTCCTGCTGATTTGCCTGCTGTGATCAGTGTAATAATTGCAATGAAAAGACCAATTGTTGCAACTGTCAAACCTGTCTGGGCATGAGATACAAGGAGTACAACTGCGAGTCCGAAAATAACACAGCTTGCAGTAAATGCTTTCTTATCTTCGATCAGATTCTCACTTCCAGATGCTTCCAGGTTCTTAATTGCATCTGCATCACTGGTTGCCAGATCTTTTCTGAATACAAAGTAGAAATAAATAATTACCACGATCAGGGAAATCAGTCCGATCACACCGGTATTGCTAATAAAATCCCCAAAGGAATAACCAAGGGATGTACCAATGATAATGTTAGGTGGATCTCCGCACATGGTTGATGATCCACCCAGATTAGCGCAGAATACTTCTGCCAGAATCATCGGAATCGGATCAAATTTTAATAACTGTGCCAGTTCGATCGTAACTGCTGCCAGGAATAAAATAACTGTAATACTATCAATAAACATTGCAAGAACTGCTGACATGATCATAAATGTAATAAAGATAGGAATGGTTCTGAAATGTACCAACTTTGCAATTGTCATACATAACCAGCGGAAAAATCCTGCCTTTGCCATACCTTCTACCATTACCATCATTCCCGCAATGAAAATGATTGTTGCCCAGTTGATTCCACTTGAGCTTTCTGATGCTTCTCCTGCTTCATACCAGAAGCCTGGTGTGAAGATGGAATGGATATTCAGTGTTTCCAATGCTGCATTCATATCCTGCATGCACACACCAAATACCAGCACCAGTGTTGCCAGACCACAGCCAAGAGTCACATATTGTCTTTCGATCTTGTCTGTGATAATGAGTGCAAACATCACCAGAAAGATGATGACTGCCATTACTTGTGCTACCATTTTGTTAAACTTCCTTTCATTTTTTTGCAGATGAAACTGTTCTGCTTTTATGTTGTAAATTGCCCCCACAACCTACAGCATGTTGCTTCCCAATGAACAGAACCTATTATAACATATTTACATAATTTGTCATTATGCAAAAAGCAAAATTTGTCGGAATCGATTAATTCTGCATCAAATGAACGCTTCATTCTCCCAAATCAATACACATCCTGCACAATATATGTGGTAACAGAATTGGGAATAAGTTCTGCGTAAAATCCTTTACCATAAGTTCCGATATCTGCTGTTTCTTTCCACTTTTCTCCTGAGGCAGTATCTCCACTGGTACGGATCACAGACACCTTATCACCCACATGGGAATAAGCGGACAGATCTACGTCCACCTTCCTGTCATTTCCTGTTACATTCGTCATGACAACGATCATTCTCTGTCCCTCACTGTCATAAGCTGCCAGAGAATGTTCATCACCTGATATAATGGTATAACCCGGGCGGATATATCTGGTAAACTGTCCCATCGCATAATATTTCATTGTAAGGATCAACTGTTCTTCATCATGATCGGCAACTGCCAGTCCCCAGTATCCACCTGTCACATCCGGCATTCCCGTATCCACTCTGCCCTGATATCCTTCCGCACTTACATGATTATCAATTGCCTGCCACATAACCCATGCCGAGGGGCGTAGTTCGTTCATATCTGTAATGATTCTCTGGGCAAGCCATAATCCCGCTCCCATCTCACCGGCACTTTCTCCGGCAGTATCTCCGCCATCTACTTCGGACATCCACAGATTCTTGCCTTCTGTTTCTGCCAGAGTCCGAAGCGCCTCACGTCTGGAACCTCCATAAGTATGCGTATCAATTCTGTCTACCGCATCCTTTGCTTCCTGACTCAACTGCCCATAGGAAAGGATCTGCACATCAATGCTGGTTTCATCCGTTCCTGACACCTGTACATTCCCCAGACCATTTGCATCCAACGTGCTTCTAAGGGCGAGCAACATCTTTGACTGGGATTCCCCCATATCAAAATGGCATCCTTCCTGCTTCCAGCTATATGCTCCCCAATAGTCTGTATATGGTTCATTCATCGCGGAATAACTTGAAAACTCAACTCCATAAGCAGCCTTATAGTGTTCTGTCACATCTGCAATATACTGTGCAAAGGCATTGTAAGCATCATCTTTTAAATTATTCCTGTTGGATAACTGTGCTCCTGAACTGCATCCCGAATTGGTCATAAAATACGGTGCTGAATTAGAGAATCCCTCCACAACCGCATCCTGCGTGCATACTTTTAATGCCTGCAGCAATACATTACGCTGATTGGCATCTGCATCCCAGTCATACTCCCAGTTATATGCACCTGTTGCTTCATCATAGGATGGATTCACAGCATACCCCGGCATATCTGAATCGGTTCTTGTAATATGATCATGCTCTGGATCGTCCCCTCCTCCGATATTGTACCGGATGATGTTCAGTCCCAGTCCCTGATCCTTGTCATAAAATGCCTGCACAGACTGTTGTGTCAGAGTATCTGAATATCCAATTCTGTTTGCCCACCAGCAAAAACTTGTTCCCCATCCTTCAAACCTGCCATCATGAAATGTAGATGCATTTGCCGGGTCGATCACTACCGTGTCATCAACCGGCTCTTTTTTATCCTCTACCGATGATTGTACCTCTTTTGACTCTTCCTCCATACTAACCTCCTGCGACTGCTGTGTCTGATCAGGCTGATCCTGCTGTGCGCATCCGGTTAATGTAACCACTGCTGCCACTCCGATCAATCCCAGCTTATTTCTTTGAAAATGCAAAATACCCCCTCCTTTACCTATCTAATCTTTATTTTATCATGCTAAAGTATATATCACCACCGCAAATTCATCTCATTGCGTTTCCCCTCTATTTACTATATAATCATAAGTAATTGCGAAACAAGCATAAAGAATGGGACAAGTTTCGCAAACATCTGACAATATTATAAACGCCCAAGGAGATTATCCTATGAAAGACAATGAATTACAGGGAAATGAGAAAATAGAAGAAGCAATTGCAGCCTTACAGCAGAAACCTACACAGGAAATGCTGGCTCATACTCTGACAGTGATCCGCAGACGCATGAATGAAAAAGGACAATTCGTGATCGCAGTAGAACCGCCCACAGGCGACGATCAGTTAAAGTTACAGGTAACTACAACAGATGACGGGAAGCTCTGGTGGATGGCATTTACCAGTTTCGAAGAAGAATTAAAGGGAAGCGGCAGTGTTATGTCAACCTTTATGGCAGATATCAGGCAACTCTTCACCCTGGCACTACAGGCTGATACTGTCTCAGGTATTATTCTCAATCCGTGGAACCGTACCATTATGCTGGATAAGAACCTCATTCAGATCACACTGGGACAATAGAACAGGAGACGATGATCACCTCACCGTCTCCTGTTCGTTTTATGTAGATTATAACATTCGGTCAACAGCTCTTATGACTGCTTTTTCTTGGAAACAACATCAAAGATAACTGCTGCCAGAAGTACAAGTCCTTTTACAACCTTCTGATAGTTGGCATCTACACCCATGATATTCATACCAAGGTTAATAACACCCATCAGGATAGCACCAACGATAACTCCGGGTACTGTACCAATTCCGCCATAAGCAGATGCTCCACCAATGAAACAGGAACCGATCGCATCCATTTCATAGTTGGTTCCGGCTGTAGGGTTGGCTGAATTCAGTCTGGCAATTGTGATCATACCTGCTACTGCTGCCAGGAATGCCATGTTCAGATAAGCAATGAAGTAAACCTTATTTGTATTGATACCGGATAACTTTGTCGCTTTCTCATTACCACCAACTGCATAGAAATAACGTCCTGTAGTTGTCTTGGAGGTTACATATGTATAAATAAGGATAATGATAACAACCCAGATAAGAACATAGGGAATTCCTTTATGTAATGCAAGTTTATACATGAATGCCAGAACTGCAGCACAGATCACTACCATTTTAATTACTGCCCCTGTCAGATTCTCCAGTTCATAACCTTTCTTAGCTCTATCTTTACGATTCTTTAACTGTAATAATACATATACTGCACAGGCAATAATACCAGCCAGCATACAGGTAATATTGAATCCATCACCGCCAAAGAAGTCCGGCACATAACTGTTAAAGAGTTTCAGATAACTCTCAGGCATAGGAGAGATGGTAAGACCATTCAGAATGACATTGGATAATCCTCTGAACACGAACATACCTGCCAAAGTTACGATAAATGGTGGAATCTTTACATATGCGATCCAGAATCCCTGCCATGCACCGATCAGAAGTCCTACTACCAGCATGACCAGAATAGCTACTGGTACAGACACATTCTTGTTTACCATGAGAGTTCCGCCAATAGCTCCTACAAAGCAGACAACTGAACCAACGCTCAGATCGATATTACCACCGGTCAGGATACATAACAGCATACCGGTTGCCAGTACAAACACATACGCATTCTGTGCGATCAGGTTATTAATATTCGCCGGAAGAAGCATTTTGCCACCGGTTCCTATTGTAAATAACAAAATAACAAGGATCAGTACGAATACCATGGTGTACTTTTTGAATATTTCTTTTATATTTCCCATATTGATCACCATACCTTTCTTTTATTCAGGCTTTTGCTGTAGATTTGATGATGCAGGACATAATCGCTTCCTGACTTGCCTCTTCTGCAGCGAGTTCTCCAACCATTCTGCCTTCATTCATAACATAAATTCTGTCACACATACCTAATACTTCAGGCAGTTCAGAACTGATCATGATAACTGACTTGCCCTCGTCAATAAGCTGATTAATAATACAGTAGATTTCGTATTTTGCTCCCACATCAATACCTCTTGTGGGTTCATCCAGAATCAGAATATCAGGATTGGTGAACATCCACTTACTAAGTAATACCTTCTGTTGATTGCCACCACTTAAATTACCTACATTCTGTTCTACGCTGGGGCATTTGGTCTTGAGTTTATCCTTATACTCCACAGCGACCTGATATTCCTTATCTTTGTCAATCACACCATGCTTCGTCAGTTGCTGTAATCCGGCAAGTGTTGTATTGGTTTTGATCGGATTCATCAAAATGAGTCCATTTCCTTTACGGTCTTCTGTTACATACGCCAGTCCATGATCAATTGCATCTTTTACATGATGCAGATGCACTTCTTTCCCCTTAATATATAACTGACCGGAAATATCCGTTCCATAACTTTTGCCAAACAGACTCATGGCAAGTTCTGTTCTTCCGGCTCCCATCAGGCCTGCGATTCCTACAACTTCGCCTTTTCTAACCTGCAGTGATACATGATCTACTACTTTACGTTCTGTATAAACAGGATGGTGTACTGTCCAATCCTTTACCTCCAGAACTACATCTCCGATCTTCTTATCAGGTCTTTTAGGGAATCTGTCGGTTAATTCTCTGCCTACCATACCCTTAATAATCCTTGCTTCGGATATATCGTCCTTTGTTTTATCAAGTGTCTCTATCGTAGCACCATCTCTGATAACAGTGATTTTATCTGCTACATAAGAAATCTCATTTAACTTATGAGATATGATGATCGATGTCATACCTTCCTTCTTTAACTGAAGAAGCAGATCCAATAATGCCTTGGAATCCGTTTCATTTAAGGAAGCTGTTGGCTCATCCAGAATCAGAAGTCTCGCATGCTTAGCCAGTGCTTTTGCTATTTCCACCAACTGCTGTTTTCCTACACCGATGTCCTTGATCAGTGTTCTGGATGATTCCTTTAATCCCACCTGTTCCAGCAGTTTATCTGCCATACTGTACGTTTCATTCCAATCAATTGCCAG
>ULQK01051828.1_pt1 | contig 11341 bp, 5 predicted proteins | sample 1954371 | NCBI WGS metagenome assembly ULQK01 (sample SAMEA4835652, study PRJEB28245) | human gut metagenome | biome: gut microbiome; material: fecal sample | place: Denmark | collected 2008 | reverse complement strand
ATATTCGCCGCCTTCGGCGACGCTCGCTTGAGAAGATAAATGATTGAAAATGTGCTTATTATGCACTTACAAAAATTCAATTATCTAATATAAAAGTCATGAGTCAGCGCATCGTACCATTCGGAGCGCTGACCATTTGTTTCTTGTAGCACCACCTCCGTGCGCTCCATCTCTCCCCCGGCCCTGCGCGAGAAGGCAAGCAAGCTGCGGCGCGGTGCCTTGCGTGGCGTTGTGCGCACATCGCAACGGCGAACGACAGAAAGCCCATGCAGGCAGCCTTCGGCAATGAACGCCGACACACACTCGGTGGGAATGACTGCGCTGAACACGCCGTCGGAGGTGAGCAACGCAGCCACCTTTTCAAACAGCACGCTGAAGGGCAACGAGTCGGAATGGCGTGCGGCGGCACGGCGCGTGTCGGGGTTCTTCAAGCTGTTTTGAAAGAACGGCGGATTGGACACTATGCTGTCGAAGCCCGCAGCATCGTGAAACTGCTGTATTGCCGTTTCAAAGACCTCCACCCTACCTGCGAACCTGCTGTTTGCCACGTTTTCCCTTGCCTGACAGCAGGCATCGCGGTCAAGATCCACAGCCTTTATTTCGGCATCGTCAAAACGTTGCGCCATCATCAAGGCTATCAGTCCTGTGCCTGTGCCAATGTCAAGAATCCGTTTCCCCCCATTGGCCCACGCACCTATCAACACGCCGTCGGTTCCAACCTTCATGGCGCATCGTTCTTGCTCTATGTGAAATTGTTTAAAAGTAAAGCCCAAAATGTTATGTTTTTTATAGAACTTTCGCAAGCGAAAGAAATTATTGGAAGTTATTGGAATATAAAATCATCCTTGAAGAACGCATGTTTGCGTTCAGCATATTCGATGAGCCGTCTGAACGTTGTGTCGCGGCGCAGCAAGGCAGCATAGCCCACCAGGACAAGGCGCTTGCGTGCCCTCGTCATGGCCACATTGAGCTTGCGGTCTATGATGGCATTGTCGGTCTCGTCAAAATATTCGGTGTCGGTAAGGAAGCTCAACTGATAAGGCCGTTTTGCCGTGAAGCCATAGACTATGACGTCGCGCTGACTGCCCTGATAACGCTCCACGGTGTCGATGGCGATGTCGTGCAGGTCATCGAACCCCGCCGAAGCGGCAACGGCATCGATGGCCATGCGCACGGTAGAGATCTGGTTACGGTAAGGCACGATGACACCTATCGACGACGCCACATCATAAGCCTCTCCAAGCATCTTTCGGGCTGTCACCACCACGTCGGCGATGACGCTTGCTTCAACCGAGTTGACCTTATCTGCCTCCCCCGCCTTCAGACAAGGTTCACAGTCGATAAACGCCAAGCGACGGGTAAGAAGCAGGTCTTCCAGCTTGTCGGCACCCGTTCCCTCGTCAGCCGTCGGTTCCTTCTGATGAGGCAACGGCACGGGTTGCAGCATGTTGTTATAGAAAGCCACGTTGGGGAAGTCGGCAATGTCGGGGTGCATGCGTCCCTGTCGGTTCAGCAAGAAACTGTAGGCAGGGTCGTCCTTGCCCAAAAGGCGCAACATGCGTTCGAAGAACGACAAGCGGCAGTCGGTCAGCCCGATGGCGTTAAGTTCTGCCTCCTCCACCTTCGACACCTCCTGCTCCTGTTGCACCACGGCAGGAAGTTGCTTCTCATCGCCGATGAGCACAAACTTGCCGACGGCAGGCACCCCGTCGTGACAGGCTGCGAGGAGCGGCATGATGTGAGGTTCAAGAATCTGCGAAGCCTCATCCACGATGGCGAGGTCAAAATGTTTTATGGAGAACAGTTCAGCATGTGACCCAAAAGCCGTAAGGGTGCCGCAGACCACACGGGAACGTTCCAACATGTCGCGCACGCTGTCCACACGCGGCGCATCCATGGCCGCCACGCGGTTGGAGAGCAGATGGTCGCGGTAAGGGGGAGCACAACTGAAGTCGCTTCCAAGCCTAACGAAATCGATGTCGCTCTCCACCAGTTTGCTGCAAATCTCGTCGACAGCCCTGTTGGTATAAGCCGTGAGCAGAACTGTTGTCGTGGGATGCAACAGATGCTCCTTCAGCACGTTGAGCATGCCATAAGAGGTCTTGCCCGTGCCGGGAGGCCCTATAACGAGATAGAGGTCTTGAGCTTGAAGAGCATGCAGAACGAGGTCGTTAAACGCCGACGATGCAGAGCCTTGACTATAGTTGCCCATAAGCTGCAACGACGTGTCCACGACGGGTTTGCGCTGTCCGAGCACCATCTGCCGACGCTCCTTGGGAGCGCTGAGAAAAGCATGCAGGGCGCGATAGAGGGCCGAGTAGGACGACTCCATGAAATCGTGCTCCACAGCCCACCACACGCCCTCGTCGTTATAGCGTTCAAACACTTTGGTATTCTGAGGGTTACGAAGGCGCAAGAAGAGCTTGTCAGCCCTTATGTCGGTGACCGTGCAGCGGAAGACGAGCGTGGCGGTGGCATCGGGTTCATCTCCATGCCTGTAAGGATAAAACATCACGATGTCGCCCACACGAAAGTTGGACATGTCGGCATCGTGGCCGCCGTCGAACCTGAACACAATGTCTTCTTGTTCGTCGCACGGCTCCATGTGCTCCATCACGAGCCGTTCATAGATGTTGCCCGCCAGACGCTTGTCAGCCACCGATGAGTTCCAGACCGTGGCAAAGCCCGAATCTTCCTTCGTCCGGCTACCCACCTTCGAGAGCATGTGCTCGGCAGCCACGAAGCGCATGAAGCGCAGATAGTAAGCACGTTCCACGGCGTCTGCCTCCCGAACGGGTGCAAGCAGCACCTCGATGGCAGGCTTGTTGTAACGCTCCCACAGCGGGGCGTGACAGGCAGGGAAAATGCTGTCGGCGGTGAGCGTGGCGAGCACATCCATGCCGTGCTGCGCATACCACCGTTCGCTCCACGCTATCTGGTTGCGCATGCGCACAGCCTCAAACAGCAGTTGGGGAGCAGAGCCAAGCTCCACCAACCCCGACGCATATTTGGAATAGAGCAGATACGACGCCATGGCGCTATATTCAGTCTCGCCATAAGCATAATGGAGCATGGCGCGGTAGAGCAGCAGCTGCACATAGTGTTTCTGCTGCTGTCTCACATAGGTGTCGGTCGACCCGTAAGCCGCCTTGCCGCCCTTCTGCTCCACCACCGTGTCGAGCGCCACATGAATGAGGTCCATACGTCCTTGAAGGCCAAGCGTCTCACAGAAGAACGAGGGTTCAAGAATCAGTTCGCCCGACTGCACAGGCCGTTGTTCCTTCTTGTGCTTCAGCGTGTTGGCCATGATGTTGCGAATGTTGGCGCGTTGGCGTTGCGCCTCACGGTGAAAGTCGGCATCAAGCTCGTCAGGACAACAGGCAAAGGCCAGGGCGTGTCGGCTGAAAAAATGTTTCAGGCTGTCAGCATATCCGGTGTCAGCATCATAGACCGCCTCGTCGAGCAGCTGACCGGCATAGTTGCCGAGCAAGATGGCCTTACTTGCAGGAGCGGGCTTGAGCTTGTTCACCAGGCTCAGACGTGCCGAGCAGCCATACTCCTCAAAACAGGCAGCCACAGCCGTTACGTTTATCAGGTTGTCGGGGTCGAGCACAAACAGCTCGCCATACAAACGTCCCTCTTCCTCGCGCGGCTTCACGATGTTGAGCTGCGCCCCCTCATAAAGAAGAGCAGAGAGGTAACCCCAGTTGCCCATGCTGTATTTGTTCTCCTCCACATAGACCACCTCCACATCCTCGCCCGTGTCGCTTCGCGAGGCAAAGACGGTGGTGTCGTTCCACCGTTCAACGGTGCAACGCAACACGGCAAGCGCCTCGCCCTCAGCATCTTTCAAGCGGCGGCGCCAGGTGCGGAACGTCTCGCGCTCATAATGGCGTTCCAGCTCCTTAGGCACGGTGGCGCCGCCATAGACCACGCTCACAAACTTGCACACCGCCTTCAGGTCGCCCGCAAAGGCTGCTTCGAGCTCAGCGTCGCCGGTGGTCTCAATGTGCCGCAAGCGGTTGCGCGTGTCGTTGATGGCCTGCACAAGGGTGCGGTCCTTAGAGTTTTCGCGTATGCGGCACTCGCGAACGAGATATTGTATTTTCGGATACAACCCCGCAAAGCACACCTTCACGCCCTCAAGCCTCTGGTCCACAGCCAGGCGCAGCACGCGCCCGAGCACAGCATAGCGTTCGCGCACCTTCATGCCTCCGTTGGCAGCTGCTGACAGGTCGCTGAAGAAATCGTCCACACAGGCTCTTGCTCCCACCTTGCGGCCTGGTGTTGCGGGGTTTGGTCTTGTTGTTGTTGTCATCTTTGTTTGCGGTAATATGCGGTCAAATGAACAATTAATATTCGATAAACTTGATAATCATGAAAACAAGTTTCAAAATTACGGTTTTTCATCGAGACTGCAAAACATAATGCCACATTTCGTTCTTTTTCACATCCCCGCCTGCCCAATGGTTTCAAGCGACACGCAAAGCATTCAAAAATTATGTGAAAACACATAATATAATAGAGTTTTATTCGGTCAACTGAAAAAAAAACACTAATTTTGCAAGTCAATTGCATTAAATCAAACACAATTGCTTAATATAACGACAGATGAATCGCAGAACAAATACTTCAATACAGATGATTGCCGACTTTGACGGCGACATCTCCACTATCTTCAACAAGCACACAGACGACGAGCTGCCCATGCTCATAACACGCAACCTTGTGGTGTTTCCCGGCGTGCTGACCCCAATAATCATCGGACGCAAGCAGAGCCTTGAGCTCATCAACGCCATAAAGGGCAACGAAGAGAAGCTGTTTGCCGTGTTTGCACAAAGAGATGCGTCTATAGAGATGCCCGGAGAGCAAGACATCTTTGAGCAGGGCGTGTTTGCACGTCTGGTGAGGCTAATCGACATGCCCGGACCCGGCGAAAACATAACAGCCATTGTGCAGGGCCTCGGCCGATGCACCCGCAAGGACATCACCAAGACCCGCCCCTACCACATGGGCCATGCCGTGTTGTCGCCCGAAGAACTTCCAGCGAAGGGAGACAAGGAGTTTAAGACGGCTCACGAGGACCTGCTCATAAACGTGAAGAACTTTGTCAACATGAACGAAGACATTCCCGACGAAATGCTCTTCGCGTTAAAGAACATACACAACGAGGTCCTTTCGGTCAACTATATCTGCATGACCCTGACCTTCAGCATAGAAGACAAGGAGTCGTTGCTCAACACAAGCTCCATTAAAGACCGCGTCATGCTCGCCCTCAAGCTGCTCTATCGCGAAGAGCAGCTGCAACGCATAAAGCAGGACATCCGCATGAAGACACGCGAAGACCTGGACGAGCAGCAACGCGAATATTTCCTTCAGCAGCAGATCAAGAACATCAAGGAGGAGCTGGGCAACGGCGAAGGCTCACCCGAGCGCAAGGAGCTGCTGGAGCAGGGCATGATGAAGAAGTGGAACAAAGCGACGCTCAAATATTTCATGAAGGAGCTCGACAAGCTCGACACGCTCAACCCGCAAAGCCCCGACTACAGCCAGCAGCTCAACTATCTGCGCACGCTGGTGAACCTGCCGTGGAACGAATATACCACCGACAACCTCGACCTGAAACGCGCACAGCGCATCCTCGACCACGACCATTACGGCATGGAGAAGGTGAAGGAGCGCATTCTCGAATATATGGCCGTGCTGAAGCTGCGCGGCGACCTCAAGTCGCCCATCATCTGCCTCTACGGCCCTCCGGGAGTGGGCAAGACCTCGCTGGGCAAGAGCATCGCCTCAGCCATGAAGCGCAAGTATGTGCGCATGTCGCTGGGCGGTCTGCACGACGAGAGCGAGATTCGCGGACACCGCCGCACCTACATAGGAGCCATGCCCGGACGCATCATCAAGAACATACAGAAGGCGGGCTCGTCAAACCCCGTGTTCATTCTTGACGAGATCGACAAGGTGACACAGAACACCATCAACGGCGACCCCTCATCGGCGCTGCTTGAGGTTCTTGACCCTGAACAGAACAACGCGTTCCATGACAACTATCTCGATGTCGACTACGACCTCTCGAAGGTGCTCTTCATTGCTACCGCCAACGACCTCAACACCATTCCGCGTCCTCTGCTCGACCGCATGGAGATCATTGAGGTGAGCGGCTACATCACGGAAGAGAAGATCGAGATTGCCAAACGCCACCTCATACCGCGCGAGCTCGAGAACACGGGTCTCGACAACCTTCAGAAAGATGCTCCCGAGGCGGAGGTAGAGACAGAGACGATGGACATGTTCGGAACGCCTGTGACGGTGGAGAAGCCCAAGAAGAAAAAGGCCAAAACAGAGAAGCTACAGTTTAACAAGGCTGCCATAGAGAAGATCATAGAGCATTATACCCGTGAGAGCGGCGTGCGCCAGCTGGAGAAGCAGATAAACAAGGCGCTTCGCAAGATGGCGCTCAAGAAAGCCATCGACGGCGAGCTGCCCTACGAAAAGATCACGCCCACGCAGCTTGAAGACCTCCTTGGCAAACCGCCGTTCAACCGCGACATCTACCAGGGCAACGATTATGCCGGTGTGGTGACAGGCTTGGCGTGGACAAGCGTGGGCGGCGAAATCCTGTTCATCGAGACCTCGCTGAGCAAAGGCAAGGCAGGCAAACTCACGCTCACGGGCAACCTGGGCGACGTGATGAAAGAGTCGGCCGTCATTGCTCTCGAATATGTGAAAGCCCACATCGAAACGTTAGGTGTCGACTACCGCATCTTCGACCATTGGAACATCCACATCCATGTGCCCGAGGGAGCCACACCCAAGGACGGCCCGTCGGCAGGCATAACCATCGCCACATCCATCGCCTCGGCGCTCACACAGCGCAAGGTGCGCAAGAACACAGCCATGACAGGCGAGATAACGCTCCGTGGCAAGGTGCTCCCCGTGGGTGGCATAAAGGAGAAGATCCTTGCAGCCAAGCGTGCCGGCATTACCGACATCGTGATGTGCCAGGACAACAAGAAAGACATTGACGAGATTCCCGAAATCTACCTCAAGGGCGTCACCTTCCATTATGTGGAGAACGTGCAGGACGTATGGCAGTTTGCGCTCACCGACGAGAAGGTGAAGGACCCCATAAAGTTTGACATCGAGGAAGAAGAGAAGAAGGAGGAACAGAAATAATGGCATTGACATTTCAACTTCAACATACCGACCCCAACAGCGACGCGCGAACGGGTCTCATAACCACCGCACACGGACAGATAAAGACACCTATCTTTATGCCCGTGGGCACATGCGGCTCCGTGAAGGGCGTTCATTTTAGCGAGCTGCGCGAGCAGGTGAAAGCCCAGATTATCCTTGGCAACACCTACCACCTATACCTCCGCCCGAGCCTTGACACGCTGCGCAAGGCGGGCGGACTGCACAAGTTCAACACCTGGGACCGCCCCATCCTTACCGACTCGGGCGGCTTTCAGGTGTTCTCCCTCACGGGCATCCGTAAGCTCCGTGAGGAGGGTTGCGAGTTTCGTTCACACATTGACGGCTCGAAACATTTCTTCACACCCGAGAACGTCATGGACACGGAGCGCATTATCGGTGCCGACATCATGATGGCGTTCGACGAGTGTCCTCCCGGACAGAGCGACTACCAGTATGCCAAGAAGAGCCTCGCCATGACGCAACGCTGGCTCGACCGCTGCATAAAGCGCTTCAACGAGACGGAACCGCTCTACGGCTACGACCAGACGCTCTTCCCCATCGTGCAGGGATGCACGTTCAAGGACCTGCGACGCGACGCCGCCAAGTATGTGGCCGACAAGGGAGCAGCCGGCAACGCCATCGGCGGACTGGCCGTGGGCGAACCTACAGAGGTGATGTATGAAATGATTGAGGTGGTGAACGAGATCCTGCCCAAGGACAAGCCGCGCTACCTCATGGGCGTGGGCACACCGCAAAACATTCTTGAGGCGATAGAACGCGGTGTCGACATGTTCGACTGTGTCATGCCCACACGCAACGGGCGCAACGCCATGCTCTTCACCTACAACGGCACGATGAACATGCGCAACAAGAAGTGGGAGCAAGACTTCTCGCCCATCGACCCCGACGGCTGCGACATCGACCGCATCCACTCGAAGGCGTACCTGCACCATCTCTTCAAATCGCAAGAGCTGCTGGCCATGCAGATAGCGAGCATACACAACCTCGCTTTCTACCTCCGTCTTGTCACCGACGCACGCCAGCACATCGAGGCAGGCGACTTCGTGGCATGGAAGGCAAGCATCATCGACCAGCTGGGCAGAAGAATGTAATGTTTAAAAGGTAATTATGAAATTTGCGACAACAAGACGATTGCACAAGCCGCTAAAGGCTGCAAGGAAAACGGGACAGGCGCTCAACAGGGTGGCGCACCTGTTACGACGGGTCACGCCGCTCTTGGCGTGGCTCGGACACAAGCTGTCCTTCCTCGGGTTCCTGGACCCGCGCCGCTACATCAAACGTCTCGACCGGTACATCATAAAGAAGTTTATCGGCACCTATTTCTATGCCATAGCGCTCATCATCTCCGTGTCCATCGTGTTTGACGTGAACGAGAATCTGGCGAAGTTTTCAGAGTATCACGCGCCGCTAAAGGCCATCGTGTTCGACTATTACCTGAACTTCATACCCTATTTCGCCAACCTCTTCAGCCCGCTCTTCGTGTTCATTGCCGTCATCTTCTTCACCTCAAAGCTGGCGGGCAACTCAGAGATTATCGCCATGTTGGCATCGGGCGTGTCGTTCAAGCGCCTCATGCGACCCTACATGTTCTCATGTGTGCTCATCTCGGCCCTGTCGTTCTACCTCGCCGCCTTCGTCATTCCACACGGCACGGTGGTGAAGCAAAACTTTGAGAGCATGTACAAGAACAAGAAGCGCACAACGGCCGCCGACAACGTCATGCTGCAAGTGGGCAAAGGCGTCATTGCCTACATTCAACACTACGACAACCAGATGAAAAAAGGCTACGGCTTCTCGCTCGACCGCTTTGAAAACAAGAAGCTCGTGAGCCACATGACAGCAACGGAGGTGCAATATGACACCATCTCCGACTCAAAATATCATTGGACGGCGACCAACTGGAAGATCCGCGAGCTGCGAGGCATGCGTGAGCACATAACCAGCGGCATGAAGAAAGACACGCTCATACAGATGGAGCCTACCGACCTTGTCTACTCAAAGGGTCAGCAAGAAACGTTCACCAGTCCGGAACTGAAGGCTTACATCTCTAAACAGGTAGACCGCGGAAGCAGCAACGTGGTGCAATATCAGGTCGAATACCACAAACGCATAGCCTCATCGTTTGCGTCGTTCATCCTGACCATCATCGGTCTGTCGCTCTCCTCGCGCAAGCGAAAGGGAGGCATGGGCATGTACCTCGGCATAGGTCTGGCCCTCAGCTTCGGTTACATTCTGCTGCAAACCGTGTCGGCAACGTTCGCCATACAGGCCGACACGCCGCCCGTTCTCGCAGCATGGATACCAAACATCATCTTTGCCGTGGTAGCTTATTTCTGCTACCGTAAGGCACCAAACTGATTTTAGCAAAAGGACAACTATTGTCTATCGTCACTTTTAAAAAAGGACAACTATGTATTTCGACGAATTAGATTTAAACGACAACGTTCTCGACGCTCTCTACGACATGCGCTTCGAGACCTGCACGCCCGTTCAGGAGCAGTGCATACCAGAGATATTGAAAGGCAACGACCTCCTGGGCGTGGCACAGACAGGAACAGGCAAAACGGCTGCTTACCTGCTGCCCATACTGAGCAAGCTCGACGACGGCGGCTACCCCAAAGACGCCATCAACTGCGTCATCATGAGCCCCACACGCGAGCTGGCACAACAGATAGACCAGGCCATGCAGGGCTTCGGCTATTATCTTAACGACGTGAGCAGCGTGGCCATCTATGGCGGCAACGACGGCAACCGCTACGACCAGGAGCTCAAGAGCCTTAGCTTGGGTGCCGACGTGGTCATAGCCACACCGGGCCGACTGATAAGCCACATAAGTATGGGCAATGCCGACTTTAGCCGTGTGTCATTCTTCGTGCTCGACGAGGCTGACCGCATGCTCGACATGGGCTTCTCTGAAGACATAAAGAAGATTGCACAGCTGCTGCCGCCAACCTGCCAAACCATCATGTTCTCAGCCACCATGCCCGACAAGATTGAAGAGCTGGCAAAGACGCTGCTCAAGAACCCCGTGGTGGTGAAGCTCGCCGTGAGCAAGCCGGCAGAGAAAATCAAGCAGACAGCCTATGTGTGCTACGAGACACAGAAGCTCGGCATCATTCAGGACATCTTCAAGCAGGGCGACCTCAAGCGCGTCATCATCTTCTCTGGCAAGAAGCAGAAGGTGAAGGCCATAAACCGCGCACTCATGCGCATGCACGTCAACAGCGGCGAGATGCACTCGGACCTCGACCAGGCCGAGCGCGACCAGATGCTCTACAAGTTTAAGAGCGGACAGATCGACGTGCTCGTGGCTACCGACATCCTCGCACGAGGAATCGATATCGACGACATTGCCATGGTCATCAACTTTGACGTGCCTCACGATGCTGAAGACTATGTTCACCGCATAGGCCGTACTGCCCGTGCCGACCGCGACGGTGTGGCCATAACCTTCATCAACGAGGAAGATGTCCATTTCTTCAAACAGATAGAGAAGCTCCTTGAGAAGGAGGTCGAGAAGCTGCCTCTGCCCGAGGAACTGGGCGAAGGTCCCGAGTATAAGGAAGGCCGCGCACAGCGTACATCGGCAAAGAGCCGCCGTCGCAAAGACCGCGACGCCACCTCGCACAAGCGCAAGCCGCGCCGCACAGAAAACGAGCGCAAGGAGAAGCAGCCTAAGGACAAGCAGCACCAAGACAAGCAGAATGCGGAGAAGCAGACAGCTGAAGCAGCAGAAGGTTCAAACACCAAGACCGCTCCCGTGACAGCAGAGGACCACCCGACCGACAAAGCTCAGCAGCAGGAGCAGCGCAAGCCGCGCCGCCGCCGTGGCAACAACAAGCCCCGGCAAAGCGAAGCCAACCGTCAGGACCAGCCTACAGGCGACGCTGACAACGCTTCAAACAATGCTTCCGTCAACGCCGACAACGCTTCTGAAAGCTCAGACAACGCTTCCGAAAACCGTTCAAGAAGAAACGGCAACAAGGCAAGACAAGGCAAAGGAAAGCAGAACAACGTTAAGGAAGGCGACAAGCAGGAGAGCAACGCTCAGCAGGGAAAGGCTCAGCAGGGCAACAAGACCGGAAAGGGCAACGACAAGCAGCAAGACAAGCAGCTTGCA
>ULQK01088427.1_pt1 | contig 11473 bp, 8 predicted proteins | sample 1954371 | NCBI WGS metagenome assembly ULQK01 (sample SAMEA4835652, study PRJEB28245) | human gut metagenome | biome: gut microbiome; material: fecal sample | place: Denmark | collected 2008 | reverse complement strand
GTTGCCGTATCGCGTCGACTTGTATATAATACCATGTGACCTGCATTATGTCAACATCTTTTTTGTTACTTTTTAACATTTTTTCGTGAAACACGTGGCTCTGTATTCAAAAGAAGTATCATGTATACACGCTTTAAAGCACCTAAAATTTCTTCAAAAAATCTCAAAAAAAGTTAAAATTTCTACCGAAAAACGGTAAAATCTGCGTATATTTCTCCAAAAAAACGAGCTGACTCAAGAATTTTTTCTCTCGCCAGCTCGTTTTTTATTGTACTAATACTATTCTATTTTACTTCAATTGGCAGCTTAATCAGCTTCTGCTGCTCGCCGCTGTTATCCAACATCACAAAAATTTCTTCTGCATTACCGGTTTCCCAGTCTGCTTTAAATAATTCAATCGGATACAACTTATGGATTTGTCGCCAGCTGCTGAATTTATATGCAGGAATATATCGACGCACCTTTTCCTCATCACGCCAAAAAGCAGAAACTACCTCAAAAATTGCCTCCGTCTGCCACTTCAGCCACTCCGGACGCCATTGCGGTATCTCGCAGAATACGTCAAAACGCAGAATCTCCAGCAATTCCGTTTGCTGCTCTACATAGTTTTCTTCTATAAACTGCTTTAAGATAGCTGCGACACCCTTATCATTATGCGTCTGCGGATAGAAGCCTGCCTTCACCCACCACTGCGTCAGCTGTTTATAAAAAGCAAATGCCGTCATACCGGAAGCACGCAGCAATGCCCTCAGCGTATACTTAAAGCCACCGCTGTTGGCCGTCTGGTCCAGAATATTATCCAAGTGCTTCAAATACAGCATATCCTCATATGGCATATACTTAGTCGCCAAAATCTCATAAGGCGGTTCGTCCATATAACGCAAATCATGCTGCTCTGTTTCCCTGCGCATCTGCGTACCAGGCAGAACCTTTAAAAAGCCCAGCTGCAGCATATCCGCACCCAAACCGTAAACATCATCAAAGGATTTAGCAAAGGTCGGCAAATCCTCATAAGGCAGGCCGGCAATCAAATCAACATGGATATGCATATTACCGAAGGACAGCAGACGTTTGACATTTGCTGCCAGCTTCTCCCAGTTATCCTGCCTGTTGATGGCCTTTAATGTAGGCTGATGCGTGCTTTGAATGCCGACTTCCAGTTGGAAACGTCCCTTAGGCACCGTCGCCAGGAAATCCATAACGCGCTCTGACAGTATATCGGCCTTAATTTCAAAGTGAAAGGTAGCATTTGTATCAGCCTGCGCCAGATGCTGCATCATCGGCAGAAAGTATTTTTCGTCCAAATTATAGGTACGGTCGACAAACTTCACCAACGGCACACCTGCAGCGATAAAGCGGTCCAAATCGCGCAGCACCAGCTCCAGCGGACGCTTGCGCACAGAGCGCGAAATGCTGGACAGACAGTAAGCGCAATTAAAAGGACAGCCACGCGTGCATTCGTAATAAACTATTTTATGCTCTGCCAGCATTTTTTCCAGATCAGGATACGGAAACGGCAGCAGGGACATATCTTCTATTACAGTAATGCCTCCGTTCAGGTTCACCTGCTCCCCTTCGCGATACGCAATATGCTGAGAGACAGCGCCACCGCCAGCCAAATACTGCAGCAGCTCGCTGAATACCAGCTCGCCCTCACCCTGCACGATATAGTCTGCCTGCGGCAGTTCCGCAAAAATTCTCTCCGCATCGAATGCTACCTCAGGTCCACCAATCACGATTGCAGCCTGCGGACGCAGCTTGCGCAACATACGGATCAGCTTAAATACGAACGGCTTGTTCCAAATATGTACCGAAAATCCGTAAACCTGCGCCGGCACTGCCATGATTTTTTCCAGCACCGCCAAAATAGGCGTGTTAATAGTTTCTTCTATCAGTGTTACCTCATGTCCCTGCGTTTTGGCATATTCGCCGACGTAGCGCAGGCCAAGACCCGTATGAATATATTTACTGTTAATTGCGCTTAATACTACTTGCATTTCCTTGCTCCTCAAATTTTTAACCACAAATACAGAAAAAGCTCTACAACCGAAATTGTAGAGCCTAAATTTACTGGTGCCGAAGGCCGGACTCGAACCGGCACGAGCGTGAACCCGCTTGATTTTGAGTCAAGTGCGTCTGCCAATTCCGCCACTTCGGCATAAGTTCCAATCACTCGGAACAATAATAATTATACTCGTTTCTTAAAGCTTTGTCAATAGCCTTATTTAAAAATTCTTATAGAGAGGATTACTTTCCCAACAGTGCCTTCAGCTCCTTGAGCTTAGCAGCAAACTTCTGCAAAGTTACGGTTACAGGCTGCGGCGTATTCAGATCCACGCCGGCGTTCTTCAGGATGTTCAGAGAATAATCGCTACCGCCCGCATGCAGGAAGCCCAGATATTTTTCCACCGCTCCCGCTTCGCCGCTTAAAATTGCGCTGGCGAAGGCGGTCGCTGCACTGTAGCCTGTTGCGTACTTGTACACATAAAACGGCGTGTAGAAGTGCGGTATGCGTGACCATTCGCTTGCCAGTTCCTTGTCCACAGTCAGCGCCGGGCCATAGTAATCCCTGTTGCTCTGCAGCCAGTATTCCTCCAGCTTTTCGGCCTGCAGTGAACGGCCTGCTGTGATCTCGCCGTGAATATATCTTTCGAATTCCGCAAACTGCACCTGTCTGTAGACTGTTGTGCGCACTGCCTCCAAAAACTGATTCAAAAGATAAATCTTCTGCTCCGCCGTAGCATGCTTCAAGGTATGCTCCAAGAGCAGGTTTTCGTTCGTCGTGGACGCAACCTCAGCGCAGAAAATCGTATATTCCGAATTAACGTAGCTCTGTGCCTGGCTGCTGAAATAGCTGTGCATAGCATGGCCCATTTCGTGCGCGATGGTAGAAATGCTGTTGTAGCGCGCCTGATAATTGAGCAGCACAAAGGGATGCACGCCGTACACGCCCCAGGAATATGCACCGGAGCGCTTGCCCTTGTTTTCGTAAACGTCAATCCAGCCTTCGGTCATGCCTTTGTGGAGTGCCGTCAGATATTCCTTGCCCAACGGTGCCAGTGCCTCCTCAACCTTAGCGCAGGCCTCCGGGAAGCTGCAGGCAAAGCTATCGCCTGCGGTGGAAATAGGCATATACATATCATAGTAATGGAATTCATCTACTCCAAGTACATCCTTCTTTAATTGGATGTATTCATGCAGCGGTGCAAAATTATCATGCACGGTATCAATCAGTCCGTCGTAAAGACTGGACGGAATATTATCCTCTGCCAACGCTGCTTCCAGTGTATCTTTATAGTTATGCACGGTAGCATAAAAATATCCGGTGCGCGCAGAGCCTGTGAGCGTTGCTGCCAGGGTATTGCGGTATTGATGATAGGTATTCATCAGGCCGGTAAAGGAATTTTTACGCAGCACACGGTCAGGCGATGTCATATTCAGCAGATAGCAGCCTTCGCTGACGTTTGCCTTATTGCCCTGGCCGTCGGTAATCTCCGGGAACTGCATATCGGCACTCACAAGTGCGCGGAAGGCCGCTGCCGCCGTGCCTGTTGCCAAATGGCTTTGCGCAAAAACAGCCTCTTTATCTGCAGACAAAACATGGTCTGATAAACGAACCATATTTTCAATATAAAAACGGTATTCTGCCAATGCAGGCTCTTCGTCCAGCATTTGCAGCAGTTTTTCCTTACCTAAGGCCAGCATTTCCGGCTCTACAAAAGCGTTAGCGTTACTGAAGGCTGCCGCCATACCTTCAGCCTCGCCTGCGAGCGCCTGCAGCTTCTGGTCCGTATTATCCGCATCCTGCTGCAAGCGTGCGTAAGCGTAAATCTTATCCAGCAGCTTTGCCAACTCTTCCTGCAACTTTAAGGCTGCACAGACTGCGGCTGCAGTATTCAGTTGGCCCTGCATAGCCTGCAGCTGCGGCAGCTTGCTCTTATATTCTTCGCAGGCCGCCTGCCAATCATTTTCACCGGCATATATATCGCTTATATGCCATTTGCAGGCTGTCGGAATCTGCTCTCTGGCAACATTGCTGCCATGAAGCGGAGTAGTATTTTTTTCTTCTGTCATTATCAATCAGCTCCTTATAAAACTGCTTATTTAGGCCACAGGCTGGGATTGCCGTATTGAGCATCCAGCTCGTCACTGAACCAGCGTCCGTTCAGCACATTATGAATGATATAATTTTTGCTTTGCTCATTGATGCTCTTGTCATTAGCCATCTCTGCCAAAATGCCGGCATAGCTTACTCTACTGTTGATACTGCTGATGCGTGCATGCTGACGGTTGGCATCCCATACAAGTTCCGGACGGTAGGTGGGATTCCATGCCTGCCACGTTGTTCCCAAAGCCGAAGTATTAGGATTACCGGTACGCACAAAGGCTGCAATCGAATCAATAAATGCTTTGCTCAGTTCCTTGGAGCCTGCCTGCTCAAAGGCATCGGTATTTTTGGTATAGCCGTAGCCCTGATCCGTCAGGAAGGGCTGGAAGATGCCATGCAACGCACCGTTACGCACCATATATTCCTTGCCGACAACGTCAGCAGTATGAGCAAAGGCAAAGCTGCAGACATACATATCTGCCTTATAATGCGGATACAAAACCTCGGCAGACTGCTGGCCGTTGAAGAAGCCATACAAAGCACTGCCGTATTTATTGGCAAATTTAAATTCACTCGTAGTCTTATAATCGTTGTTGATTAAGCCAAGACGATCCTTAAAGAAAGGATCACGTGCAGCAAAGGAGCTGAACTCGTCAGCACTTGCCAGCATCAGCAGCGGTACGCTGTAGTAATGCTTCGTAGCAAAGCCTTCTATCGGCAGCACCTCTCCATCGCCGTAAAGATGCGGAAATGCGCTCATGCGGATGACAGCGCCTGCCATCACCGGCGCCAGACGCTCTGCCGGTATTGCCTGCAGATATTGACGCACAGCCTTTTTATCCTTGCCGTTGTCACTAAGCAGCCAGTTTTCGGCGTTAATCAGGTTATTCTGCTTACCATCCTCTACCACCATCGGTGCTAATTTCTGCGCGATAGTTTTTTGACTCTTGGCAGCATCGGCAACAGTCAGACCGCCGCTGAAGGAAATAGCCTTATCAAATTTATTTTTGAAAACAGGCGAAATCAGCATCGCCATAACATCACGTCCACCGGCGGAAAAACCGGAAACAGTAATATTCTTGGCGTCACCACCGAACTCCTTGATATTTTCGCGTACCCAGTCCAAGGCTGCAGCCTGGTCAAGGAAGCCGAAGTTACCGCTCTGTTCCTTCTTGTTACCATCTGCCAGAGCAGGCAGATTATTAAAGCCAAAAAGTCCCAGGCGATACTGTACGGAAACATAAACCATGTTGCCTTCCTGCGCCAGCCTGTTGCCCTCCATCAGATGGCTGTTGCTGGCCTGATTATTGCCGCCGTGAATATAAACCAGTACCGGCAGATTCTTTTCCTGCGTATCCGGGCGCACAATATCCAACGTCAGCATGCCCTCCTGCCCAAGCACCTTTTTGCCGTTGTATTGGATATTCGCCGGTGCAGCCTTGGTGCAGTCCAAAATTCCCTTATGCTTTTTAGCCTGCTGCGCCTCACGCCAGCGGTCAGCGCCCGTCGGCTGCTGCGCATACGGAACACCCAGCCATTGTACTACCTGATGCTTGTCGTCATAAGCACCGGCAACAACACCCTGCTGGGTTTTTACTTCATTATTAAAATTGGCAGCCTCAGCAGCAGTTGTAAAAACGCTTGCCGCCAGCAGCGAAGCAACCACATATTGCATCTTTTTCATCTGTATCATCTGCTCCCTCATAGAAATTTATTAAACACTTACTTTCTATTATAAAGAAGTAGCGCCAGCTTGACAAGCTACGGCACGAAAAAAGAGGCTGCCTTCTCAGCAGCCTCAAATAACTATTGTGATTGACTTTTTCAAATTACCTTAGCAGCATAAAGAGCGCACAGGGTTTTGGCATCATACAGCTCGCCGTCGGCAACCATGCGACGCAGCTCTGCAGGAGTAAAGGCCTGCACGCCGATGAATTCGTCCTCATCGGTATGCTGAGCAAACTTTTGCAGTCCCCAGGCCTTATATAAATGGATAATCTCATCAGAAAATCCCGGCGTAGTCGCAATGCTGATCAGCTGCTGCCAATGCTCTGCGTCATAGCCTGTTTCCTCGCTCAGCTCACGCTTCGCGCACTCCGCAGGATCCTCATCCGGACCATGGTCAAGCTTGCCTGCCGGAATCTCCCACAGCAATGTACCAAGCGGATAACGGCACTGCTTTACCAGCACCACGCTTCCGTCAGCCAGCACTGGTACAATCGCCACTGCGCCCGGATGACGGATATATTCACGCGTTGTATCATTACCGTTCGGTAGCGTTACGTGGTCACGCTGCACCTTCAGCAGGCGGCCGCTAAAGACCTCCTCATTGCTTCCAGGTACATATATTTCATCTAAAGCCGCCTCATGAAATTTTTTCAGCATTATCTTACCTCATTTCTCCTGCAGTTGCTTCAAGCTGCTTTTTATCTGCTCCGCACCCTGCAGCAGCTCGGTAGCACTTTCAAAGGCTGCCCTGCTGGCAGTTGCGCCTGCCGTCATGCGCACCAGCTCCTGCAGACGTCCGTTATAATCAAGCGTTGTCAGCTGCGTTACCGTGCGTCCGTCAGTACTTTGCTTCTCAATATGAATATGATTATCCGCAAAGGCAGCAATCTGCGGCAGATGTGTAATACACAGCACCTGGCCGACACCGGAAATAGCAGCAATTTTTTCCGCCATCTTCTGCGCCGTAACGCCACCGACACCGGTATCAATCTCGTCGAATACCATCGTAGCAACATCGCCGCTGTTCATCAGCACAGTCTTAACCGCCAAAGCAATACGGCTCAGCTCGCCGCCGCTCGCTACCTTTTCCAGGTCATTCAGCGGTTCGCCCATATTCGCACTGAAAATACATTTCAGCTCATCACGGCCCAGCGGCATAAACTTATCCAGCTGACCGCACTTTATCTGCAGCACACCGTTAGGCATCGCCAAATCGCGGATATGCTGCGTAATACGCTGCGCCAACGCCTTGGCGCTGGCTTCACGCAACTGCGTCAGCACTGCGGCAGCACGTCCCAAACGCACAACCGCTTCCGCTACCGCCTTCTGCGCCTGCTCTAAGAGCTTTGCAATCTGTTGCAGCTGTTCCAGCTTTTCCTGCGTCTGCTGCAGATATTCCAACGCCGACTGTGTACTGCCGCCGTACTTCTTCTGCAGACGGTAAATAATATCAAGGCGCTGCTGTACCTGCGCTGCACGCTCACCGTTAAACTCACTGCCTGCCATATATTCGCTCAGCTCCGTGCGGCAATCGTCCAAGCTGATCCAGGCACTGTCAGCACACTCTGCCAACGGCGCCAGACGGCTGTCGTAGCGTGCCGCATACTGCAGCTGGTCGCGCACTCGCGCCAGACGCGAAAGAATCGCGTCCTCCTCATCAAGCTGCTGATAAGAGCTGTCAACAGCCTTCATAATGCGCTCACTGTTCTGCAGCAGGCGTGCCTCCGTCTCCAGGCCATCTTCCTCACCAGGCTTCAAGGCAGCGTCCGAAATCTCCTTGATTTCCCAGGCGTAACGATCCAGCAGCAAATCCTGCTGCTCATTTTCCTGCTCCAAACTGCTCAAATGCTTTACCGCAGCAGTATACTCGCTGTAAAGCTGCTTATACTCCTGCAGTGCCTGCGCCAGCTTCGAACCGCCAAAAGCATCTGTCAGATGCAGCGGCGCATCCGGCTTCAGCAAGGCCTGGTTCTCGTGCTGGCCGTGAATATCCACCAAACGCGCACCGATAGCCTTCAGCACAGCCAAAGGCACCTGCACGCCGTTGATATAAGCGCGGCTCTTGCCCGCAGCACTTATCTGACGCTTCAGAAATAAATCCTCCTCCGGCTCCAGACCGTGCTCCGCCAGCAGCGCTTTAATCTCCTGCTGACCGCTCACGTCAAAAACAGCCTGCACCCACAGTCCGTCAGTACCGCTGCGCACATAATCGGCAGAAGAGCGCCCGCCAAGCACCATGCCAAAGGCATCTATCAGAATAGATTTACCGGCACCGGTTTCGCCTGTAAAAACATTGAAGCCGGGGGTAAAATCAGCATGCGCGTCCTCTAATAGTGCAAAATTGTGAACATGCAATGATTGCAGCATAATCCCTTGCCTCGCTTATCTGTAATTCTTGAAGCGTTCCAGCAGAGTGATTACAGCTTCTTTATTTGGCAGAGCAATGAAAACGGTGTCATCACCGGCAATAGAACCAAGAATCTCCGGCCATTTCATGTAGTCTACGGCAAAGGCAACAGCCTGCGCTGTGCCCGGCAGCGTGCGGATTACCACCATGCTGTCGGAAGCACGTACACTTACGATAGAATCGTTGAAGGTACGCTCCAGACGCTCCATGGTCAGCATCGAGCTGTGCTCCTTCGGATAAGCATAGTGATAATGTCCGTTGGCATCCGGCACCTTGACCAGCATCAGTTCCTTGATATCACGCGAAACCGTAGCCTGCGTAACATCAATGCCCTGATGACGTAAAGCGGAAGCCAAATCCTCCTGCGTTTCAATTTTATTGTTGTCAATAATCTCTTTAATTTTAGCGTGTCTGGTCATTTTCATAGTCAATCACCTCTAAAAGCAAAATATTTCTATGTCGTACTTTCCTATAATCATGATACTTCTATATAGGTTATGATTTATAGTAATGCCTTACGTATTTATTTATGGATGACGTATACGGTGCCTTATCATGCGCCGCTACGCCCTGTACATCTATCCTTCGTTTACGTCACAGTACACGAGAAGGTGCCAGAAACGAAGAAGGGCAACGATGGCGTACTACTGCTACGTTGAAGAGATCTGATGGCGTATACGCTAGTGCCTTATCATGCGCCGCTACGCCCTGTACATCTATCCTTCGTTTACGTCACGGCACACGAGAAGGTACCGGAGACGAAGAAGGGCGACGATGGCGTACTACTGCTACGTCGAGGGCCCTGATGAAGTATATGGTGCATTATCGTGCGCCGCCTATAAATTGCGCATTAATTTTTGTTGCCAAGTCTGATAATAATCGCGTCGCGTAAGTCTTACAAACTTCATCTCATAAGGCGATTTGGCGATATGCACACTGGTATCGTTAGGCACTTCTATAACATTTTCGCCGTCAGCCGAAAGCAGCATTTCCTCACTGCCTGGAATCGGCCTGAGCTCTATTGTTTCCGACATAGGAATAACAAGCGCTCTGTTCGTCAGCGAATGTGCGCAGACAGGAGTAATGACGCTGACATCAAGCTCCGGCATAACAAGCGGTCCGCCTGCTGAGAGAGAATATGCCGTAGAACCGGTTGCCGTTGCGATAATCAGACCATCTGCCGCATATTTACCGGATAAACGTCCGTTAATAAAAAGCATCATATGCGCCAGCTTGCTGAACATGCCCTTAGCCAGAACTAAATCGTTGAGCGCATGCGCCGTAGCAAGCAGCTTATCGCCGCAGATAACTCTGGCCTGCAGCAGACTGCGGCTTTCCAGCGTATAGTTGCCCTGTGCCAGACGGCTGATAGCCTTATACATACCCTGCAAATCAATCTCTGCCAAAAATCCCAGCTTGCCGAAGTTGATACCGAACGCAGGCACATCAAGTGGCGCAAGGTGACGCGCCATCTGCAGCAGTGTACCGTCACCGCCGAGACTAACACCATAGTCCAGTGTTTTCAGCGTTTGCGGCTCACTTTTATTGTAGCTGCTCACGCCATACTGCTGCGCCACCTCCTCAGGCAGCACCGGTTCAAGTCCCCAGTCCTTGCAGAGCTGAACAAATTCCGGCAGAGCGATACGGACGTTTTCTTTACCCAGATTAGGAAAAATCCCTAAACGTTTCTTTTGCATCTCATGCCTCTGTCTTTTCTGCTTTCTTATCTAAGTCGCCATGACTGCGGCCTACAAGCTGTGCTACCTGCTCGCTGCTTACGGCATCGTCGTCACCCAGCGTCAGGTGCAGCAAATATTCAATGTTACCCTCAGGTCCCTTGATAGGAGAAAAATCCAGACCGGCAATACCGAAGCCTTCGCTCTTGGCGAAACTGATAACGTTATTGATAACCTGCTCATGCACGGCAGCATCACGTACAACGCCCTTCTTGCCGACATTTTCCTTGCCTGCTTCAAACTGCGGCTTGATTAAAGCCACTACAAAGCCTTCAGGCTTGAGAATTTTATGGACCGCAGGCAAAATTTTATCCAGCGAAATAAAAGCTACGTCGATGGTAGCAGCATCAACCTGCTTGGGCAGGCTGTCTGCTTCCAGATAACGCACGTTGGTACGCTCCATGTTCACTACGCGCTCATCGTTGCGCAGCTTCCACGCCAGCTGACCATAGCCCACGTCTATCGCATAAACCTTCGCCGCACCATTCTGCAGCGCACAGTCGGTGAAACCGCCGGTAGAAGCACCGATATCGGCAACAACCTTGCCTTCTACGCTGATGGGGAAAATCTGCAAAGCCTTCTCCAGCTTCAGGCCGCCGCGGCTTACATAGGGCAGCTTATTGCCCAGCAGACGGATAGTAACCTCCGGTGCTACCGGTGTCCCCGGTTTATCTATTTTCTGTTCATTGACCAATACCTGTCCTGCCATAACCGCAGCCTGCGCCTTGGAACGGCTTTCAAACATACCGCGGTTAACTAACAGAACATCAAGTCTTTCTTTTTTCACTCTTCTTCACCCTTTACAAATGCTGCAGCCTTGGCAGCAATGGTTGGCGTATCCAGTCCCAAATCACGGAACAGCAGCTTTTTGTCGCCATGCATAACAAATTCGTCAGGAATGCCGAAGCAACGTACTTCACACTGCTCCAGCAATTTATTTTCATTAAGCTCTTCAAGAATTGCGCTGCCGACACCGCCTGCCAGTACGCCTTCTTCCAGAGTAATAATCTTTCCGTAGCTTTGCGCATGCTCACGCAAGAGTTCAACATCCAGCGGTTTGGCAAAACGCATATTCACAACACCTGCGCTGATTCCCTGCGCTTCCAGCAGCTCCGCTGCATCAAGAGCAGTCTGCACCATGCTGCCAATCGCCCAGAAGCAGACATCCTTGCCTGTACGCAGCACCTCTGCCTTACCAATCGGCAAATCCTGCCACTGCGTATCCAGCGCAACGCCCACACCGCTGCCGCGCGGATAGCGCACGGAAACAGGTCCGTCAAAATCAAGCGCTGTTTTCAGCATGTGCTGCAGTTCATTCTCATCCTTCGGCGCCATAATGGTCATGTTAGGAATGCTGCGCAGATAAGCGTAGTCAAAAACGCCATGATGCGTATAGCCGTCATCACCCACAAGACCGGCACGGTCCAGACACAGCGTTACGTGCAGCTTCTGCATGCAGATATCGTGCATGATGGAGTCATAAGCACGCTGCAT
>ULQK01017662.1_pt1 | contig 11500 bp, 7 predicted proteins | sample 1954371 | NCBI WGS metagenome assembly ULQK01 (sample SAMEA4835652, study PRJEB28245) | human gut metagenome | biome: gut microbiome; material: fecal sample | place: Denmark | collected 2008 | reverse complement strand
ATTTAAATCATGTCCAAGATTTTTTCTTTGGACAGCAGTGAAACAAAATATCTGATAGCGAAGACTCTTGGAAAGAGGGTAAAATGAATAGAGGATAATATTGGATTTGATGTAATTGAATTGGATGTGTTTTCCTTCTAACTGTGAATTTATTCAACATAAGACAAAAAACTATGTACAAGAAAAACTTAAAGTTTTTGGTTATGTCTAAAGACATGGCCAAATCGTTGGTTGCTGCTGCATTGACGGTAGCATTCTCAACCCCTGTTGCAGCCAACACGGCAACAGGCTCTCACACTGCATCAGTAGCTTTCTCAAAACAAGCCGATGGCATCGTCATGCCAACGGATGCTGATGGGTCAAACAATTTGGGCACTATGCAAGGCGTTAAAGGACTCGAGGATTTGGTCGGTAAGACAGAGAACCAAATTATGAATGCTGCTTTGACGCCTGGCTCTGAACTTAATGATAACAAGCCGGATGAGGTGTTCTTCCTCTACAACGTGAAGACGGGTAAGTTTCTTAACGCGGGAGGATATTGGGGCACACACGTCTCTTTGAAAGACTATCCTCTCTCGCTGTGGGCGGAAACAAACACCTATGGCACCCAAACACTGATTGATTTTATACAAAACATGGAAACCGGTCAGGGGAAATATTTAGGATGGGTGGATGGCGCTACAGATCCCGATGATGGAGTCTTCATTGACCGAAAACAAAATGAGACCACCCATTATGGTTGGGTCTTTGTGCCTCAGAACGATGGAAAAAACACATATAAAATTTATACATACGCAACCAATAATCCTTCTTCTTCAAGCATAAAATATTATCTTTGTGCAAATGGAGATGAAACAGACCAAGATAAAAACTGTGAAGCATATAGTGATGCTGATATTAAGGAAAAAAACATTGGAGACTACAGCACATGGCGCGTGCTGTCAATGCAGCAGATTTATGACCTTATAACGGAACAATCATCAGATAACATGACAAGCGCGTTGGACCTGTCTTATAGGCTTGATTGTCCTGGCTTCTCACGAGGCGATAAGGATATAACCGTATGGAATGTAAGCAATTTTCCTAAAGAAACAAAAGGTGGATGGCGTTTTGGCTTGGAGAAATTGTATAACACAGACAACACGCTAACAGGGTCTGGTGAGTCGACTAATTTGCATAAATATGACGTCAACAACCTGTCTTCTTCGAATTATACCTTTGAGGGCACTAAATATACAGACAAAGACAATTATGAGCGTCATTTAGGCAAATATTTCTGTGCTGATGCCAAGAACCTGCGTGGCGTGATTTATCAGGATGTGGTGATTAAAGCCCCCGGTTCTTACATCATAGAGTGTAAGGGCTATTCTACCACAACCAAGGCGAAGATTTTTGCCACTTGGCTCGACAAAGAAGGTAAAGAGGATAAGACCTCTTTGCACCAAAACGTCCTCAACCAGGTGTCTTACATGTCGAAGGCAGAGCAGGCAGAGCTGCACGTCAACGAGCAGAACATGGACTATGCGGGAAAGAATTTCTATGGCAAGCGCAAGTACATCAACACCGTGCTCGTGCAGGTGCCAGATACAAAACCGTCAGATGGCAATTATGGAACAATACGTTTCGGATTGATTATTGGCGACGACCGAGACGACCAGACTGTGAACGAAGCAGATAAGGAGTGGACGGTGTTTGACGACTTCCGTTTGCTCTACGCCAGCGATGAGAAAAGTGCCGACCTTATTCTTGACGAGGACCGCGACAATCTTTCTTATCTCAAAGATTGCGATAACACCTATAAGAACACGGTGTTGCACCTTAACAAGACGTTCACAAAAGACAAGTGGAACTCGTTCGTGCTGCCCGTTAGCCTTAAGCGCGACCAGTTCCGTCAGGCTTTCGGTGCCAACGCGCGCCTCGCTATACTATCGGGGCTCACAAGCAGCGAGATACAATTCCAGACGGTAGACATGGATGCACCCGAAATGACCGACAACGCCGAGGTGTTGACGGCTTATACTCCCTACATCATTTTCCCGACAAAGATACACACGGACAACACAACGGATTCGCCTGCTTATAAGGCTACGCTCAGATCTACAAATACAAACAGCGAAAGCGGAACGCAAGATGTTGTTGTAAAGGCAAACCATTACGACATCCCAAATGTCACGATGGCGATTGGTGGCAATAACCAGAACGACCTGACAAAAATGAACACCGACACATGGGTATCGGATGTTACGAAAACGGTGGGAAACTCTAATGGCTCCATGGTGGCTTATGGCACCTTCGCTCGCACCTTTGGCCAGAAAGCCACGCAGAATGTAACAGATGAAAAGGCTGCTGATTATGGAGTTTACAAATTCGACGACCGTAAGATTATCTCCGGTCGTGACGACCTGATGTACAGCTATTTCTTCGACCAGGGTAACCTCTACTACTCATCGAAGCGTGTGCGTGGCCTTCGCGGCTTCAGCTGTTGGTTTAAGCCTGTAAACAGCTCCTCGGCACCTACGAAGTTGAACCTCTACATCGACGGCGTGGCTAACGGCACGACGGGCATTGACGATGTGGCTTTCGGCGATGAAGAGCCCACAGGCAAGGCAGCAAAGGGCATCTACAACATGAACGGTCAGCTCGTGAGCAACGGATCCGACACCACCAACCTGCCAGCCGGCATGTATATCGTGAACGGAAAGAAATGTGTGGTGAGATAAGTTTTTCAAAATAAAAATTATATAAAGACACAAAACGATGAAAAAGACATATATCAAACCGCAGCTTTGCGTGATGGCTACGGCTACAAACGAGCTCCTTCAGCAAACATCATGGTGCGCTTACCCTACCAACAAGGATGACAAGCCCGGAGATGATGATTATGGAAAAATTATCGAAGATAAAGGCGAAGGCGGCTACGGCAAAGACGAATATGACCCTTGGGACAGCAGCAATTGGTAAAGCCGAAGGTTAACTTTCGCCAAAGCTTGCTTTCATAACGAGGGCAACCGATTGACGCCCAAAAGACTTGTTTGGAAAAACAAAAACCCAACAATACAAGTTTAGGAAACAATAACAACAATAAAAATCGCCGCATGACGCCTGCGTAAGCAGGTTCATGCGGCGATTGTTTGTTAGAGGGGGCACGATAATTGAGAAAATAATCAAAATTTTTTATTTTTCATTCAGCATAACAATTTTTAGAGTAACACGTTTGGGGAATCAAAGAAAATGGCTATTTTTGTAGGGAAATCTTAAACGTAACTTAAAGACGGCTTAAACGCAACTTAAAGACAACTTAAAACAATTTTAAGCAATGATAACAAGATCACTTAAACAACTGTTGGCAGCCATGGCATGCACGGCAATGGTCTCCACCCCCGCTTTTGCGAAAGACGAGGTAAAGGCTCCGGCACCCCTGCTCCCGCTACCCGAACAAAAACAGGTCGACTGGCAACGCATGGAGACCTACGCCTTCATTCATTTCGGTCTCAACTCTTTCTGCGACAGAGAATGGGGATATGGCGACACCGACCCAAAGATGTTTAACCCTAAGCGCCTCGACTGTGAGCAATGGGTGAAGACGCTCATGGCTGCCGGCATGAAGGGCGTCATCCTGACGGCAAAACATCATGACGGCTTCTGCCTGTGGCCATTTGAAGGAAACGATTATAACGTGAGCAAGTCGCCATGGCGCAATGGAAAAGGCAACGTCGTGAAGGAACTGTCGGAGGCTTGTAAGAAGCACGGACTGAAGTTTGCGGTCTATCTCTCGCCATGGGACCGCTCGCGCGCTGACTATGGCTCGCCCTCTTATGTCGACTATTTCCACTCGCAGCTGCGTGACCTGCTCACCAACTACGGCCCCGTGTTTGAGGTGTGGTTCGACGGCGCCAACGGTGGCGACGGCTATTATGGCGGCGCGAGGGACAAACGCACCATCGACCGAAAGAACTATTACAACTATCCGCGCATCTACCAGATTCTCGATAGCTTGCAGCCACAAGCGGTTGTGTTCAGCGACGGTGGACCGGGATGCCGATGGGTGGGCAACGAGAAGGGCTTTGCTGGCGAAACCAACTGGGCGTTCATTCCAAAGAACACGATCTATCCGGGCTATCCCAACTATCCCGAATTGCAGTTTGGCTATCCCGACGGCGACCAGTGGACGGCAGCCGAGTGTGACGTGTCCATTCGTCCGGGATGGTTCTATCACCCTGAGGAGGATGACAAGGTGAAGAGTCCGGAGCAGCTGGCTGACCTCTACTATCGTAGTGTGGGACACAACGCCACGCTGCTGCTCAATTTCCCCGTTGACCGTAACGGACTGATAAACCCCATTGATTCGGCAAATGCTGTCAACTTTCATAAGCTCATTCAGCGCGAGCTTGGCAACAACATCGTGGCTGGCATGAAACCAAAGGTGAGCAACGAGCGCGGAGGACAGTTTGCGGCGCAAGCTCTGACCGATGGTTCGTGGGACACCTACTGGGCAACAGGCGACGGGGTGACCTCTGCCGACATAACCTTCACGTTCAAGAAGGCGCGGAAGATGAACCGCATAATGTTGCAAGAGTATATTCCGCTCGGACAGCGCGTGAAGAAGTTTGCTGTCGAATGGCTCGACAAAAACGGCACATGGAAGGCTGTGGAGCAGGGCGAGGAGACCACAACCATTGGCTACAAGCGCTTGCTTCGCTTCCTGACGGTTGAGACGAAGGGCTTGCGTGTGCGCATTCTCGATTCGCGCGGACCGATATGTATGAACAACATTGGCGTTTATTATGGCGGTGAGGATGCACAGCTCACATGGAGCCCGGCGTCGGTGGCAATAAAGAGTGTGCCCTTCTCGCTCAAAGGCTTCGATGAGGCGCAGCTCGCAAAGGTTGTTGACCGCAACCCCGCAACGGTGCTCTTTGCCGACAAGAACGAGCTGCTTATTGACCTTGGACGCGACACGAAGGTGAGCACGCTCATGTATCTGCCCGACCAGAGCGAGAACCGTCACGGCTTGATCCACAGCTACACCCTGGCGGCTTGCAAGGCCGATGGCACCGATGAGCATGTGCTCAGCTCAGGCGAGTTTTCTAACATTCAGAACAACCCTGTGTTGCAGACCATAACTTTTGAGCCCGCAACAACGCGCTATCTGAAGCTCAAGGCCGACCGCATGGTTAACGATGGCGAGCAGATTGGCGTGGCTGAGCTGGGTGTGAGATAAAAAAACTTGGGTTTTGTTTTTAACAACAACCTTTTTGGTTTTAGTTTTAACGACAATAGAGACAATAGAGACAATGCTTTAAATGAGGCGGCAAAGAAAAAACCGCTACCAAAGCATTGTCTCTATTGTCTCTATTGTCGTTTAAAACAACCAAATTGGTTTTTGTCGTTTAAAACAACCAAATTGATTTTTATAAAGATTGTCTTTTTAAAACAAAGGTTGTTTTCTAAAAAACAAAGATTGTCTTTTTAAACCCCTCGTTGTCTTTATTCTACCGTAATCTCGCCAGAACCAAAGCAGCGGTGGTGATCCTCATCATAAACCACGCAGAACTGGCCTGGAGCCACGCCCTGTATGAGCTGCTCTGCATGGACAATGAACGAGCGGTCGCCCGTGCGTTCCAATGTGGCGCGATGATATTCGGGCGTGTGGCGAATCTTGAAGCGCACGTTAATCTGGTCTTTGCCCTCCCATGGGTTGAGAGTGAGGAAATGGAAGTCGTGAATGGGGAAATGTTGCTTGTAGGCTGTGCGAGGCTCAAAGCCTTTGCTCACATAAAGGATGTTGCGCTCCATGTCCTTCTTCACCGCATACCAGGGTCCACCGCCGAAGCCAAGGCCGTGGCGTTGGCCGATGGTGTGGAACCACAGACCCTTGTGCTGGCCAATCTTCTTGCCCGTCTCAAGCTCAAGCACATCGCCCGGACACTCGCCGAGATAACGGCGAATGTAGTCGTTATAGTTGATCTTGCCAAGGAAGCAGATGCCCTGCGAGTCTTTGCGTTTGGCGTTGATAAGATGCTCGCGTTCAGCAATGGCACGCACCTCCTCCTTCATGTAGTGGCCAATGGGGAAGAGCGCCTTGCGCAGCTGCCAGTCGTAGATCTGTGCGAGGAAGTCGGTCTGGTCCTTAACGGGGTCCGGGCTGGTTACGAGCCATTTGTGTCCGTCGGCAATCTCGGTCTGGGCATAATGGCCCGTGGCTATGAGGTCATAGTTGTGCCCCATCTTGGCGTTGAAAGCACCAAACTTTATCAGACGGTTACACATCACGTCGGGGTTGGGGGTGAAGCCGGCGCGCACCTTGTCCATGGTGTAACGTGTCACCTCGTCCCAATATTCCTGATGGCAGTCGACAACCTCAAGGTTGCAACCATAGCGTCGTGCCACGGCTGTTGCCATCTCAAGGTCTTCCTCAGAGGAGCAGTCCCACTCCTCTTGTTCCTCTGGCCCGATCTTTATGTAGAAACAGTCGGGATGCAATCCCTGACGTGCCATCTCGTAAACCACCACCGAACTGTCGACGCCGCCCGAGAGCAGCACCGCTATCTTCTTGTCATCAAGTTGCTCGTTTTTTGCCGATAATATGTTCATTGCCGATAAAATGTTGTCCTTATATAATAGGTGTTCCTTGTTTTCTGCTTTGATAATGCAGAAATCTTTTTAAGATGATGCAAAGATAATGATATTTCTCCGAATGAGAGCAAACAGCTCCGTTTTTTATAAACAGCCTGTTTTCTGTTCAATGTGTTGAGAAAAGTGAGCGTTTGTAATTGAAAAATGCTGTTTTGTAAATATTTTTGTGATAAAATGCTGTTGTTTGTTTGTGTTTGAAAGAAAAATGTTACTTTTGCATCGGATAAACGAAAATGAAAGATTTGCAGAGATACAATGACAACGAATGCCCAAAAACATAAAGGTAAACCTCTTTGTCACTTATCACATGCCTACTTAAAAAGAATATGTTAAGACTTTTTCAAACAATGAGCCGTTGGCTCGCAAATTACACGTCATTGTTCATCATCGGCATTGCTGTGGTGACCTTTTTCTTGCCTCACACCTTCGACTGGGTGCGCGGCACAATGCAAACCGTCATCCTTGGCATCATCATGCTCACAATGGGCTTGACGCTCACCACCAACGACTTTAAGATTCTTGCCCGTCGCCCCTTCGACATCTTCATAGGAGCGTGTGCGCAGTTTATAATCATGCCCGTCGTGGCTTATGTCCTTGTGCATGTGTGGAACCTTGACCCCGCCCTTGCCCTCGGCATATTGCTTGTGGGCTGTTGTCCCGGCGGCGTGTCGAGCAACATCATGAGCTATCTGTGCCATGGCGATGTGGCTTTCTCGGTGGGCATGACCTGTGCTTCCACTCTTCTCGCGCCTTTTATGACACCGTTGCTCATGAAGCTTACGGCGGGACAGATCATACACATCGATGCCGTGGGCATGTTCCTTAACATCCTCATTGTCACCATCCTGCCTGTGTCGATAGGCTGTGCGCTCAACTATTTCTTCAGCCGTCGCCCCTCGTTCCCGACGCTGCAGAGCCTCATGCCGGGCGTGAGCGTGATCTGTCTGGCTATGATTGTGGGTGGCGTGATCTCTACCGTGCACGATGATCTTGTGGCACGCGGACTGACTCTCTTCCTTTGGACCTTTGCTGTGGTGCTGTGTCACAACTCGTTGGGCTATCTCTTGGGATGGACAGCAGGCCGACTGGCGGGCTTCACAACGGCAAAGAAGCGCACCATCTCCATTGAGGTGGGCATGCAGAACGCGGGCTTGGCAACGGTTCTTGCCTCCAACTTCTTTGCAGCTCAGCCTCTCGCCGTCTTGCCTTGTGCCATCAGTTGCGCTTGGCACAGCATATCCGGCACCATCCTTGCTGGTTTGTTCCTTAAATGGGAGCAGATAACCAACAAAATGGCGAAAAAATAAAAAAAGTGACGCGCTTGCATTGCATGCCGTAACTGCCATACTTACGAAGTGTAACTGCCATACTTACGGTCCGTAACTGCCATACTTACGCTTCGTATCTGCCGTATTTGCCTTTTCAAGATTTAAGGGCTACTGAACCGATTTAAGAATTCTTTCTTAAAGATGTAAGAATAAACAAAAGCCCTGGTTCACAATAGAGCTTGTGAGCCAGGGCTTTTCCATTTTCAATTGAGAATTATAAAACTCTGCTTGTTCTAATCTTTTGTTCTATATTTTCAACGCGCTGTTGCTTTCTTGCCGTGCTTAATCGTTGAGCGATGAAGAGCGCACACGCGACAGCGTCTCGGGGGTCATTTGCAGATAGCTGGCAATGTAAACCAGCGGAGCGCGGAGCACAACCTGAGGCATGAGCTTGCACATGCGCACATAGCGGTCCTGTGCTGTCTCGAAACGCACAAGGTCGGCATGAACCTGTGAGAGGATGAGGCTCTCTTCAAGGATCTTGCGATAAAGGATCTGGATGTTGACGTTGTGCAGAGCAACGCGCTCAAGCTCGGCTTTGGGCAACGCATAGATCATGGTCGGCTCTATTGCCTCAACCTCAAGGTTGGTCGGTTCCTCACGGAACAGGCTCTCTATGCACATGAACACGGTGTGGTCTTCAGCCAGATGCTCAGTCACGACCTTGTTGTGCTTGGTGTAGAACTGACGCACCAGTCCGCGGTCTATATAATAGATGTGGCGGCATATCTCGCCCTTAGTCAGGATCATCTGTCCTTTGGCAAACTTCATAGGCACGAGCACGCTCTCCAGAATGTCAAGTTCTTCATGAGTCATCGTGCTATATTTACGCGCCAGCTCGCGGGCAATGTCGCGTTTCGTTACTAATGGTTCCTTCATTTTGTTTCCTTCCTTTCTCTTTTTTTTAGATTTTAGTAAATTGGAAAAATATTGTATGGTGGGCTCCGCTTTTTTTGTCAGATAGATGTCTTGTTTGGGTTGTTTCTTAGAATATTATTTTTATTTCTTTTCTTAAGAACTCACCATACATCTCTCTCTTTGTTGTCGCTATAGGCAAAGCTTCTGCCGAGCTTCAGCAAAGCTTCAGCAGAGCATCGGTGGCCTTTCGCCAAAGTTTCAACCGTGCTTTAGAGCAACGCATCAGTCGAGCTTCAGCACAGCGAGGAATGCTTTCTGCGGCACCTCCACGTTGCCGATCTGCTTCATGCGCTTCTTGCCTTTCTTCTGCTTCTCAAGCAACTTACGCTTACGGCTGACATCGCCACCGTAACATTTGGCAGTAACGTCCTTACGCACACATTTCACCGTCTCGCGAGCCACAATCTTTGAGCCAATGGCTGCCTGGATGGCGATGTCAAACTGCTGACGCGGTATGAGGTCTTTGAGCTTCTCACACATGCGGCGGCCCAGCACCACGGCATTGTCTTGGAACGCCAAGGCCGAGAGCGCATCGACAGGTTCGCCGTTGAGCAGGATGTCGAGCTTGGCAAGCTTTGACGGGCGGAAACCGTCGAGATGATAGTCGAACGAGGCGTAGCCCTTGCTTATCGACTTTAGCTTGTCGTAGAAGTCGATCACAATCTCGCCAAGCGGCATGCGGAAATGAAGCTCCACACGGTTGCCGCTAACATATTCCTGATTTATCAGTTCGCCACGTTTGTCAAGACACAGGGTCATGATGGGGCCAATAAAGTTGGCTGTGGTGATGATGGTGGCGCGTATGTAAGGCTCTTCAATGTGGTCTATGAGTGTGAGGTCGGGCAGTCCTGACGGGTTATGAACCTCTTTTGAGTGGCCCTGCTTGTCGTAGACCATGTACGACACGTTAGGCACGGTTGTGATGACGTCCATGCTGAACTCGCGGTCCAGACGTTCCTGAACAATCTCCATGTGCAGAAGACCGAGGAAGCCGCAACGGAAACCGAAGCCGAGAGCCACCGACGACTCGGGCTGGAACGTGAGCGACGCGTCGTTGAGCTGTAGCTTCTCAAGCGATGCACGCAGGTTCTCATATTCGCTTGGGTCTATGGGGTAGACACCCGCAAACACCATGGGCTTAACCTCCTGGAAACCAGCTATGGCTTTGTCACACGGACGCGACACATGGGTTATGGTGTCGCCGACCTTTACCTCTGAAGCGTCCTTGATGCCGCTAATGATGTAGCCCACCTCGCCTGTCTCAAGCTTGTTGCGGGGAATCATGTCCATCTTGAGCACGCCCACCTCATCGGCGTCATACGCCATGCCTGTATTGAAAAACTTTACCTTGTCGCCTTTGCTTATCGAGCCGTTCTCAATCTTGAAATAGGCAATGATGCCACGGAACGAGTTGAACACAGAGTCGAAGATAAGGGCCTGAAGGGGCGCGTTCTTGTCGCCTGTGGGGTGGGGCACACGCTCCACCACGGCACGCAGAATCTCGTCTATGCCTTCGCCCGTCTTTCCTGAGGCGCGTATGATGCCGCTACGGTCGCAGCCTATGAGGTCCACGATCTCGTCTTCCACTTCGTCGGGCATGGCGCTCGGCATGTCGATCTTGTTTATTACGGGAATAATCTCAAGGTCGTGCTCAATGGCCATGTATAAGTTTGAAATTGTCTGCGCCTGAACGCCTTGGCTTGCGTCAACAATGAGCAGCGCACCTTCGCAGGCGGCGATGCTTCGTGACACCTCGTAAGAGAAGTCGACATGTCCCGGAGTGTCGATGAGGTTCAGAATATATTTCTGGCCGTCCAGCTCATACTCCATCTGTATGGCGTGGCTCTTGATGGTGATGCCTCTCTCTCTCTCAAGATCCATGTCGTCGAGCATCTGCCCTTCTGTAATCTTTATGGTGTTGGTGCGTTCCAATAGTCGGTCGGCAATTGTCGACTTGCCATGGTCGATGTGGGCGATGATGCAGAAATTTCTTATATTATCCATTGATTTAAATCATTTTTATGTGCAAAGATAATGAGAATTTCTGAATTTAAGAGTAACTTTGCATAAAATATTGTGTTGCTTTGTATAAAATTGACGCATTTGTATTTTATTGTGTCATTTTTTCTTTTAATGTGTAACTCTATTTCTTTAAAGATGAATAAGTTTTTAAAAATTAAGGTCTTGCGAAAAGCTTTGTTCGCGTTTGCTTCTTTGACGGCTCTTGTGGGGTTGTCTTCTGTGTTTGTGTCGTGTCATGAAAGCCTGGAGAAGAGGGCGCAACGGGAGGCGCGCGAATATACGGAGCGCAACTGCCCCACACCTTGGGACAACAACGATGTGCGCACCGACAGCGTGAGCTTCGACATCGACTCGCGCACTTATATCTACTATTGCAGCGTGAGGGGCAAGGCCGACAATGCCGATTTCATAAACGCAAATCGCCAGGTCCTTACGGACAATCTGAAGGAGGAAGTCAACTCTAACCCCAACCTGAAAGCTTTCAAGGAGGCGGCTTTCTCTTTTGCCTACATCCTGCGGTCTCATAAGGATGCCAAGCAGGTGCTGTTCAGCATCACCATAACGCCGAAAGATTATGAAAAGAGCCTTATGCCAAT
>ULQK01005158.1_pt1 | contig 11588 bp, 4 predicted proteins | sample 1954371 | NCBI WGS metagenome assembly ULQK01 (sample SAMEA4835652, study PRJEB28245) | human gut metagenome | biome: gut microbiome; material: fecal sample | place: Denmark | collected 2008 | reverse complement strand
CATACGCAGACCGTTTCCAGATGCCGGTTCCGTCCAAATGGGATGGCGTGAAGGATGCGACAAACTACGGCTTTGTATGCCCGCTTCAGAACCAAGATACACCGAACGGCGAGCTTATGGTTCCGCACCGCTACTGGCCGCAGGATGAGCACTGCCAGTCCTTAAATATCTGGACAAACAAACTTGATCCGGAAGCCAAAAAACCGGTTCTCGTATGGTTCCACGGCGGTGGATACGCAGCGGGATCTTCCATTGAGCAGGTTGCGTATGACGGCGTCAGCATCGCAAAGAAAGGTGATTCGATTCTTGTTTCTGTCAACCACAGACTGAATATTTTAGGATATCTGGATCTGTCTCCGTTTGGGGAAAAATACAAAAACTCCGCAAACGCAGGCCACGCCGATATGGTGGCAGCCCTGCAGTGGGTACATGACAATATTGCCCTGTTCGGCGGCGATCCGGAGAATGTAACCATTTTCGGCCAGTCCGGCGGCGGAATGAAGGTGATTGACCTGATGCAGATTCCATCAGCAGACGGCCTGTTCCAGAAAGGCCTTGTCATGAGCGGTGTGATGGAAGGGGATCCGCTCGGCGCAGGAGAAAAAGACGGAACAGAGATTGTCACGGCAATGATGAAAGAGCTTGGCTTTGATGATGTGGCGCAGCTGGAAACCGTACCGTATCCGCAGCTTGCCGCAGCATATGCAAAGGTATCCCCGGCTATCGCACAGAATGGCGGCTACATCGGCGGCGGCCCGAAAAAGGGCGATTACTTCTGCGGAAATCCATTCGGCGCAGGCTTCCGTGAGCATGCACATCAGATTCCGATGATGATCGGAACCGTATACGGCGAGTTCGCAACGTTTGCACCGGCAGCTTATGATAAGAACAAACTGACAGCGGAAGAGATTCTGGAAATCCTCAAAAAGGTTTATGGAGACAATGCCGAAAAGGTTCTGGACGCCTTCAAAGAAGCATATCCGGAGAAGAACGGCGTAGATGTTCTTGCGATCGACCGCGCAATGCGTGAGCCGACCGTAAAACTTGCCAAACTGTTCGCAAAAGGCGGCGGCAAAGCATATCTCTACAACTTCGCCCTGGAATTCCCGTTCCAGAACGGCAAACCGGCATGGCACTGCTCCGACATCCCGTATTTCTTCGGCAATAGCGATCTCGTAGAAATCTGCGGAATCCCGGATGTCAGTGATAAACTGGAAAGCGAAATCTTTGGCGCCCTGCTCGCCTTTGCAAAGAACGGAACCCCGGATCACGAGGGACTCCCGCACTGGCCGGAAACAGAAGCAGAGGATGCGGATACCATGGTATTTGATAAAAAGACCGAAGTAAAACACAACTACGACGATAAAGTCTTTGCAGAGATCAACAAAGTTCTGAAGCCGTGGAGCTTTATGGACATGATGACCGACAATATTCAGCATTAAAAGGAACGGTTCAATGCGGCATAAGCGGAATCTGGATCGGATTGCGAATATCCGCTTTGACAAATAAAATAAAAAAGCCGCCTGTTTGATTTGATAAATAAAATCAAACAGGCGGCTTTTTCTGAAAATTCGGTGCTTTCAATCACATCTAAAGTATTATTCTAACAGGGTCACGGAAGAAAAACCAGTAAAAAACGGATTGTACTGAAAAAAATACAATCTGTTTTGTTGACACACTTGAAAAAACATGATAATCTAGAAAATGCACTATTATGGCAAGATATGCCTAAAACCTTTTGTTCAGGCATGAGCGGTAATAAATATATTATAACACAAGGGGTGACAACGTCAATGGAGAAAAACAGAATACGTCCGATACCTACCGGAAAAAGTATGCGAATGAGTTACCAGAGACAAAAAGAAGTATTGGAAATGCCCAACTTGATTGAAGTCCAGAAGGATTCCTATGACTGGTTCCTGAGAAGCGGACTCAAGGAAGTCTTTGATGACATTTCACCAATCTCCGACTACGGCGGACGGCTGAGCCTTGAATTCGTAGACTTTACACTGTGTGAAGATGACGTAAAATACTCAATCGAAGAGTGTAAACAGCGTGACGCTACTTATGCGGCACCGTTAAAGGTAAAAGTAAGATTATATAATAAGGAAAAAGACGAGATCACAGAGCACGAAATTTTCATGGGTGATCTGCCGTTGATGACAGCAACAGGAACATTCGTTATCAATGGTGCAGAGCGAGTAATCGTCAGCCAGCTGGTACGTTCCCCTGGTATTTATTACGGCATCGCACATGATAAGCTCGGAAAGAGACTGTTCTCCTGTACCGTAATCCCGAACCGTGGAGCATGGCTGGAGTACGAGACCGATTCCAACGACGTCTTCTATGTCCGCGTAGACCGTACCAGAAAAGTTCCGATTACAGTCCTCATCCGTGCACTTGGAGTAAGCTCCAATGCAGAGATCGTAGAGCTGTTCGGTGAAGAGCCGAAGATTCTTGCAAGCTTCACCAAAGATACTTCCACCAACTATCAGGAAGGTCTTCTCGAGCTGTACAAGAAAATTCGTCCGGGCGAGCCTCTCGCAGTAGAAAATGCAGAGAGCCTCATCATGAGCATGTTCTTTGACCCGCGTCGCTATGACCTGGCAAAGGTAGGCCGTTATAAATTCAACAAGAAACTTGCACTGCGCAGCCGTATCCGCAACCAGATCCTCGCTGAGGATGTTGTAGATCCGTCAACCGGTGAAATCCTTGCAGAAAAAGGCACCACCGTTACTCTGGAACTCGCAGACAAGATTCAGAACGCAGCAGTACCGTATGTATGGATTCAGACAGAGGAGAGAAACGTAAAAGTTCTTTCCAACTTAATGGTAGATCTGAAAGCATGGGTAGATGTTGACGAGGAAGAGCTTGGCATCAACGAGAAAGTATACTATCCGGTTCTGGAAAAGATCCTGGAGGAAAATACCGATATCGAAGAGATCAAACAGGCGATCAAACGTGACATCCACGACCTGATTCCGAAACATATCACAAAGGAAGATATTTTCGCTTCCATCAACTACAACATGCATCTGGAATACGGCGCAGGAAATGCCGATGATATCGACCACCTGGGCAACCGTAGAATCCGTGCCGTAGGTGAGCTGCTTCAGAACCAGTACCGCATCGGTCTGTCCCGTATGGAGCGTGTGGTACGTGAGCGTATGACAACACAGGACATCGACGGAATTTCTCCGCAGTCCCTGATCAATATCAAACCGGTTACAGCTGCAATCAAAGAGTTCTTCGGATCTTCCCAGCTGTCCCAGTTCATGGATCAGAACAACCCGCTTGGAGAGCTGACGCACAAGAGACGTCTTTCCGCCCTTGGACCTGGCGGTCTGTCCCGTGACCGTGCCGGATTCGAGGTTCGAGACGTTCACTACTCCCATTACGGAAGAATGTGCCCGATCGAGACTCCTGAGGGACCGAACATCGGTCTTATCAACTCTCTGGCATCGTATGCGCGCATCAACGAGTATGGCTTCGTTGAGGCTCCATACAGAAGAATTGACAAATCAGATCCGAAAAATCCGCGTGTTACAGACGAAGTAGTCTACATGACCGCAGATGAAGAGGATAATTACCATGTAGCACAGGCAAATGAGCCGCTGGATGCAGAAGGACACTTCATCAACAAGAACGTTTCCGGACGTTATCTGGATGAGACCCAGTCCTACGAGCCGCACATGTTTGATTACATGGACGTGTCTCCGAAGATGGTATTCTCCGTTGCTACGGCGCTGATCCCGTTCCTTCAGAACGACGATGCGAACCGTGCGCTGATGGGATCCAACATGCAGCGTCAGGCCGTACCGCTGATGATCACCGATGCTCCTGTAGTAGGAACCGGTATCGAAGCAAAAGCAGCCGTAGACTCCGGTGTCTGCGTCGTTGCAAAGAAAGCAGGAACCATTTCCTACTCCTGCTCCAACGAGATCCGCATGAACAATGATGACGGAACAAAAGATGTTTACCATCTGACCAAATTCATGCGAAGCAACCAGAGCAACTGCTACAACCAGAAACCGATCGTATTTAAAGGTGACCATGTAGAGGCCGGCGAAGTAATCGCAGACGGTCCGTCTACTTACCAGGGCGAGCTTGCACTTGGTAAAAACCCGCTGATCGGATTTATGACCTGGGAAGGATATAACTACGAGGACGCCGTTCTTCTTAGCGAGCGTCTGGTACAGGATGATGTTTACACTTCCATCCACATCGAGGAGTACGAGGCAGAGGCCCGTGACACCAAGCTTGGACCGGAAGAGATCACAAAAGACGTTCCGGGTGTCGGCGATGAAGCCTTAAAAGACCTGGACGAGCGTGGAATCATCCGCATCGGTGCAGAGGTACGTGCCGGTGATATTCTGGTCGGAAAAGTAACTCCGAAGGGAGAGACTGAGCTGACCGCAGAGGAGCGTCTGCTCCGTGCCATCTTTGGCGAGAAAGCAAGAGAAGTACGTGATACTTCCCTGAAAGTACCGCACGGTGAGTATGGTATCATCGTGGACGCCAAAGTATTTACCCGTGAAAACGGCGACGAACTTTCTCCTGGAGTAAACCAGGCAGTCCGCATCTACATCGCACAGAAGAGAAAAATCTCTGTCGGCGATAAGATGGCTGGTCGTCACGGAAACAAGGGTGTCGTTTCCCGTGTACTTCCTGTAGAGGATATGCCGTTCCTGCCGAACGGACGTCCGCTGGACATCGTGCTGAACCCTCTGGGTGTGCCGTCCCGTATGAACATCGGACAGGTGCTGGAGATCCACCTGAGCCTTGCAGCAGCAGCGCTTGGATTTAACGTATCCACCCCGATTTTCGACGGCGCAAACGAGAAAGATATTCAGGATACCCTGGAACTGGCAAACGATTATGTAAACATGGAATGGGATGCATTCTCCGAGAAATATAAAGATGTTCTGCTTCCGGAAGTATATCAGTACTTGGAAGAGCACCTGGATCACAGAGAACTGTGGAAGGGCGTTGATATCGCAAGAGACGGTAAGGTACAGCTCCGCGACGGACGTACCGGTGAGCCGTTTGATGGAAGAACCACCATCGGACACATGCATTACCTGAAACTGCATCACCTGGTAGACGATAAGATCCATGCACGTTCTACCGGCCCATACTCCCTCGTTACACAGCAGCCGCTGGGTGGTAAAGCTCAGTTCGGTGGACAGCGTTTCGGAGAGATGGAGGTTTGGGCTCTTGAGGCGTACGGTGCATCCTACACGCTGCAGGAGATCCTGACTGTGAAGTCTGACGATGTGGTTGGCCGTGTGAAGACATACGAAGCCATCATCAAGGGCGACAATATTCCGGAGCCTGGTATTCCGGAATCCTTCAAAGTATTGTTGAAAGAGCTGCAGTCCCTGGCACTCGATGTCCGCGTACTGCGTGATGACAATACCGAAGTTAAAATTATGGAATCAGTTGATTACGGTGATACCAATCTGAACCACATCATCGAGGGAGACCGTTACTCTGACAGAGAGGACGAGAGATTTGGTGACTATGGATTCTCCAAGAAAGAGTTTGACGGAGAAGAAATGGTAGATGTGGAAGAGGATGAAGAAGAAGACTCTTATCTTGATCTGGATGAAAGTTCAGATGATGACATGTAACTTGTAGATCTTCGCTTTGCGAGGAAAGGGGTAATCAAATGCCAGAAACAGCAAAAAAAGAAAATTACCAGATGAGCTTTGATGCCATCAAAATAGGACTTGCCTCCCCGGAGAAAATCCGGGAGTGGTCCCATGGCGAGGTAAAAAAACCGGAGACCATCAACTACAGAACGCTGAAACCGGAAAAAGACGGTCTGTTCTGTGAAAGAATCTTCGGACCAAGCAAAGACTGGGAGTGCCATTGCGGTAAATATAAGAAAATTCGCTACAAAGGCGTAATCTGCGACCGATGCGGCGTAGAAGTAACAAAATCCAGTGTGCGCCGTGAGCGTATGGGACACATTGAGCTGGCAGCTCCGGTATCCCACATCTGGTATTTCAAAGGAATTCCGTCCCGTATGGGACTGATCCTGGATCTGTCTCCGAGAACTCTGGAAAAGGTTCTGTATTTCGCAAACTACATCGTTCTTGATGCAGGCGATACCAAATTACAGTACAAACAGGTTCTGACCGAGAAAGAATACCAGGATGCCAGAGAGGAGTTCGGAAACAGCTTCCGTGCAGGTATGGGTGCGGAATCCATCAAAGAGCTTCTGATGGCAATCGATCTGGAAAAAGAGTCTGCTGAATTAAAGGCAGGTCTTAAAGATTCTACCGGACAGAAGAGAGCCCGCATCATCAAGAGACTTGAGGTTGTTGAGGCATTCCGTGAGTCCGGAAACCGTCCGGAGTGGATGATTCTTGATGCGGTTCCGGTTATTCCGCCGGATCTGCGTCCTATGGTACAGCTTGACGGAGGACGTTTTGCAACATCCGACCTGAATGATCTGTACCGCCGTATCATCAACCGGAACAACCGTCTGAAGAGACTGCTGGAGCTCGGTGCACCGGATATCATCGTGCGCAACGAGAAACGTATGCTCCAGGAGGCAGTTGATGCCCTGATCGACAACGGCCGCCGCGGCCGTCCGGTAACCGGTCCTGGAAACCGTCCTCTGAAATCTCTGTCCGACATGCTGAAAGGTAAATCCGGCCGTTTCCGTCAGAACCTTCTTGGTAAACGTGTTGACTACTCCGGCCGTTCTGTTATCGTCGTAGGACCGGAACTGAAGATTTACCAGTGCGGTCTGCCGAAAGAAATGGCAATCGAGCTGTTTAAACCGTTCGTTATGAAAGAGCTGGTTTCCAACGGCACTGCACATAACATCAAAAATGCAAAGAAAATGGTCGAGAAACTCGAGCCGCAGGTATGGGACGTTCTCGAGGACGTCATCAAAGAGCATCCGGTTATGCTGAACCGTGCCCCTACCCTGCATCGTCTGGGTATCCAGGCGTTCGAGCCGATTCTGGTAGAAGGTAAAGCGATTAAGCTGCACCCGCTGGTTTGTACCGCATTCAACGCCGACTTCGACGGTGACCAGATGGCTGTCCATCTGCCGCTGTCTGTAGAAGCGCAGGCAGAGTGCCGTTTCATGCTTCTTTCTCCGAACAACCTGCTGAAACCGTCCGATGGTGGTCCGGTAGCCGTTCCTTCCCAGGATATGGTTCTTGGTATCTACTATCTGACACAGGAGCGTCCGGGCGAGAAGGGCGAAGGAAGCTTCTTCCGCGATATGAACGAAGCCATCCTGGCATACGAGAACGGATACATTACCCTGCAGACCAAGATTACCATCCGCTGCGAAAAAGAGATGGAAGATGGTACTGTAATGCAGCAGAACGTAAGCTCCACACTCGGAAGATTCCTCTTCAATGAGATTCTGCCGCAGGATCTGGGATACGTAGACCGTACGGTTCCGGGTAACGAGCTTGCGCTTGAGGTTGATTTCCTCGTTGCAAAGAAACAGCTGAAACAGATTCTGGAAAAAGTCATCAATACACACGGAGCTACCAAAACCGCAGAGGTTCTGGACTATATCAAGGCAACCGGATATAAATACTCCACCCGTGCAGCCATGACCGTATCCATTTCCGATATGACCGTGCCGCCGCAGAAGCCGGAGATGCTCGCCGAAGCACAGGCAACGGTAGACAAGATTACAAGAAACTTCAAACGTGGTCTGATTACAGACGAAGAGCGTTACAAAGAGGTTGTAGATACCTGGAAGAAGACCGACGATGCGCTGACAAAAGCACTGCTCGACGGACTGGATAAATACAATAACATCTTCATGATGGCTGACTCCGGAGCCCGTGGTTCCGATAAGCAGATCAAACAGCTGGCCGGTATGCGAGGACTGATGGCCGATACAACCGGACACACCATCGAGCTGCCGATCAAGTCAAACTTCCGTGAAGGTCTTCAGGTACTGGAATACTTCATGTCCGCACATGGAGCACGAAAAGGTATGTCCGATACCGCGCTTCGTACCGCCGACTCCGGTTACCTGACCCGTCGTCTGGTAGACGTTTCTCAGGACCTGATCATCCGTGAAATCGACTGTGCCGAGGGCAAGGACGAAATTCCGGGTATGTGGGTCAGCGAGTTCACAGACGGAAAAGAGCAGATCGAGAGTCTGCAGGATCGTATCACAGGCCGTTTCTCCTGCGAGACGATCAAAGACAAGGACGGCAACGTCATTGTAAAAGCAAACCATATGATCACCCCGAAACGTGCTGCCCGTGTCATCAAAGACGGCATCAACGAGAACGGTGAGCATTATACAAAAGTAAAAATCCGTACCATTCTTACCTGCCGTTCCGGTAACGGAATCTGCGCAAAATGCTATGGTGCCAACATGGCAACCGGCGAGGCAGTACAGGTTGGTGAGTCTGTCGGAATTATCGCAGCACAGTCGATCGGTGAGCCTGGTACACAGCTGACCATGCGTACCTTCCATACCGGTGGTGTTGCCGGTGGAGATATCACACAGGGTCTTCCTCGTGTCGAGGAGCTTTTCGAGGCAAGAAAGCCGAAAGGACTTGCTATCATCACCGAGATCCCTGGTGTTGCACAGATCAAAGACACCAAGAAAAAACGCGAAATCGTGGTTACCAATCCGGACGATGGCGTATCCAAGACATACCTGATCCCTTACGGATCCCGTATCAAGATCGCTGACGGAACGGTTCTGGAAGCCGGAGACGAGCTGACCGAAGGTTCTGTAAACCCGCACGATATCCTGAAGATCAAAGGCGTACGTGCCGTTCAGGATTACATGCTCCGCGAGGTACAGCGAGTTTACCGTCTGCAGGGTGTAGAAATCAACGATAAGCACATCGAGGTTATCGTTCGCCAGATGCTGAAGAAGATCCGCATCGAGGAAAACGGAGATACCGAATTCCTTCCGGGCGACATGGTAGACTTCCTGGAGTATGATGAGACCAACAAAGCGCTGATCGCAGAAGGCAAAGAGCCGGCAGAAGGAAAACAGGTTCTGCTTGGTATTACCAAAGCATCCCTGGCATCCGATTCCTTCCTGTCTGCAGCATCCTTCCAGGAGACCACCAAGGTTCTGACCGATGCCGCTATCAAAGGTAAAGTTGACCACCTGGTAGGTCTGAAAGAGAACGTTATCATCGGTAAACCGATCCCGGCCGGTACCGGTATGAAGTGCTACAGCAACATTCATCTGAATACCGACAGCATGATCGAGGAAGAAGAGGACGAGGATCTGATTCTGACCGAAGATCTTGAGGACGAAATTCCGGCAGCAGAAGCTCCGGTTGAAGAACCGTCAGCTGAAGAGGAAGAGCCGATGCTCGACTTCGACTTTGAGGAAATGATTCCGTCAAAGGATGATACCGAGGAGTAAACCCTTCAACAAATAATAGCAAGGATTCTCCCACCTCTATAGGTGGTGAGATGAATTGCAAATAAGAAAGTTAACGGCAGTGGCGGGCGGAGAGAAATCGGTATCCCCCACTGACATGAGGCAAACCAGGTTAAAAAATAAATATGTCATTTGTGAAAAGCAGAGAATTTTCGGTTCGCCGGGGTCTCTGCTTTCCTTGTGTTTTCGGGAGCATTTTGTTACAATGGAGACAGAAAAGAGGGAAGCCTATGTGGATAAAAAAATTACCTGGCATCGTGGCAAATGCGGCGGTACTGATTCTGGATATATTTGTGATTCTGATGATTGCAGCGCTGTTTCTCCACCAGCAAACGGCGGGAGAGCGTGTGAAAGAGACGATTACGCGTTTTTCCACGACATCGGAGGAGTATTATTCCGAGGGAGAGGCATACAGCCAGAAGAGCGACCGGGTGCATACGTATGCGGTGAAAGAACAGTCTAAATAAGAGGAAAAGATGAGGTAAACTATGCTCCAGAAGTGGAAAAGAAAAGGAAAAAGATTCCGCCATGTGGAAAAAGACGGAGAAGAGACGACGGAGCTTTCTGTGAAAATACGGGCGGCAAAATTTCGTGATCTGCCGATGAGTCTGCGGATTCTGATCGTGAATCTCAGTCTGTTTCTGATTCTGTGCGCCGTATTTTTTATGGCGGGCGCGTATTTGTATGCACCGCAGGCGGCAGGACGGAATTACATGGAAGCATGCCTGGCAGGAGACTGGAACAGTGCATACGATGTATGCCAGTTCCCGGACAGCACGTTTCTGTCGCGGAAGAACTACGTCAATGCAATGACCTGGAAAGCAAAACAGGACGGCACTGACGGGCAGGAAACACCGGAGATCAAGAGCTTTTTCATGCGCAGAAAACAGAATCTTGAGACCGGGGAAAACAGGATTTATACTGTGCGGTACACGTTAAAAGGCATGAGCGACTCGCAGGAAGAAACATTGGAGATCGCCGTCGGGGATACCGTAAAATGGAACTTCAAAGAGTGGTACGTTGTGCCGAAAGACAGCTGCGTGACGGATGTCGAAATCACCGTCCCGGCGGATGCCTCGTTCTATCTGGACGGCGTGCAGGTCGGGAAAAAGTATTTAAAAGAGACGGCAGATAACGTCAGCATCTACAAAATCCCGTATCTCTTCCTCGGCGGCCACACCATTGAACTGACCGAAAAACAGAAAGACCCATACCGCGAGATCGTCCTCGTGCAGGACAACAGCAGCATGGAATTCCTGCCGGATTTAAAACTCAACGATTCCATCGGCAAAACCATCGCCGACCGCGCAGAAGAGTCCCTGGACAAGGTATTCACAGCCGCAGCCGCCGGAAAATCCTTCAGCACCATCAAAAACGAATTTTCCGTCGACACCGCCGTACAGAAAACCGCCAAAGAACAGTACCAGCAGCTCTGCGATGCCTACCTGAACAGCGACACCAACACCGGAATCACCAGCATCACCGTGAGCAGCGTCTCCACAACCGTAACCAACGAATCCAACCAGATGAAGATCGAAACCAACGTGACCGCTGCGATCGAGCGACGAACCCGTTTCCTCCATTTCTTCCGCAAAACCAAAATAGAGACCGTCACCTGGAAACTCGAGTCCGTTGTGACGCTGGAAAACGAAAAATGGGTGATGGGCAGCGATTTCCTGAAGGGCGTTGAGCTGTCGAAGTGATTTTGAGAAAACGGTTGATATTTCTGAGAACTCTGCGTACAATAGAAATACCAAGAGAGAAATCTCTTCCTAAAATAGGACATGAGGCATAAGGTGTTTGCTTCTGTTGTTCTGGCAACGTTAAAACTTTGCAGTTACTCTTAAGCAGAGAGGATAATCAGGCTGGACAGGTGAAAGACCTGTGATTTGGTGGCAAAGCACCAGAAAGAAACCAGGTTTCTTAAAAGAGAGTGACAAAGAGTGATTTTGTATCCGCTTTTACCATGGGTGCAGAGTCACTCTTTTTTTGTGACAAGATGTTAAGAAACGATAAACATTAATTTACCAGAAGTGGAAAAATGTAAGAATTTGTGCCTTGCATCTTAGGTCAGATCACGTTATGATAGTAAGTAGAAAAATGTCGAAAAACGTTTGTGTTACGATGGAAGAAAGTTCCGCAAAGGGGCGGGACGATGGAGTATAAACAGATCATATGGAAA
>ULQK01087927.1_pt1 | contig 11646 bp, 6 predicted proteins | sample 1954371 | NCBI WGS metagenome assembly ULQK01 (sample SAMEA4835652, study PRJEB28245) | human gut metagenome | biome: gut microbiome; material: fecal sample | place: Denmark | collected 2008 | reverse complement strand
TAAAAAACGACATAAAAACGGCCTAATGACCGATTTGGGTTTAATGTTTCGTGTTAATGTTTCGTGTGGTTCTGACAATCTGAATGTTGCTGCATTTTGCAAATGTGTCAAGTGAACGTGTTAATGCGGAAAACAAAAAAGGTTATCTGAAAGACTCAGATAACCTTAATTTGTGACTCCGGCAGGATTCAAACCTGCAACCTTCTGATCCGTAGTCAGATGCTCTATTCAGTTGAGCTACGGAGCCATGCTTCTTAAAAGCGAGTGCAAAGGTATGGATATTTTTCTTAACTGCAAAATTTTTTGCAACTTTTTTGTTGCTTTTTTGTCGTTTTTCCTCTTTTTTATCGTTTTTAATGGTTTTATCCAAGATTTATTCATAGAACAACACAGGTTTTACGAGTCTTCTTTTTCCATTTTCCACATTTCTTTCTTACATCTCTTATATTCTTATATTCTTATATGCGTTTTCTTATATGCGTTATATCTCGTCCTTTAGTGTAGGGAAGGTAATGTGATATTTTACAGCCAAGAAACGAATGGAGCATACCACAACGAAGGTTATGGCTGCCATCCATGTAACGCTGAGGTTTAGCAACGCCAATCCCCAATAGATAAATCCACCTGCCACACATGCTGTAGCATAGATTTCCTTTTGAAAAATTACGGGTATGTTGTTAAGGAACACATCGCGCATAACGCCACCTGCCGATCCTGTTATGCAACCCATGATAATGGCCACCCAGAACGGGTGTCCACACTCGAGCGTTTTCTGTATGCCGGCAACGGTGAAGAGTCCTAAACCGAGGGTGTCGAACACGAACCAAGCGTTGTCAAGCTTCTTTAGGGAGCGCGAGAACACAACGGTAAAGAGAAGAGCCAGCACGGCGCAGCTCATATATAACGATGATGTCATCCAGAACGGTGTGACGCCAAGCATGACGTCACGAACTGTTCCTCCGCCGATGGCCACGGCGATGCCGCACACGAAGCCTCCGAACCAGTCGAAATGTTTGGCTGAGGCTTGACGTATGCCCGACACCACGAAGGTGAATGTACCCAGCACCTCGATAATTTTCATCACGGTGCTGTAAAGCTCGTCAAACTCAAGGTTCATAGTTTTGTCACAACATTAACAGGATTGCCTTCCAGGAAGGCCTTTACATTGTTTTCAAGAATTGTCATCAAGCGCTTGCGTGCTTCAGTTGTTGCCCAAGCGATGTGGGGTGTGATGAACGCGTTGGGTTCGGCAAACAGAGGGTTGTCGGCTGTTGGCGGTTCTTGCACCATGACGTCGGCAGCATAGGCAGCAAGCTGCTCGCTATGTAGCGCTTCAGCCACATCGGCCTCGTTGACAAGGGGGCCGCGTCCGGTGTTTATAAGAATAGCTCCCTTGCGCATCTTGCCAATGGTGTTCCTGTTGAACATCTCCTTTGTTGTAGAGGTAAGAGGACAGTGGAGAGATATTATGTCGCAAGCGCCAAGCAATCCCTCAAGCGTTGTTTTGTAAACAAAGTCTGGTAGGTCGGCAGCGTTCTTGCTTGTCATGGCATACACGTCCATGCCAAACTCGTGTGCAAGACGTGCCACCTTCATGCCTATGTTGCCAAGTCCCACAACACCGAATGTTTTTCCTGCCAACTCATGCAGCGGTGTGTCCAAATAGCAGAAGTCGGGATTGCTGCTCCATCTTCCTTTGCGGTTCAGAGAAGCATAATGGTCTACGCGGTTGACGATGTTAAGCAGGTGTGCGAACACCATCTGTGCCACGCTGTTGGTGCTGTAAGCAGGTATGTTGGTCACGGTGATGCCATGACTGGCAGCCGCCTCAATGTCTACAACGTTATATCCTGTCGCCATCACACCTATATATTTAAGGTTGGGCAGCAGGTCCATGGCCTTCTCGTCAATGACCACTTTGTTTGTGAACACAATGTCGGCCTTAGCAGCGCGTTCCACCATCTCTTCTTTTGTGGTGCGTGGATATACCGTGACCGTGCCATACTGTTCAAACGGTTTCCAAGAAAGGTCGCCGGGGTTCAGACCGGTTCCATCTAAAACTACTATATTCATTGTTCTTATATTCTTTTTTTTCGATATGTTTTTTTCGCTCTTCACTCTTCACTCTTCGCTCTTCGCTCTTCACTTTTCACTCCCTAAACCTATCCCCCCAGAGCCTGATCATCTGTTGGTATTGTTTTTCTTCAGAGGGCGAGTGTTGTGCGTGCCAGAGCCGAGTGTCCTTCAGTTCGTCGGGCATATATTGCTGATTGACAAAATTGCCAGGATAATCGTGAGCATACTTATATCCGTCATGGTAGCCAAGCTGCTTCATCAGTTTTGTCGGGGCGTTACGAAGGTGTAGCGGCACAGGCTGGTTTCCCGTTTGCTTTACCACCTCCAAGGCTGTGTTTATGCCCATGTAGGCCGAATTGCTTTTAGGACTGGTTGCCAGATAAACCGCTGCTTCAGCCAATGGTATGCGTCCTTCGGGCCATCCTATCTTCATGACCGCATCAAAAGCAGCGTTGGCCAAGAGCAAGGCGTTTGGGTTGGCAAGGCCAATGTCTTCGGCTGCGCTAATGACCAGACGGCGGGCGATAAACTGTGGGTCTTCGCCACCTTCTATCATTCGTGCCATCCAGTAGAGTGTGGCGTCTGGGTCGCTGCCGCGTATGCTCTTGATGAACGCTGAGATTATGTCGTAGTGCATGTCGCCTCCTTTGTCATAAGCCAACGGGTTCTGCTGCAGTCGTTCCTCCACCATCTTGTCGGTTATGACAACCTTCTCCGCACTTTCCGACTCAACCACCAGCTCCAAAATGTTAAGAAGCTTGCGTGCATCGCCACCGCTGTAACGCATCATGGCATCGGCCTCGCGCAACTCAATGTTGCGCTTGCTCAGTTCGGCATCGGTTGTTATGGCGCGGTTGAGCAGCTCCATAAGGTCTTCTTTTTCAAGCGATTTGAGCACATATAGCTGGCATCGTGAGAGCAGAGGACGTATGACCTCAAACGAAGGGTTCTCTGTTGTTGCGCCTATTAGGGTCACGATGCCCCGTTCCACCGCTCCGAGCAGCGAGTCTTGTTGCGACTTGCTGAACCTGTGAATCTCGTCAATGAACAAAATGGGCGATGCGCTGTTGAAGAATCTGTTGTTTTTGGCTTTATCAATGACCTCGCGCACATCTTTCACACCGCTTGTCACGGCGCTCAAAGTGTAGAACGGCGTGTCCAGCTTGTGCGCAATGATCTGTGCCAGAGTGGTTTTGCCCACGCCAGGAGGGCCCCACAAGATGAATGATGAAATTCTGCCTCCTTCAATCATCTTGCGCAGCACAGCATCCTTGCCGACCAGATGTTTTTGTCCTACATAGTCGTCAAGGCTTCTTGGCCTCATTCTTTCTGCTAAAGGTTCGCTCATAAAAAATGTCTTCTTGCAACGCAAAATTAGAAAAAACATGCGATATGAGCAAAAATTATAGTAGAAAAACTTGTGAATTAGCTTTAAAGTATATACTTTTGCAGCGCCTCTTTGGGGCAGCTAAGAAATAAAACAAACAAAATTATATGAAACAGCAAAAAGCTTTGACTCTAAAAACTTTGACAAAAGGCAACGTGTGGGAAATTCAGGAGAATGATATTTTCCGACTGTTGGATGCCGGCTACAAGGATGCTGATTGCAAGGACAACATGCGTCACTATTTCGACATCATACGCACAGCCTTCGAAATGGAAGAAGTGAAGGTTGACCGCCCCGAGGTGATAGCCAAATACGAGGCACGCGGATTCAAGGTGGCACCTGTTAAGGTGGATGACAACACGAAACCCAAGTGGGCTATAAAGAAGCGCCCCATCCTTCGTGTCACCGACCTCACATACGAGAATATTCGTCACATCTCAGCAGCCAAGCTCATGGAGGTTTTGGACCGCAACTTTGGCGGTGGCTGGGACTCGCTCTCACAGAGCATACAGGACATCATCGAGAGTGGTTTCGACATCAGCACCACCACGCTTCCCAAGGATCGCCTGCACAAACCGGGCGGCATGTATGAGAAGAAGGTGAACGACGGTTTTGAGGTGCTTGAGATTCCTAAGGGCTCATGGATCGAGGCTATCTTCGCAAAAGAGAAGCCGCTGGAAGAGAAACCTCAGAGCAAGTTGGACGATGAGGAACCCACAAGCAAATATGACCTCGACGATGACGAGGACAGCGATGAGGATCTGCCTGAGATTGATGACAAGTATGGCGACGACGACGATGACGACGACGCCTTTGATGAGGACAAGCTCACCGAGGAGAGCTATCGCACAACCTTCGACACCGACCCAGAGGATCTTAACCTTGAGGCAGCCGATGTGAGCGATGATGAAGACTATTAAAAAAACTTTTATTTTCGGGCGCCTATCGTAAAGGAATATCCTTAAAGGTGAAATCGAAAAAACAATAATTTATACCCTTCTTCTGCTTCTTCATGATGGAGAGCAGAAGAAGGGCTTTTTTTATAGGAAACATCCCTAAGCCATGCAAAACACGAGATTATGGTTAACATACATCAATAAAAATCGTCTATATATATTTTTTTTTAGAATAATTTATGTTTTGTAGCGTTTTTGTAATAAATAATGTTTAATTTTGTAAGCAAATTTAAAACGCTAAGGAACAGTTGTTGGTTCCAGCATTATTTTAACAAGGACGACGCCAACTAAAAGAGGCGAAATTAAACAAAATTTTCAAAAATTAGTTTTATGAAAAAAAGACTGTTCATGTTTTCTGTCATGCTCCTGTCTATCATGCAGGTAGCTTTGGCGCAGGTCACAACTGCTGCCCTGACAGGAAAAGTGACGTTGGACAACACCAACGAAGAGGTTATTGGTGCTACCATTCAAGCTGTGCATGAACCTTCAGGCACACGCTATGGAGCAGTGACAAACGCTAACGGACGCTACACCATTCAGGGTATGCGCGTTGGTGGACCCTACAAAGTGACGGTGAGCTACATTGGCTACAAGAACCGTGAGGTGAGTGGCATACAGTTGCAGCTTGGCGAAACTTACAACCAAAACTTCACAATGTCAGAAGATGCCAACGTGCTTGGCGAGGTAGTGGTTAGCGGCAAGGCTTCCAAGTTTGCTGCTGAGAAGACAGGCGCTTCTACCAACATCAGCAACACGCAGATGATGAATCTGCCTACCATCGACCGTTCAATCACCGACATTGCCCGTCTCTCTCCTTATGCCAACGGCATGAGCTTCGCTGGTGGCGACGGACGTAGCTCCAATTTCACCCTTGACGGTTCAAACCTCAACAACAATTTCGGCCTCACATCATCGCTGCCTGGTGGCGGCAACCCTGTGTCTATGGATGCCATTGACGAGGTTCAGGTTGTTGTGGCACCGTTCGACGTGCGCCAGACCAACTTCATTGGCGGTGGCATAAACGCCATCACAAAGTCGGGAACCAACACCTACCGTGGAACTGCTTATGTTTATTATAATAATGAGAATTTGCACGGCAACCGTGTCGACAACGCCGATCTGGGCGAGCGTGGCAAGAATGGCACCACCACTTATGGCTTCACCTTTGGTGGTCCTATCGTCAAGGACAAGCTGTTCTTCTTCGCCAATGCTGAGTATAGCAAGAGTCCTAACGTCGTGAACCGCTGGCGTGCCAGCGAGGATGGCAGAGCTGACGCCACCAACTATGTGTCGCGTGTGCCCGTGTCAGACATGGAGAAGGTAAAGAACTTCCTCATTGAGCATTACAATTTCAACCCTGGTTCTTACACCAGCTTCCCCGCTGAGGACAACAACCTCAAGCTGCTTGGACGTATCGACTGGAACATCACCAACGAGCATCACCTTGCTGTTCGTTACAACTACACAAAGAACAAGGCGTGGAACGCTGTGAACGGATCTTCTTCAGATGCTTACACTCGTTACAACACCAACCGTCTGTCACAGTATGGCATGTCGTTCGCTGGCTCAATGTACTCTCAGAACAACTCGGTAGCTTCTATCTCAGCCGACCTCAATAGCCGCTTCGGTGAAAACATGTCAAACCAGCTGCTTTTCACCTATACCGACATTGACGAAAAGCGCGAGACCAACTGTAGCGATTTCCCCTTCGTTGACATCATGTCAGGCTACACCACCGACGATGCAGGCAATTTTACCTCTCAGGACATGAACCCCTACATCAGCTTCGGTTCAGAGCTGTTCTCAAAGAACAACCGCGTTCAGAACAAGATCTACACTCTCACAGACAACTTCACCTATTATCTTGGCGCACACAAGCTGACAGCTGGTTTCAACTTCGAGCATCAGCTCGCCAACAACTCTTACATGCGTGGCGCTACAGGTTATTACCGTTACCGTTCACTCGACGACTTCCTCAACGGTGCCGCTCCTGAGACCGTAACACTTGCTTATGGTTACAACGGCGAGCAGTATCCTAACGCTGAGGTTAAGTTTAACCAGTATGGCATCTATGCTCAGGACGAGTGGAACGTGCTTAACAACCTTAAGCTCACCGCAGGCATCCGTTTCGACAACATCTCTTTCGATAAGGACGACCTCATGGAGAACAAGGCCATCTCTGCTCTCGACTTCGGTGGCCGCACCATCGACACAGGCTCATGGCCTAAGGGCAACATCCAGGTGTCACCCCGTATCGGCTTCACATGGGATATCTTTGGTGACAAGTCGCTGAAGCTTCGTGGAGGTACAGGTCTGTTCGCAGGCCGTCTGCCCCTCGTGTTTTTCACCAACATGCCTTCAAACGCTCTCATGGCGCAGGGAAGCGCTGTTGCCAGCACCGTATATAAGAACGGCACCATAACTCCCGATGCTGTGCTCAACAAATTCAAGGGCGGTCTGGTTACAGATGTAACAAAGATTCGTGAGCTCCTTGGCGCTCCTGCCACCATCACTCCTGAACAGGGTTCTCTGCCCAAAAACTTTGCTGGTGTAGACCACAACTTCAAGATGCCTCAGGTTTGGAAGACCGCCATCGCTATCGATGGACAGGTTCCTGTGTCGTTCCCTCTGTCTTTCACCGCCGAGTTTACCTTCACCAAGAAGATTCATGATGTGATGCTCGACAACTACAACATCAAGAGCAACGACGGTTGGGAGACCTTGAAGGGTACAGGCGATGACCGCTATGTTTATCCTAACGACTATCGTTATTATAAGAACATCAACTCGGCTTGTGTGCTGACCAACACCTCTAAGGGCTATGGTTGGACCTTCAACTTCACCGTGAACGCTGAGCCTGTACAGAATCTCAACCTCATGGCAGCTTACACACACACCGTTATGAAGGAGCTTACCGGCATGCCTGGCAACAATGCTTATTCGACATGGTCAAACATGTATGCTGTTCAGGGTCCTAACTTCCTGGAGCTCGGCAACTCACGCTATGTTATCCCCGATCGTCTCATCGCATCGGCAAGCTATAAGTATGCTAAGGATCACTTTAGCCTCTTCTACACAGGCTACTCTCCTTCAGGCTATAGCTTCTATTATGACGGCGACATCAACGGCGACGGCAACCGCTATGACCTGATGTACATTCCTAAGGACGAGAACGACATCCACTTCACCAATCCTGCTGATGCCGACCTCTTCTGGAAGTTTGTAAACCAGGACAGCTACCTCAAGAACCACAAGGGCGAGTATGCAGAGCCTTACAGCGCTCGTGCTCCCTTCGTTCATCGCTTCGACTTCCGTTGGGCTCACGACTTCGACGTTAAGATTGGACAGACCAAGAACAAGCTTGTGCTGAGCCTCGACATCATGAACGTTGGCAATCTCTTCAACTCTAAGTGGGGTGTTGAGAAGAACATGGCCGGTTGCAACAACGGCAAGATCTTGAAGGTTAACAAGATTGTTGATGGCGTGCCTTATTTCTCAATGTATAAGGACAAGGCCACAGGCGAGGCTCCCACCTCTACATGGAGCTTCAACCACAACTACAATCAGTGCTGGAAGATGCAGATTGGCGTTAAGTATGTCTTCAACTAATAATCTTTGCGCTTAGGCGCAAAGACAATAAAAAGAAACGGCTTGCAGTTCCCGACACAGGGCTGCAAGCCGTTTTCTTCTTTCTTATTATAAAGGTTTCTTATTATAAATGTTTTCTTTTTTTATTATTATAAAAGTTTTTTCTTTTCTCGCCTTACAATAAGAACCCTGTTTTCAGAGATCTGAAGATTATTGTTTTCTGAGACTCTTTATTTCTTCTTCAGACAATCCCGTTAAAGATGCAATAATCTTAACGTCCATTCCTTTTTCCATCATTGTCTTTGCTACCTCCGCTCTTCCTTCTGCTCTTCCTTCCACTCTTCCTTCCGCTCTTCCTTCCGCTCTTCCTTCCGCTCTTCCTTCCGCTTTAGCTGTGTCCAAAGAGTTCTTGATATCGCGATATGCTTTAAGACTGTCTTCATATTCGCGTAATTCTGTTGGTGAGAAGCGAGCGATGGCTGCCGCATCAAACAGTTTTGTGAAAATCTTTTCACGAAGAGCTGCAGGACGGCCGTCAAGACGTGATAGGTTTTTTAGGACATACATCCATTTGTCTGATAATGATGTAAGCTCATTGTCGGCTTTATCGAAACGTCCCACCTCAACGTATTTAAACATCAACTTGGCGTTGAAAACCTTGTTCGTCTTTGTATCCATCAAAGCAATTGTGTGAATTGCGTCTGAGCTGTCAAATGCTTCATCGCTCATTTTGAAATTGAGCAATGCCACGACATACACTTTCTTAAGACAAAAATTCCAATCGGAGCTTTTTGGAGCTTGTTCTCTAATAGGAAATGTTGAGTAGAAAAGAGAGCGGTCTTTGAAGAATGTCTGGTAAGCATTCTGCATCTCAACAATAAATTTTTCGCCTCGTTCGTTCTCGCAATACACATCAAATATGGCTTTGCGCTCCGTATATACATCTCCCACGTTTTCGCTGTTGAGATACCTAACATCCTTTATCACCTCCTCCCCGTTGAATAGAGAGTTGAGAAAGTTGATAAGCAAATCCTTGTTGGGATCTGTACCAAAAATTCGCTTAAAGCCAAAATCTGTTAGCAGACTGATATATCTTTCTTCTGACTGTCTCATGATTGAAAAATTAAAAAATGGTCACACAATTGTTGTTGTTGCAAATTTAGATATTTTTCTTGAATTACACGCAAGTAGTGTGAAAAAATGGAAAAGATTGTTTGCGAGATAAGCCTATGGTCTCTATTTTTTCATTACCTTTGCATAATCTTTGCAGAAAGAAAACGGCATGGTGGAACCTGGGCATGACGTGTTTGCGCCTCGCTCTTAAGAACAAAACCACGATGACGACATGTAAAGACATGTAAAAAAGAAGAGGCTTACTTTTTAGAAAAAAGCTTTTTAAAAAGCAAATAGAAAGAAGAAAAAAGAATGAATGAAAAGGAAAGCCTGAAATTGAAAGAAGATAAACGAAAGAAGAAGAAACAAAAAAATATGATTGTATGTATCGCTGAGAAACCCAGCGTTGCCAAGGATATAGCCCGCATCATAGGAGCCACGAGCGCCCGTGACGGCTATATGGAAGGCAACGGCTATCAGGTGACATGGACCTTCGGACACCTCTGCACCCTCAAAGAGCCCAACGACTACACCGAAAACTGGAAACGGTGGAGCCTCAGTGCGTTGCCCATGATACCGCCGCGCTTCGGCATAAAGCTTATCGACGACAGCGGCATAAAGAAACAGTTTGCTGTCATTGAGCGACTCATGCAGGCCGCCGACAGCATCATCAACTGTGGTGATGCCGGCCAGGAGGGAGAGCTCATACAGCGGTGGGTCATGCAGATGGCTCAAGCCAAGTGTCCTGTGAAGCGTCTGTGGATCTCGTCCATGACCGATGAGGCCATACGCGAGGGCTTTGAGGCCTTGAAAGATCAGGCGAGCTACCAGCCGCTCTATCTGGCAGGACTCAGTCGTGCCATCGGCGACTGGATTTTGGGCATGAATGCCACGCGTCTTTACACGCTCAAGTATGGACAGAACCGTCAGGTGCTGTCCATCGGTCGTGTGCAGACCCCCACGCTTGCCCTTATCGTCAACCGCCAGAAGGAGATCGACAACTTCAAGCCAGAGCCTTACTGGGTCCTCTCGACCGTATATCGCGACACGCTCTTCACCGCCACCAAAGGCAAGTTTACGAGCAAAGAGGAGGGCGAGGCCGCCTTCTCAACCATTGCAGACAAGCCGTTCACCGTCACCTCAGTAGAGAAGAAAAACGGCACAGAAGCGCCGAAGCAGCTCTTCGATCTCACCTCGCTTCAGGTAGAGTGTAACCGCAAGTTTGGCTACAGCGCCGAGACCACGCTCAACATCGTGCAGACGCTCTATGAGAAGAAGCTCTCTACCTATCCGCGTGTTGACACCCAGTATCTCAGCGACGACATCTACCCCAAGTGTCCCTCCATCCTTGCAGGTCTTGTGGGCTATGACGACGTGCTCGAACCGCTCAAGGGCAAGAACCTGAAGAAGAGCAAGAAGGTGTTTGACACGTCAAAGGTAACCGATCACCACGCCATCATACCCACAGGCGTGCCTGCCCGTGGTCTCACCGACATGGAGCGCAATGTCTACAACCTCATAGCCTTACGCTTCATCTCTGTGTTCTACCCCGACTGCAAATTCTCCACCACCACCGTTCTCGGCAAGGTTGAAGACGTAGAGTTTAAGGTCAGCGGCAAGGAGATTCTCAGTCCGGGATGGCGACTTGTCTACATGCGCAACGTCGACAAAGACACCGTTGTTTCAAAACCCGACACCGACGAAGAAGGCAGCAAGAAAGGTGATGAGGAGCGCACGCTGCCCTCGTTTGTAAAGGGTGAGAGCGGTCCTCACACGCCCACGCTTACGGAGAAGCAGACCACGCCGCCAAAATATTATACCGAAGCCACGCTCCTGCGCGCCATGGAGACGGCAGGCAAGTTTGTTGAGGACGAGACGTTGCGTGCTGCCCTTAAGGAGAACGGCATCGGCCGGCCGTCTTCGCGTGCCGGAATAATAGAGACCCTGTTCAAGCGTCGTTACATACGTCGAGAACGCAAGAACCTTGTGGCCACCGCCACGGGCATAGAGCTTATCGACACCATTCACGAGGAGCTGCTCAAGAGCTGTGAGCTGACGGGCATCTGGGAGAAAAAGTTGCGTGACATCGAGCATAAGAAATATGATCCCGCCATGTTTATAAACGAACTGAAGCAGCAGATCACCGACATCGTGAACGATGTGTTGCGCGACAACAGTAACCGTCATGTGACCATAACCACCGAGGAAGACCTGAAGAAGCGTCCTGCAAAGAGAACGGCAGCGGCAAAGTCGACCGCCACACGCAAGAAGCCGGCGGCGAAGAAACAGACCGACAAAGCGGCTCCTGCATCTTCCAGCGTATCATCGGCCCCTGCTTCTTCTGCGCCCGTCCCGTCATCATCGGCCCCTGCTTCTTCCATCCCCTCAGCCCCCGATGGCGCGTTGTCCCCCGACCCGTTGGTTGGCCAGCCCTGTCCTGTCTGCGGCCAAGGCCACATAATAAAAGGTAAGACAGCTTATGGCTGTAGCCGTTGGCGCGAGGGATGCACGTTCCGCAAAGCTTTT
>ULQK01055429.1_pt1 | contig 11701 bp, 6 predicted proteins | sample 1954371 | NCBI WGS metagenome assembly ULQK01 (sample SAMEA4835652, study PRJEB28245) | human gut metagenome | biome: gut microbiome; material: fecal sample | place: Denmark | collected 2008 | reverse complement strand
TATCTGAAATGAAGTTCGTTATTTTCATGCGAAAGTTCAGTTAAAGATAAAAAGAGGCTGTGTCAAAAGTAACTGACACGGCCTCTTTTTTTATGTACGCTCGGCATGAGCATTGTCTAACGGGTGCAAGTCCCGAGTGAGCCCTAATAGCGGGAATCGCATAGCCCAAGGCAAGGGGGGCCATCGCGAGGTGGAATCTGAAGGAAGCCGTCGGCAAACATCTGGTCTAACGAACAGAAACTTCATACAAGGCATATGACCGTGGGTAAGGTTGCTAAACAAACCAAAGCCCGATAGCTATTCGGAACGGTTGGTGTAAATGAAGTAGGCATAAGATGGAAAGACAATGCCCTTATTCGAGGAGGTCTCACGGACATGGTGATTAGTTGCTTATACGAAAGCCATGGAGTAAAGCTTGCCGTGAGAAGTCAGCAGACGTCATAGTAGTGGAGTAATCGGTAACGCTCCATGAAGGGCTGAACCTAACAATTAAGCGATTAGTAATTGAAAGTTACCTTATGAAAGAACGAATGCAGAAAACATCAGCCCTTGCTAATGACTGCCCCCAAAGAGATAGGACGGAATCCGAAAGGTATGGGGGAGTGCAGACTTTCATGTGGATGACCGAAGACAACATCGTGGAAGTTCCATTTGACAAGGAGCACCTATTGGAAGTAATCCTCAGCCCCGACAACCTCAACAAAGCCTACTTGGCAGTAGTGAGGAACAAGGGATGTGGCGGTATCGACAAGATGTCATGCGAGCAGCTGCTTCCATGGCTCAAGGCTAATAAGGATGAACTGATACGCTCCTTGCTTGACGGTACATACCGTCCGAATCCCGTCCGCAGGGTAGAGATACCCAAGGACAACGGCAAGAAGCGCCTGTTGGGCATACCGACCGTGGTTGACCGTATGGTGCAACAAGCCATCAACCAAGTACTGACAATAATCTATGAGCCTCAATTCTCCAAACGAAGCTTCGGCTTCCGCCCGAGGAGGGGCTGCCTTGATGCATTGCGAGAAGTGCAGAAGATAGTCGATGAAGGCTACAAGTATGTAGTGGACCTCGACCTCGAACGCTTCTTCGACACAGTGAGCCACAGCAAACTCATAGAGATGCTCAGCCGCACCATCAAGGACGGCAGGGTAGTCAGCCTTATACACAAATATCTTCGGAGCGGAGTCATAGACAAAGGACTATGGCATGCAAGCGAGGAAGGCACCCCACAAGGGGGACCGTTGAGCCCACTTCTCAGCAACATCATGCTGAACGAGTTGGACAAGGAACTCGCACGCAGAGGACACCCCTTTGTACGCTATGCCGACGATTCGATGATATTCTGCAAGACTAAGTGTGCCGCAGAACGTGTACGAGATTCAATAACCAAATTCATAGAAGGGAAGCTATTCCTAAAGGTGAACAAGGAAAAGACAGTAGTCTCATACATACGAGGTGTGAAGTACCTTGGCTACTCCTTTTATGTAAACAAGGGTAGATGCCAACTCACCGTACACCCAAAATCCAAGGCAAAGATGAAGTCAAGACTAAAGGAACTGACGAGTCGGAGCAACGGATGGGGTTACGAGAAGAGAAAGCAGAAGCTAAAAGAGTACATACAAGGGTGGGTAGGATACTATCACCTTGCCAATATGAAACGTCTTTGCCAAGAGACCGATGAATGGTTAAGACGTAGAATACGCATGTGTATATGGAAGGCTTGGAAGAAAACAAAGACAAAGGTGGCAAACCTCATCAAGTGTGGAATCAGCCATGATAAGGCATGGTCTATAGGCAATGCCCGCCAAAGCCACTGGCGCATGGCAAAGAACTACTATGTTAACACGGCAATATCCACACTGAATCTAAAGAAGGCGGGCTACTTGTGTCTTACGGATTCGTATCTCGAATGGAACCCAAAATAGGAACCGCTGTATGCCGAACGGCACGTACGGTGGTGTGAGAGGTCGGAAATCGAAAGTAGGAAGAAAACTACTTCGTTTTCCTCCTACTCGATTTATACGAAACAAAGCCCCGACTTTCCCAAGCCAGAGCTTTGTCATGTCCCAGATTTTTTGTATCTTTGGACATATAGTTAATAAGTATGTCAAAGTTACAATTTAAATTCTACAATCAGGCACAAGGCGAGCTTTTTCCTTCGTTCCTTGGTGAAAAAATCCCTGAAACGCACCATGTCCGCCTTCTTAGCGGCATAGTTGATGCCCTTGACATCACTGATTTGTTGGACACCTACAAGTCCTTCGGCTGTCCGGCATATCATCCTCGCATGTTGCTGAAGGTTGTCTTCTATGCCTACATGAACAATATCTATTCATGCCGCAAGATAGAGGATGCCCTGAAGTACCACGTTCACTACATGTGGCTCAGCGGTAGCCAGACTCCCTCGTTCAGTACCATCAACCGCTTCCGCAGCGAACACATGAAGGATGCCGTCAACAAACTTTTCTCTCAAGTGGTGACTCTCCTCGTTGACATGGGTCAGATAACCCTTGAGGAACAGTACATCGACGGCACGAAGATAGAGAGTGTAGCAAACAAATATACCTTTGTCTGGAAGAAGACCGTTGAGAAGAACAAGGCGAAGCTTGAGGAGAAGATAAAGAACATACTCTCTCAGATAGAGGAAGGCATAGCACAGGACAACATCCCTGATGCAGAGACCATGCCAGAGGCTATAGACAGTAAGTTGCTTGCCAAGAAGATAGAGGAACTGAACGAGCAGAACAGGCATCTGCCCCGAGAGACCAAGGGAGAAAAGCAGGCGGTCAAGGCAAAGGAAAAAGTGGCAAAGGAACTGAAGAAGCACCAGGAGAAGCTGGAGGAATATGAGCAACATCTCGAAACCCTCGGCCCCCGAAACAGTTATTCCAAGACGGATCCCGATGCCACGTTCATGTGCATGAAGGAGGACGCGATGAACAACGGACAGACGAAACCGGGCTACAATGTACAGATATCGACAGAGAACCAGTATATCGTGAACATGCAGATGTACTGGAATCCTACGGATACGACAACGCTTCCTGATTTTCTTCTGCATGGCAAGGAACTGACCGGCGCTATGCCAAAGGATTGTACCGCAGACTCTGGCTACGGCAGCGAGGAGAACTATGAATTCATGCTGCAGAACGATATCGCAGCCTATGTGAAGTACAACTGGTTCCACAAGGAGCAGCACCGCCCATTCCGTGATGACCCGTTCCGTCAGGAAAACCTCTACTACAACAAGGAGAAAGACTACTATGTATGCCCGATGGGACAGCACATGACGTTGGTTGGAGTGACGAGAAATGTTTCAGACAACGGCTTCGTCTCCTACTCACACAAGTACAGGGCACAAAGATGTACGGGATGTCCGCTCAGGTCACAATGCTACAAGTCAAAGGCGGAGCAAAGGACGATAGAGGTGAACCACAATCTCAATGAACACAAGCGCAAGGCAAGGGAGATGCTCATGTCGGAGGAAGGGCTGCGGCACAGAAGCCGAAGACCGATAGAGCCGGAGGCGGTTTTCGGACAGATCAAGTTCGACTGGCACTACAGACGCTTCCGCCACAAAGGGAAAGACAAGGTCTATATGGACTTTGCCATACTCGCCACGGCTCATAATCTTAGGAAACTCATGCGAAAAGCTCAAAATGAGTTAATGGAGGGGAGTATCTCCAATTTATCACGCCTATACAAGCCCAATAGGCCTCAAATAATGGTTGTCCGGGCTAATAATCGCAATTTTAGAATAGCTGCCTAAAAATGTGACCTTTCAAAGAAACATGAAGTATAAAACCAAAAAGAGGCCGTGTCAGTTACTTTTGACACAGCCTCTTTTGGCTTCTTTTGGGGGCAGATAGACTCTTATTTCTTTCTTGGCTTTCTTCTTGCCCAGCCCTCCTCGGTAAAGTCGGGCTCGGTGCCTTTCAGCTTCACGTTGTCGTTGTGCTGGAAAAACTGCTTCCAGTCGTCTTTCTTGCCACTCTCCTGGAACGTTGAGTCGTCGTCATAGTTGCGGCGCTTCGACTTCTTTTCATATTTTGCAAAGCCATCGTTCTTGCCAAAGCCGTCGTTGTCGCGGCCTCTGCGTGAGGTTCTCTCGCTGCGGCCTGAAGAACGGCTGTCGTCGCGTGAGCCACGGTTGCCGCCATCGCGTGAGGAGCGGCCGCCGCGTGAGCCACGGCCTGAGGCACCTCCATCGCGGCTGTCGGCATCGTTGCAGCGCACGCTGCGACCCTTGTATGATGTTCCGTCGAGGGCACGGATGACCTTCTGTGCATCTTGCTCGGGCACCTCTATGTAAGAGAACTTGCTCAGCAGGTCGATGTGTCCGATCTCCTGACGTCCGTCCACATGACGGTTTACAAACTGCATGACCTCGCCGGGGTAGAAGCCGTCGGCCTTGCCCAGGTTGATGAACAGACGCTTGAAGCCAGCCTCTGCCTTGCGCGGGCCTCGGCTGCGGTCGGTTGTGCGTCCTGTCTTGCCTCTGCCCTCGGCGTCGCGCTTGTTGCGCTCGTTGGTGGGCTTGAGAATCTCGGGCGCGTCGGCATAATATTTGAGGAAGCGGCCAAACTCAAGGCTCACGATCTTCTTCAGGATGTCTTCCTTGTCAACAAACTCGAAGTGGCGGTTGATATCGTCCATGAAGGGAGCGATCTCCTCCTCGTCCACATCGGCCTTCTCTATCTCGTCAATGGCCTTATAGAGCTGCTTGGTGCATATCTCCTTAGGTGTGGGCAGCGTTCCGTCGACAAAATCCTTTCCTATCTCGCGCTCAATGTCGCGCACCTTACGCTTCTCGCGTGTGTGTATAATGCTTATGCTCGTTCCCTTCTTTCCTGCACGTCCTGTACGTCCTGAGCGGTGCGTGTAGCTCTCGATGTCGTCGGGCAGACCATAGTTGATGACGTGTGTCAGGTCGTCCACGTCAAGTCCGCGTGCTGCCACGTCGGTAGCCACGAGGAGCTGTGTGAGGTGCTGGCGGAACTTCTGCATGGTGAGGTCGCGCTGCTGCTGTGAGAGGTCACCGTGCAGCGACTCGGCGTTGTAGCCGTCGCGTATGAGCTTGTCGGCCACCTCCTGTGTCTCCTTCTTTGTGCGGCAGAAGATGATGGCAAAGATGCGCGGATAGAAGTCGACGATGCGCTTCAGGGCCAGATACTTGTCCTTGGCGTTCACCATATAATAGATGTGGTTTACGCTCTCGGCGCCCTCGTTGCGTGATCCCACCACGATCTCCTTGAAGTCGTGCAGGTAGCTCTTTGCAATGCGCTCGATCTCGCGGCTCATGGTGGCCGAGAAGAGCAGCGTGTTGCGGTCCTGTGGCACGCCCTCGAAGATGGCGTTTATAGAGTCGGCAAAGCCCATGTTGAGCATCTCGTCAGCCTCGTCGAGCACCACGTTCTCAACCTTGTCGAGCTGTGCCACGCCACGGTTCATGAGGTCGATGAGTCGTCCCGGTGTGGCCACGATGATCTGTGCGCCGTGCTTCAGCGCATGGATCTGGTCAACGATGCTGGTGCCTCCATAAACAGCCACCACGTTGATGCCCTTGATATACTTGGAAAAATCTTTCAGGTCGTCAGCGATCTGTAGACACAGCTCGCGTGTCGGACTGAGCACTATGGCCTGAGTGTGTCTTTGCGTAGGGTCCACGCGTTGCAGCAATGGAATGCCGAACGCGGCGGTCTTGCCTGTACCTGTCTGCGCGAGGGCAATGACGTCGTTACCGTGTCCCAGCAGATATGGAATCACTTCTTCCTGCACTGGCATGGGATGCTCGAATCCCAGCTCTTCAATGGCGCGGCGAATCTCTTCGCTTACACCCAATTCTTCAAATGTCTTCAATGTGTCTTGTTGTTTCTTCTGTGCGGTCTGTGCCGCAATGATGCAGCATGTCGGTGCTGCTTGAAAAATAAAAAATAATTCTCAGGGGGAAGTGCGCTCACCCTCCCGGCCATAATCCTCAATATCTCTAAAAAAGATGTATAAACAGGGTGAAGAAACCTCCCGAAAACGATCCGCCGACAGCCTCGTCGGCAGCGTTGCGGGTGCAAAGTTAGTGAAAAAGAATGAGTTAGCAGCCAAAAGCGCGGTTTATTGTCAAAAAAATAATGTTAAAAAAACTCTCACATGCTATGCTCATTAAGGATAAATGCTTAACTTAGCAACTCAAATTGATTTTTTTAACTAAAACCATATAATTATGAGACATCTTAAGGTTGCGGTTGTGCTCCTTGCGGGCGTGCTGCTCACCAACTCTTGCGTTGGTTCGTTCGGTCTGTTTAACAAGTTGGCATCGTGGAACAAGAGTGCTACCAACGAGAAGTTCCTCAACGAGCTTATCTTCCTCATTATCTCTCCAGCTTATGCTGTGTGCTCTGTTGTCGACGTGCTGGTGCTCAACACCATCGAGTTCTGGTCAGGCAGCAACCCCGTGGCACAGCGTGTGGGCAAGACCTTCGAGGTGCAGGGACAGGACGGCCGCTATTATGCCGTGACAACCCTTAAGGATGGCTATTCTATAAAGAAGCCCACCGGTGAGGTCATCAAGTTTATCTACAACAAGGACACCAAGACCTGGCAGGAGGAAGAGAACGGCATCGTGACCGATCTGTTCCGCTTCAACGACGACGGCACCGTTCAGGCTTTCCTGCCCAACGGCACCGACATCAAGGTTTCGCAGGATGAGGCTGGCCTGTTCCAGGCTCGCATGGCGATGAACAGCGCTTGCTTCTATGCAGCAAGATAAGGATTGGAGACAAAAGAATGAGCGTTTTCGATAAGCCAGATGAGCAGAACCGAGCTTGCTCGGGTTCTGCCATGGCGAGAAAATGTGCTATGAAATAGAACGTTTTCGATAAGCCAGATGAGCAGAGCCAAGCTTGCTTGAGCTCTGCCATGGCGAGAAAAGGAACCATGAAAATGAATATCTGCGTTTTCTGTTCGGCCAATAACAACATTGCCGCCGAGTTTTTTGATGCTGCCCGTGAACTTGGCCGCTGGATAGGCCATGAGGGTCATGCGCTCGTCTATGGCGGTGCCAACCTCGGACTGATGGAGGCTGTGGCTCGTGAGGCGCACGATGCCGGTGCCATGGTCATCGGCGTTGTTCCCACCATTCTTGAGAAGACGGGTCGCGCGAGCGACTGTATCGATGTCAACATTGCCTGCGACAACCTTAACGACCGCAAGGCGTTGATGATAGAGCGCAGCGACCTCATCATTGCTCTTCCCGGTGGTGTCGGCACCCTTGACGAGATCTTCACCGTCGTTGCTGCCGCCTCGATAGGCTATCACCACAAGCGCGTGGTGCTCTACAACATAGGTGGCTTCTGGAACCCGCTCCTCGCCCTGCTCGACAGCATGCGCCAGCAAGGCATGTTGCGCCCAGGTTTCGAGACCTCGCTTCCTGTGGCTAACAACCTTGAGGACATTAAGCGCATTGCAAGTGAGGGATAGAACAGGCTTAAGATAGAACAAAAAAAAGGCACAGCTTTGAAGAGAGCTGTGCCTTTTTTTATAGATGATGATAGGTTGTTTGGGCTGACAGGTTGCCGCGTTTCGGTTGGAATGTGTGCGTACCTCGGTCGGGATGCGTGCGTACCTCGGTCGGGATACGTGTGTACCTCGGTCGGGGTACATGCGTACCTCGGTCGGGGTACGATGACCATCAAGCCTCTTTGACACGACAAAGGGGCTTTCCCTTTCAAGGCGTCAGCCCTTTTTTACCTTTTTACCTTTTTACTTTTTTACCTTTAAATGTCCTTTTTTACCTTTAAATGTCCTTTTTTACCTTTAAAAGAACCTTAAACACCATGTCCTTATAGTCGACACGATATTGTGGTAGCGCGATGCCGTTGGGGCTCCAGCTGTCCACACCTCCCACGCCTGTCTGTGCGAGGTCGAGGCAGAGGTTTGTGAAGCGCGACTTAGGCACCTGTGGCGAGTGGCGCTGCTCCTTCTCGTCGCCGTCGTTGAGGTCAGCGATAGAGTAGTGGAGGGCGCTTGCGGCAAACTCCTTGTCAGAGAGCACGGTGAAGCCGTTGCCGTCGGCATCGGTCTGCTTCCACCAGCGCATGTCGCTCTTTGTGCCTGTCTCCTGCGGACGCACATAGGGGAAGAACTGCTCATCGGCTGTCTGCTTATAGATGCCGATGTTCTGTGACAGCTTGCGGTCAGCATAGTTTTCTATCGGTCCGCGGCCGTAGAAGGTCGACAGGTCCATGTCGTAAGGCAGCTCCATGACCATTCCGAAGCGGAACATGGGGCTCACCTTTGCACCCTTGGTTGTGGCCAACGCCTGTGTGACCGCCATTGAGCCGTCGGCAGCCACGTTGTAGGTAAGCGTGAGCTTGGCCTTAACCTCAGGCATGTCGTAGGTAGCTGTCACCACCGCCACGTCAGCCGAGCCCTTGTCACCCTTCTTTATGTCGATGCTCTTGAGGTTCATCTCGGGGTTGAACCACGCCTTGTAGCTCTTGTTTATGCCGCCACCCATGTCGTTGTCGGTCACGGCGCGCCAGAAGTTGGGCTTCAGCGTGCCGCCCTCGCCGAGCAGCTGTTTGCCGTTCACGTTGTAGTGTGTGAGCAGACCCGTTGTCTTGTCCCATGCCACGTTCACGCTGTGTGTCCTGACGCTCAGCTCCAGAGTTTTCTTTCCGTTGTCAATCTTCGCCTTCTTGCCTTCCTTCGCCATCATGACCTTCTGCTCGGCAGAGGGTGTGGCGATGTCGTTGCCCTGCCATTCGTTCACGGCGAGCTGCTGGTAAGCGACCACCTGTCCTGCCTCCATGAGCGGCTCCGCCTTTTTCAGACGATACACGATGTTCACCAGTCGTTCCTTGCCGTCCTTGGCTGTGCTCACGGTGAACGGCAGCTTGATCTGCTTCGTCTCCTGCGGCTTCACGTCGATGTAGGCCTCTGTTCCGTTGGCTGTCTCCACGCCGTCCTCCATGATGCTCCAAGAGAGCGACACGTTGTCGAGCGGGCGGAAGAAGTTTTCGTTCTTCACCGTCACCACGCCGTTGGCGAGGTCCACGGGCGAGGTCCAGATGTTCTGATAGTAGAAGCCTGTCTCATACATGTGCGGGTTAGGCACGCGGTCGGGCGAAACCAGACCGTTACAGTTGAAGTTGTTGTCTGACGGGTCGTAAGAGTTGTAGTCGCCACCATATTTATATATGCTGCGTCCCTCAGCGTCTTTTCCGTGCAAGCCCTGGTCCACGAAGTCCCAGATGAAGCCGCCCTGATATTTAGGATACTTGCGCACCAGGTCCCAATATTCCTTGAATCCGCCTCCCGAGTTGCCCATGGCATGTGCATATTCACACTGTATGAGCGGCTTAGTGCTCTTCGGGTCAGCGGCGTAGCGCTCACAGTCGGCGTGTGGGTAATACATCGGACAGAAGATGTCGGTGTTGCTGCCCAGCCACGCGCGTTCCCAGTGGATGGGTCTTGAGGGGTCGGTCTGTCTTATCCAGTCGTGTGCTGCCGTGAAGTTGGGTCCGTCGACCGTCTCGTTGCCCAGCGACCAGTAGATTATGCTCGGATGGTTAAAGTGCATCATCACGTTGTGCTGGTTGCGCTCCATGATCTGCTTTGCAAACTGCGGCTTCTTTGCCTCCGATGTGTCGTCATACTGGAAGCCGTGGCTCTCCTGGTTTGCCTCGGCGCAGAGGTATATGCCATACTGGTCGCAGAGGTCATACCACACCGGATCGTCAGGATAATGGCATGTGCGCACAGCGTTGATGTTGAAGCGCTTCATGAGCGTGAGGTCTTGTATCATGCGCTCTCTTGACACCACATATCCCTTGTCGGGATCCATCTCGTGGCGGTTGGCACCCTTTATGAGCACGGGCTGTCCGTTGACGAGCAGCTGGGCGTTCTTGATCTCTATCTTGCGGAAGCCCACCTTCACGGGCACCGACTCCACGTCCTTGTCGTTCTGCTTCACCGTTGCCACGAGGGTGTAGAGGTGTGGTGTCTCCGCTGTCCACTTCTGCGGGTTCTGCACGTCAAACTTAAGCGTGTGCTTCAGCACCGCCGGTCCTCCCGTCTTGCTCTTCACCTTCGATGCGTTGATGACCTTTCGTGAGACCTGGTTGCCCTGTGGGTCGATGAGGTCGAACACGAACATGGCAGAGCCCTTCATGTTGACCTTCACGCTGAGCTGTCCGTTCACATATTGTGCGTCGAGGTCGGGTGTTACCTGCAGGTTGTCGATGTGTGCTATGGGTGAGCGGCTGTAGAGGTAGCAGTCGCGTGCCACGCCGCTGAGGCGCCAGAAGTCCTGGTCCTCACAGTAGGAGCCGTCGCTCCAGCGGAATGTCTGGAAGGCGATGAGGTTCTTGCCCGGTCGCAGGTAGGGCGTGATGTCAAATTCGGCTGCCACCTTCGAGTCTTCGGCATAGCCGGCAAACTGTCCGTTGACGTAGAGATACATGTTTGAGGTCACGCTTCCGAAGTGGGCAATGACCTGTCGTCCGTTCCACGAAGCAGGCAGGTCAATGGTGCGTCGGTATGAACCCACATGGTTGTCTTTCACGGGCACCATTGGCGGGTTGTCTTTGAAATGTCCGCGCCAGGCGAAGCCCACGTTCACATATTCGGGGTCGCCATATCCGTTCAGCTCCCACACGGCAGGCACCTCCATCGTGCCCCATGCCTTATCGTCGAGCGCGGGGTCAAAGAAGTCGGTGGGTCGCTCGTCGGCGTTCTTCACCCATTTAAACTTCCACACGCCGTTGAGCGACAGATAGTTGCCGCTGCCTTTCATGTCGCCCTTCAGCGCCGCGTCGCGGTTCTCGTAAGCGAAGAAATTAGAGTGTAGAGGGAAACGGTTGATGGCGTTCACCTGCAGGTCGTGCCATTCGGTAAACGACGGCACCGTCTCTTTGGCTTCTGCTGCCTTGACGGCCAATGCTGCTTTGGCTGCCTTTGCCGCCCTCGCTGCTTTCGCCGTCTTGGGTGTTTGTGCCGCCGCCGTTGCTGAGCATAGGCCCATCACGGCGAGTGTCATAAAGAGATTTTTCATATAATCTTTGGTTTTTGGTTTTTAGCCCTCTTTGTGGTGAGGGATGGTGATAAAACTTGTTGTGTGTTCTTTTTTTGCAAAGATAATGCAATTAAAAGACAATGCAAAGCATCTTCCTCTTTTTCTATGTTTTTTCTTGTTCTTGAAAGCCTTCTAGCGGTTGTTTTAAAGACAATAGAGACAATAGAGACAATTTTTTCTTCTTAGAGCTGTTTATACAAAAATAGAGACAATTTAAATTGAAAATATGGGCTTTTATTACAATAATGAAGCAAATAAGGCGTTAACTCATTGAACAATCTTGATTTTTTATAGAAAGAGCTTATGGTAGAAATCGAAGAAAGCAAAAAATTTATGTATGACATCGTGGGTGCCATATATGAAGTTCGTAATGAGTTAGGGATAGGGCTTAATGAGAGTTGCTACCAAGAAGCCTTGGAAATGCAATTGAAGGAAATGAATGTTGCTTATGAAAGAGAGTTGTCTTTCCATCCTTTGTATCATGGAAAAAAGATGAGTGCTTCTTTTCGCATAGATTTTCTTTGTAAGAAAGATATCATTGTTGAGTGTAAGGCAGTTACATTTCTTAGCGAGAATCATCGCGCTCAGCTTTATAATAAAGAATCACGTATTCCGTCCCCTATACAAATA
>ULQK01068952.1_pt1 | contig 11702 bp, 16 predicted proteins | sample 1954371 | NCBI WGS metagenome assembly ULQK01 (sample SAMEA4835652, study PRJEB28245) | human gut metagenome | biome: gut microbiome; material: fecal sample | place: Denmark | collected 2008 | reverse complement strand
TTCTAATCATATTCTCGCTCGCTCCTTACAATAAAAGATATTCTTTTCTACTGGAAAAATCAGGGGATTGTTAGATTATCACGAATTTTGTGATTCTTTATTGCATAAAAGCAAAAAACACCCCCGTCACCTGTTTCGACTTTTCATCTGACAGGTGACGGGGGTGTTGTCATTTGTTCCGAGTATTCAGTTCAGCAAGCTGCCGCTGGTCGGATTCTCTGTACCGTTCATCCACGCCTTCCAAATGGGAGAGACAGCGTTTCAGCTCTCCGTTCCAGTAAATCTGCCCAGTTTCCGTTTCCATCCGCTCAATGCCGGCACAAATGCAGGATAGCAGGTCGAATGTAGCCTTGCGGCTGTCCATCTGCAATATATACCGTTCCCGGCGCTGTTCATCTTCCTTTTCGCGCTTCTTTGCCGCACGGTCCGCCGCGCCCTTAATAAGAAGCTGATTCACGGCAAAGGAAATCGCGCCGCCCAAAACAGTTCCTAAGAACGCCAGCGCCGCCAAAAGCCACGCCGGAACGGTGACAGTAAACACTTCGGCTGTTCCTGCAAGCACCTGTATCCTCCTTTCAGTCGTCGGTGAGTGTCAGCAATTCGATCCATCTCGTGACGGGGAGACGGTCTAAGAGCCATTCCACGCACCGTTTAAGCATCCTTCAGCACCTCCAGCCCTGCCTTGGCCGCATTAAAGGTCACCTGCACCACTTTCTGAATCAGGCTGTCCGTGACCAGAAAGCGCAGAGGGGCCGGCACCTTTTCACGAAGCCAGGATACGACAACTGCCAGACGTGCTTCGCCAAGCTTGGTGCCAACGAACTCTTTTTCAGCCTTGGTGATGGCCTCAATCGCCCATTCGGCCAGCAGGGCTTTGTATCCCAGACGAATCATGCAGGCCGCAACAACGACCAGCGCCACGGCCATAATGGCAACCGTAATGATAGTAGCAGTATTCATACCTTATCCCCTTTCTCAAAACAGCTTGGAAAGCGCCGCCTTTGTCTGCGTTCCAACGATGCCGTCCGCAGTCAGATTGTGCGCCGCTTGGAATTCTTTGACGGCCTTTTCCGTGTTTGCTCCGAAGATTCCGTCTTGGTTGATGCTCAACGCCCCTTGAAGCGCGGCATTATACAGCCGCTGCGGATAGCCGCTGGTCGGCTTCTTCAGATTTCCGGGACCGAAGATTTCAGCCGCCCAGTTGGATGTATACGCCGTCGAACCGGGCATGTTGGGAATCCCTGCATATTGGTACACCGACACATAGCCCGTCTTGATGTCGTTGATGCGGATCTCCCAGTGCAGGTGGCTTCCAGTGCTGTGGCCCGTGCTTCCCTCAACACCGATCAGGTCACCCGGCTTCAGCTTTTGACCTGCGGCCACGTTGATTTGCGACAGATGCCCGAAATACATATAGTAGTCCGTGCACCCGACCCGAAGCACAACACGCTGACCAAAGCCCTTTTTAGGAAGCGTTGCGCACTCCCATCCAGCACGAATTACTGTACCGTATACGGGGGAGTAAATGTGCTTGTCTCCGATGCCCACGAGGTCATAGCCTTGGTGATATGTGCCATCCGACCTCAGATGCCTATACGCTTGCGATACTCTGAAAGTGTTCTTATACGGGGAAATCAAAATCAATCCACCTCCATTTCAAACAAAAAAGCCGCGCTGACCATCAGCACGGCTTCTCTCAACACTTTATAGCATCGTATTCGGCTTGCAGGATTGCTCTCTGCTCACCATAATTTTCCGGTTCTTCTCCTGTCTCAACTGAAATATCCTCCCAGCAATCCAGAAGATGAACCGCAGATGCCAATAGAGCTTCGAGTTTTTGTTCTCGGCTCAATCAAAGCACCTTCCCATCAGGACTCTTTCGGGCGCGGGCCGCAGATACGGAGTGCCTGAGCTTTTGTCAGCTCGCCCTCATCCACCTTTTCCCACACGCCGACGGCGGTGATTTTCTTCATGCGATACATGGTGCGATAAAACTGTTCCTTACCCATTACAGTTCGCCTCCCATAAACATCGTTTCCAGTACGCTCACGCGCTCTTCCAGAGAGGGTGCAGCTTCATCGGCGGTCGTCCACGCCTCTGCATAGACCCACCAATCATCAGCTGCAGCCGTGATGCTCTCTTCGGTCTCCTCCGCATAATCAGCGCCCAACTTACAAAGCGCCGTGGTGCATTCCCACGAAATGCCGCCATGCTCCCCTTCGGGAGCCTCATTCTGCACTTCGTGAGCGTCTTTGCGCAGATACAGCCACGCCGTGCCATCCGGCAATTTTTCCAGCGTCACTGCCTGCGGATTATGGTCCAGATTTTCAGTAAAAATCATGCTGCTAACCTCTCTTTCAATGCTTTTCTTTGAGCTGTTACGCGAACAGACAACTTTGCCGCCTTAAACAGCTTCTGTTGCTTCAATGTCTCCATAACTGCACGAGATTTTGTCCAGTCAAAGTAGCCGTTATAGCTCACCAGTTTATACGACCTCCAAACTGGGATATATCCCTGCCGCGTAACATCATCTTTTGCTCTTAGGTACTGCCGCCGTGCTCTCAGGAAAATTCTGGGGCGTATCGTGGTGTAGGTACGGTGCATTACATAGCCAGCCATGTCCAAACCCGGACACCCTTTCGCCGCTCCCGTCAGGCGTCGGCGCTGATGTTCTTCAGTCGCGCTTAGAAAATCCACCCGAACCCACTCGGTTTTTATGGTCAACCCAAGTTCAGCCAGCGCCCACTTAGTCAATTTCCGGGCCGCACTTTGTATATCGGCCCATCGTCGCCCAAGTAGAACAAGATCGTCCATATAGCTACCGCTGCGGGTCACAAACGGCGTGGATGCTCCGCGGCGAGTCTTTGCATAGCTCAGCACCTTTACCAGCATATAGCTGGCAACAAGGTTGAAAAGCCACGCTTCGAGGTATCCGCCAATGAGCAGTCCCTCGCCCGGTGCCATCGCCAGCAAGCAGTTGATGACCTCCAGCAACCATGTCGCTCCCGGAATTTCACGTCGCAGAATGTCCATCACGACAGCCTGTTTCGTATGGGCATACGCCCCCTGCACATCCAGCTTGACTGCGTGTTGAATTCCAAGGCTTTTCCTGCGAAGCCAACGCTCAACCTGACGTTTTAGAGCAATTTGCCCCTTTCCGGGGATGCTGGCGAATTGATACGGAAGCAATTTCGCGCGAAGCAGCGGCCGTAGTCCGATCACCGCCAAATGTCCAAAGGCTTGGTGCATCGGGCAGCAGTTGGACAGCTCACGCCGTTTCATGCTGATTCCATCAATTCGATAAAATACGCTCACAGGTTCAAGGTCAAGGTCATCTGTCTCGCCATCCACAAGGTCTTCCACACGCTGTTCCATTTCAAGAGCAATGCTGTTCACTGCTTCCAAACGCGGATTCCAGTCGTTTAACCGGGCGGCGCGCGATAATTCTGCACGGCTCACACCTCCATATTTCTCCACCGTGGCGAGGTAATCCCGGCGGAACCATTTTTTATCAAACGCTTCAAGGACAGCCTGCTCACACATTGCGTGCGTGAGCTGTAAGAACCTCTTTGTTTTCATATCCTTAAAGCCTCCAAACTTGCTGATGTTCAACGACTTTCGGTTGCCGTCCCTGGCCTTAAATCAGGCAGAACGGATTTCTACTACTCGCCGCAACGCAGTCCCAAAAACTGCGGCCACGCTCTCACCAATGCGTCCGTATCTCTCGAAACGCTCAGCTGCATGGTGTCGGTATAACATGATCTTAGTGGTCAAGCCACAGGCGCAATGAAACGCTTATGCCCTTTTGAGGGCTATTTTATCATCAGCATGCCGGGGCACACCGTTCCAGTTCGCCGTGCCGGGGCCATTGTTGCCATTCGCGCAAGGCAGGCCGCAGTTAGCACCGTCATCCAGGTTGCCACCGCGCCAAGGGGCGTACACGCCCGCCGAACTGGGCGAATTGAACGCAGCCACACGCCGCTTCATTGCTCCAAAAACAATCGGCTTGTGGCGATGGTAAGCCATCGCCACAAGCAGGAGAAATCGTCTACGGGGGTTTCAGGGGGTTACACCCCCTCTATGTGCCTACGGCACATATTCACCCTCTCTTTTTGCCCGAGCCAGCAAGCCGGGGCACGCCGACCCAGCTCGAGGACGCCGGGGAAAAGTTGCCACGCGCGCAAGGCAGGCCGCAGAGAGCACCGCCACACAGGGAGCCACCGCGCCACGGGGCGTACAGACCCGCCGAACCGGGCGAAATAAACGCAGCCCGTACATAGGTGGAACCGCTGCCATTGAACTTTTCATACATCATGGCTTCCGTACCCAACTTGCCCAGCTTACGGATATAGTGCCACGACCAAGTCGCCTTGTCGTTCAGGTCGAAGGAGCCGGTCTGGGCATAGTCCGAGGAGATAGAACCAACCTGCTTCTCACCGCTCTTGCAGGAGAACACGTCATAGTGCCAGTGGTCATCGTCCACGATGCTGGCTTTCCACAGAGGGTCAAGCTGTTCCGTATAAGCGCCGATCTGCATCTCGATGCCGGCCACACGGTACGGATATTTTCCGTTCGTCAGATTACCCCGACATCCATCGCTATGCCCCTGCACGCCCTCTGTTGTGCCGGACTCCCACGGCATAGTAGATACCAGCATCGTGGTCGTAGTGTCGATAGGAGAATCCAACTCAAGGTTCAGAGCCACATACTCGGTCTCGCTCACGGTCACATTGGTAATGCTGGAAATCTTGGCCCAGTTGAAAATATTGTGATTATAGTCCGTGTTGCGGTCCGTTCCCGTATTCTCGCCACGCTCACCCATGCAAACAGCAGAGCCCACGAGGAAATTTGCCCCCTGCGCTTTCGTCACGAGCACTCGCTTTACTCCAGTTTCCGCCACAGCAGGGCTGTACTGGTAATTATAGACAGTGCAGCCCTCCAGCTTGCCGCTGTTGCTCAGCGTCCAATGGCGCAACCGCCATTGGGCCAGAACATACTGCTGGTCGCAGTCAGTCCACAGGGCATCATAAGCGGTAATCTTACGAGCCATAGGGATAGCTGCGTTGGCGCTTGTCCACGGCATCGGGGGCAGTCCAGCACCGCTGGTCATTCCACCCTTGGAATTTTTGCCGCCAAGGAAAGCCGGGTGCCATGTCAGCCAGCGGCGACTCTTATCAGGGGCCACATCGCCAGCCATAGGATCATAGCCGCCGCCCTCGAAGGTGCGGAAAGAGTTATACAGGTATGCGCCATCCTCCCACTCCTTCAGCATCAAGGACAGAGCGAAGCAGTAAACGGGTGCGGTTTCGCCGGAAAGATCAAACCCGGTTTCACCCTCAACTGCCAGCACGTTCATCGTGCCATCTTCCAAGGACAGTGCATTGGCGCGAATGTACCATGTGAAAGGATCCTCTTCCGACCAGTCTGCGGTTTCCGGGCTGGTGTCAGTCAGAAGCGGAGCCGCTTCACGCCCGTCTGCCAGATCATCCAGCGGAGTGCCGGTGTAATCACCACTTACATCATCACTGTAAAAGCGAACAGTGTAGGTTTTGCTGCGAGCGCTCTCTGCGAGCATTTTCGCAAAGCGTTCCAGACGCTGATACTTCGTCACGCCATCACCGGCAGACAGCGGCCACCAGCTCCAGAAGATTTCTGTGGTATTTTTGCCATCCAGCAGCCCGCGGAATGTTGCATCCACGAATTCCGCACCGGCAGTACCAGCAGCAATGCCTGCCAAAATGTCATTATGGCGTTTCATCTGAGCGGCCAGTTCCAGACCGGTTTCATCGCTCATAGGATGATTGATAAGTTCCCATGTGTCACCCATTTCTTATACCCCCTTTTAGGTGCTTTTCTTGATGAAAAACGACAGCCGACCGCTCTCGTCCGGGCCAAGTGCATAGCTTGCAGAAGCAGCGCTTGCCGCAGCCTGCTGGGCCGCAGCTGTCGTCTTGTTCAGCAGATCCTTCGATGTCTCAGCAGCAGCCTTGCTGGTCTCTGCGCTATCTTTCGCCGCATCCGCAACAGCTTTTGTCTGACTATACAGTTCATCCAATTTTGCTGCTGATTTCCTGCGGGCGATTGCGTAGGTCAAAATATCAATCATACGCCACCATCCTTACATCGGGTAAAACTTCCCGGTAGAATCGGCGATGTAGATATTGCCTGTATGAATAACCAGTGCTTGCGCCCCCATCGGTGCAGATTTGATATTCTGCAGGTCTGCTTCATCGTCGCAGTAGTACACCGTGGCCGGCTGGGCTGCGGTGCCATACTGCTGCATAACTTTGAACATAGAAACTCCTTTCCAGATTATAGCCATGCAACATCTGTAAATCTGATTTTTGTTAGAAAATCACGGAATCCGTGATTTTAACTGCTCCTGCGGACAAAAAAGGAGAAACGGCCATCGACATCCGGCCCGAATGCAAAATTGATAGATGCCGCCGACCCTGCCACCTGATTGGCAATGTCCGCTGTCCGGTTCATGTAGTTCAGCGTATTTCCTTCGGCAGCTCTTGCGTCTAATGCACTATCCCTCGATGCGCGCTCACTTGCCGCCGCAGAAGACGCATTTTCTGTGGAGATTCTTTCGGACTTGCTGGCCGCGATTGCGCTGGAATTTGCCGCAGATGCGCTCCGCGCCGCAGCCTGTTCCGATGCGCTGGTATTGGCAACGATCTGCTTGATTTCTTCCACATTTTTCAGGATAGCGTCCGCAACATCGGAGCGCAGCGCATAAAGCAGTCTCCACTCATCGTTATCATCAAGGGCATACTGTGCCGCCATTTCGATGCAGTATGCAATGCTCGCCGGCTTTGCCAGCTTTTTGACCTTGTAAGACGATCCGGTTGTTTTGCTTGTGGGCAAATCCTTGATATCCTCCAGCGTGTCCACATAAAATGTGTACCATGCTTCGGTTTCAGTTTCGAGCAGTTTGTTTGCAATAAGAATTGCCATAAAGGTTCCTCCTTTCAGCTGATTCCGACTGCATCAGCGAATTTTGCAAGTGCCTTTTTCTCAATTTCAAGGAATTCGTCGTACTCCCAAGAGGGCAGAATCGTCAGAGCATCCAGTTCTGGCAGTTCCGCTTTGATGGGCAGGCAGTCCCCGATTTCGATGTACCTGCGGTTATGATAGTAGGCGCTTGCCAGAACACGCGCTTTGTGGGCCCAGCAGATGCCTGTAAAACGTTTATTGGCCGTTCCGAATAATTCATAGTTCAGACCGGAACACCAGCCACAGCCAGCGGAAACCGGGCAATCCAGACATTCCTGCGGAGATTGGGATGTGCGGGTGATTGCATCGAGGTCAGCTTTTGCCTGACGCTGGTTTTCCGTAGCGTACAACCCATCATAGACACTGCCAAAACGGACTTTGTTGGCCTTTTCAGTTCCAACAGAAATAGGAGCGTACCTCACACAGGGGTATGCGCTCCCGTCCGGTGCAAAGCACAGCATGGATCCCGTGCCGCCACAGAAGTTTTTGTCATCCTTGGATTTTCCTCCCAATGCGCTATCCAGAATCGTAAGAACAACATCCAAGCGTTTTTCGACAATGTAGTCTGATACGGATTTCAGCTGGTCATATAAAGTGCGGCCGTTTCTCGGTTCATAGACCGGCTCATAAGCATAATTGCAGGAGATGCTTTCGCATCCCTCGTTCAGCATCATCTTGATGCTGTCAGCGATATACTTAAAGGAACCCGGAACAAAGGTCATCTTTGAACCATACCAACCATACTTTTTTCCATCTTGAAAAGCCGCCCACGCCCTTGAAAAGCTACCCTTTCCAGCCTCATCCAGCCGATACATATCGTGAAGTTCCTGCACTCCGTCAATACTGACAGTGACGGACATCAACTCATGATATTTTGCAAAAAGGCTCTGTGCTTCAGGGCTGAACCACAGTTGCCCGTTGGTCGCAAAACTGATCCTGGTAAACGGTGCCAGAGGAATTTTGCGCCGCCAGCATTCCGCAAACCAATAATCACAGATTTTTTCAATCAAGGGCGCTTCCAGCAGGGGTTCACCGCCGATGAAGTCGAGGACAACCGCCCTTGTGTTCTGATTGATAAAATCGGAATCATTTTTTTCATACAGGTCCAGCAGGTAATCCACGATTTTCTTTCCGGTTTCCAGCGTCATTTTCTCGGTGGACTTGTGGTGCTCATAGCAGTATGAGCACTGCAGGTTACAGGCATTCGTAATCTGGAGCGTGACATTTCGACACACGCTTTTCATTTCGGGCAGATCCCGGCAGTACAGGCGTTGAACCGTATTGCCGTAATCCTCAAACCGTCTGCTTTTCAAACAACCGCACCTCCTCCCGGCTGAAATCGAACAGATACCGGTCAAAAGCGCTGTCGTTCAAATCGATGTACTTTGCCACAACCGCGTCCTGTGCCATCTTCAGTTTCATCTGCGCCGCACGGCACAGTTCTGCATAGTGCATAATGATTTTGGCCGTCTCGGGGTTTGCATTTGCGTTCAACTGCCGGTTCAAAACAGAAAGCAGCATTTCATAAGATTTGGTCTCATAAAACGCCCTCTCTACGGCCTCACTCTCAGTCGCAGTCAGTTCTACAATTTTCATGCTAACGTCCTTCCTTAGCAGGCATCCATTTTGGGGAGACGTTCAACGATTTGGCGGTAACGAGATCTGATTTTGTTCATGGCCCCCATAGCGGATGTCAGCGCCCGAAGATTCTCATTGAAATTCAGGCGCAGGTATACTGTGAACAGGCACAAAACATACCATTTGGCAAAGATATCAGCATCTTCCGAGCAGGCATACTCTCCTGCACTGCGCAACGTATCGGCACATTTCAGGTCTTCGGTCACCGGGTTCGCCGAGAAGTTAAACGTTCTCGCCGCAAGGCCAAGCGCCAAAAGGTTCTTGCGCTCCTCTGCCGCATTGTCGATTTTGCAGGCTTCAAGTGCGGAATCGACCACTGTCCTGCAATAAATAAACCAATCGTCAAAGTTGGTTGCATCCAGTGCACACAGGGAACTCGTGCAGCCCAAGCACCAGAAAAGTTTGTCTTCGCCGCTAGGGACGGAGGACAAAAGCATCTCCCAGTCTTCCACGTCAACAGTTTCCTGCTGAAGCAATTTGACCATCGGCAAATTACGAAGATACGATGCTTCGATGCCATCATCGGCATTTTTTGCATAATGAATAGTCATCTCCATGATATTTCTCCTTTTCGCAAAGAATTAAAAGAAAAGGCCACCGCAGCCTCCACTACAGCTGCCACTGCATCCACCAGAACAAGTGCCCGAACATCCATCGCAGCTGGAGTCGCAGCCGCTAGTGCACTGTGAACCGCAGTGCGAATTACAGTCGCCTCTGCAAGAGTTCGAGCAGCCGCTTTCGCAGTTAGCAAGGCAACCCGTTCCAGCGCAACTATCCTGACAGCTATTTGCACAATAAGATTTGCACCCAGTCGTGCAATTGTTATCGCAGCTATCAGCACAGTTCGCGCTGCAGCTTCCTTCGCAGGTGCTGGAGCATCCATCACAGCTACCAGAGCAGGAGCCTGAGCAAGTCGTTTTGCAATTGTTATTGCAGTTATCCGCACAGGTTTTTGTGCAAGAGCCCGTACAAGACCCTGTGCAGGAGCTTGTGCAGGTGTTTGTACACGTTCCCGTGCAAGTTCCGGTACAAGTGCCAGCGCAATCATTGGCGCACGCTCTCGTACAAGTTCCAGTGCAGGTGCTCGTACAGGAGCCGGTGCACGTCTCTGTACAAGTACTGGAACAGTCGTTTGCACAAGATTTTGTGCAGGAGCCGGTACAAGTACCCGTACAAGTGCTCACGCAACTTCCCGTGCAGGAACCCACACAGTCGTTTGCGCAGGATCTGGTGCAATAGCCGGTGCAGGAACCGGTGCAAGAGCCGGTACAGCTTGAGCAAGCCGAGTAGCACCCTGTTGTGCAAAGTCCAGAACAGGCACCAGCGCATCCGCTGGATGCCGACGTTTCAGGAATCGCACTAAGCTGACTGAGAACCGCAGCGGCCTGTGTCAAAACATCAGCCGCAACCTCACTCCCGCTTGCGGGCGTGATGGAGCTTCCTGTGATTGCCGAAAGTGGCTGTGTGATTTTCTGGATGTGTTCATTGATAATCTGCCGACCAGACCCAGGCGCTGTCGTATAGGTCTGTATGTATGCAGACATACTTCCAACACTCTGCCCTTGCGCTGTACCCTCCGACTTTCCGCGTCGGTTAAGTTCAGCATCAAGCTGCTTCTTCAGATCTGTATAATCGGTCGCGTATATCTGATTGCCCGCTCTTGCCATCACACACCACCCACTCTCACCTTTATCAGGCGCATATCGGTGCGATCATCGCCTTCGCACGCATACCCAACAATCTTGTTTGCGGGATACGCCTCGCATGAACCGACAGCGCGGCCAACTCCGGGAGTGCTGGAAAGAACGATGTAATCGCCGGTATGCACCGGACCGACAACCTTTGCATGAACACGTCCAGCAAGGGACACAGGGATGAAAAGGGGCAGGTTCCTCGCAAGGAAGTCCTGCCCTTCTTCAACCTTGTTGCCACCGATGAGCATTGCGTATTCATCTGTGTGGACGCCAGCAATGCGATTGGACAGATTTGTAGCCTTGATATATCTCTCGGTCTGACTGGATGTATCAAGCGCAATGATGTCCCCCGGTTCGGTGTTTTCACCGCGGGGCATGAACTCAGCGTAGTCGTTATACACAGCATCATAGACACGGCGTGCGGTAACGTCCTCCGTGACTCCAAGCGATCTAACATGAGCATCGCCAGTAGATGCAATGTAGTGCGCCGTTCCATTTGCAAAATAAACCGTACCGGTGAAAGTGCCTCCCACATTACGCATTGCGCCAAGATTTTTGCAGGCATCAGCGGCGGTGCCAGAACCTGTACCGCCGCGTTCTATCGGAAGGTTCCCGCTTGTGATCTGGCTTGCCGAATGCTCATGCGTAGACGGTGCGAAAGCATTCGCGTGTTTGCCATCGATCGTATCGGCATCGCAGCCTTCCATCAGCCCGTATGCTGCCAGCAGAGCCACTATCTGCTTCGCCGTAAAGTCACTTTTAGGCAATGCACTGTTTGCTGTTCCCTTGACAGTAGACAAGTCGGAAATGGCCTGATTCAGCAGGGCACTCAAAATATATGTGACCATGTTGAACTGCTGGCTTGTTGGTTTGCCTTTTAGACCACCAACAATAGAAGCCCAGCCGCTCTTCCAATCCTCCAGTGAAATGTCTTGCTTCACGCCAGACATAGAAAACGCCACCGTTGCATAATCTTCAAGCGCCCCGGCGCGACCTTCTGCCATAATAAATCACCCCCAGTTAATTGATGGACTGTGCAAACTTTCCTTCGCCGAAACCTGCAACTCGCGGATTGAGATCCACAAAACCAAAGGTTTCCGCATCCTCTGTCGAGCAGTCCACGCGAACCTTTACGCCCGCAGGACGTACAATAAGGTCATGCGTTCCCAAAATAGACATGACCATATCAGAAAACGGTGCCGAAATCGAAAGGAAGATTGTCGCCGGAACATCTCGGCGTTCACTATAAACCACCTGCGTTGCTCCGAAGATGATTTTGGTCGCTTCAATGATTTCATCCGGCGTGCAGCGGCAGGAATTGACAAAAGCCTTATACTTCAGGCAGACGCGATAAATATCGTCATTATCCGC
>ULQK01000245.1_pt1 | contig 11780 bp, 10 predicted proteins | sample 1954371 | NCBI WGS metagenome assembly ULQK01 (sample SAMEA4835652, study PRJEB28245) | human gut metagenome | biome: gut microbiome; material: fecal sample | place: Denmark | collected 2008 | reverse complement strand
AACATGCAACTAATCGCTATCTTATCCCGAATTGGGGTATATGAATGATTTCGATTCAATATTCAAAGAGCCCTTCCAGCCTACAAATGGATTCCCTTCCATCTTGATAACGCTGTCTGGTATGTTGATGCTGGTCAGGGAATCGCACTCGTAAAACGCCGCGTATCCGATGCTTGTTACGCTGTCTGGTATATTGATACTGGTCAGATATTCGCACTCGGAAAACGCCGCGTTGCAAATCACCTTTGTACCTTCCTTTATCATATAGTGATCACATAGTCCTTCTGTTGCCTTTAGCAGCTTTTTCCCATCCTTACTATACGTCACGCCAAACCCATCTTCGATACCATTCTTTACTTCTTCTTTCGTCACCTCTGTACTCAGCACCTCAACCTCCATTGGCTGCTCGCAGTGGGGCACTTTGAGACCAAACAGTCGGAATGAGCACATGGACAGATTCTTCTTGGCGCTTGCCATGAGAAACATGGACAGCAGAGTTTTGAGTTCTTCGTCGGCCAGCAGGCTCTGCAATGCCGCCAATACCTTGCTCTTGCTCAGGTCAAGAAAATCGCTGGCTGCGAACAGTAGACGATCTGAGGCTCCGTAGGTGGTGTAGAGAGACGGGTCGAGAGATATGGCCTTGAGCGAGAGGGCGATGACTGCCAGCGCAAAGTCGTCGATGGTCTCGTCGAAATCGTCTACGGTGCGCAGTGGATGCGCAAAGTCCTTGGTGCCGATGGTCGGTGACTTCCTGCCCTTCATGGCTGCCACATACATGCCGTCGTAATCCACCAACGTCAGAGTGCCGTCGGGGCGCACCATGATGTTGTCGGGCTTGATGTCGCCGTGGGCGAATGACTGCGAGCGGAGCCACCCCGCCATTTTGCAGAAACGGTAGCAGAGCATGGCCATGGCATGGTTGTCGGCATAGTTGTCGGCAACGTATGTCTCCATCGTCTCGCCGTCTACCCAGTCCATCAGCAACACGGGAAACATCTCGTCATTGCAGCTGCTGTCTACAAACAGTTCCTGCTCCAGATACTTCACCGCCGTGATATATGTCGAGTCGACAAATTCAAGTTCCTCGGCTATCTGCCGATAAGCCTCGCCCCTACCTTCCTGTTCGTCGGTGAAGCACTTCAGGGCATAGTTCCGTCCCGTCTTCGGGTCTTTCATCTTGAACACTACGGCAAAGGCGCCGCTGCTGCGACAGGGCTCGCCGTGATTGTCGAGTACAGGCTCCAAGTAAGCCAACTCGTCCAGATTTTCCTTTGCGTCGCGTATGGCTGCTACATATTCTGAAATCAGAGGGTATTGCATAGGTCTTCGGTTTCTATTCATGCCAGGGGCAGAGATGCCGCCCCGGCTCGTTTTGACGATTGCTGGGTCATGGTGCCCAGCCCACCTGAAAACGAGACGTTTTCAATCATCCAAAATTACGAATTGTTTTATATCCAGCAAAACATTTCCACCACTTTTTGTTATAAAAATCACCGCGTCCATTCATGCCCATGGCTGCGATGCGGGCGCGACGGGGGGGGATAGCAGATGCACACCTATTTATATATATGTGCAGACATCGGGCGGCGGAAACCGTGCAGAATGCCATCTTCTTGCGCTTGGATTCTATTACCACCATATGCTAAAATGGTATAAAAACGTCTGTGTCAAAACGTTGGATGATTTCATTCTCAATTTGCGAGTTGAGGTTCTCACACCCAGAGAGTACCTGTTTTCCAATACTCGTCACAGTGTCCAGTCGCATCAGCAAGAGTCATTGTCAATGCCCCCCACTCACCAGTATTTGTACACCGCAGAAATACAGTGATTTTTTGTCTAAACGGTAGAAAGGTCATTATGGTTATAATAATGGAGTTTGTGCCAACTGATAGCAATTTGAAAATTCATGCTGGCTGTATTTCTGGTCACCGACACATCTCCGACAATTCTACATCAAATGATGTGTTGAGGTGGAAGAAAATGCCTTGGGACATTCAATTAGGAAACAAATTGCATAAATTTTCTTGTGTCCATAAGGGTTTGGTAAGCAAAGTTGAAAAAGTATCGGGATTTCAGTGTATCTTTGCACTATCAAATTGAAACTGTTATGGACATAGAAGACATCAAACGTATCATTGCAGGTGATGAGACTCGCACGTTGGAACTGAAAAAGACAACTGGCGAGTTAAAGGATGGCATGCACTCAGCTTGCGCCTTCCTGAACACTGACGGCGGTTGGCTCATTTTTGGTATTGCTCCAACATCATTGAAGGTCCTTGGTCAAGTTGTTACCGATAAAACTCGTCAGGAGATTGCCAATGCACTAACAGGTTTTTCTCCTTCTATTGATGTCAAGGTTGAGTATATCGATGTACCTGATGCTAAAAATGGCGAACAGGTCATTGCCATGTATTTCAACGGTTGGGTAAGGGGAAAGCATCCTTTTGCCTATCATGGTTGTCCATATTATAAGCCAGAGAGTATCACGAAACAGATGCCTCAGGATATGTATGATGAGCGCATCAAAGAAAGTGATCCACATAAGTTTGCATGGGAAAACAAGATTGCTGCCGGCTGGACTATTGCTGACCTTGACGCAAAGCGTATTCGTGAAGCAGTAAACCTGGGTGTTGAAAGTGGCCGACTGCCATCTACGGCAATAGGTGCACCAGTAGAAGAAATCTTGACTAAGTTTGATTTGATGGTGGGCAATCAGCTAAAGAATGCTGCAGTGATGCTTTTTGCCAAGAGAGCTAACGGCTATCCACAACTATTGGTTCGCATGGCAAGATTCCGTGGCACTGACAAGAATGAGTTTCGTGATAACCAGAGAGCCAAAGGCAACTTCTTTGATTTGTTGGATGCTAGTATGAATTTCTGCTTCAAGCATCTTGAATTGAGCGGAAAGATTGTCGGCCTACGGCGTGAGGAGCATCTTGAGGTACCAGCAAAGGCGTTGAGAGAAGCCTTGGTCAACGCTTATTGCCATCGCTCGTACGATCAACCTGGCGAAAGCGTGAGTATCGGCATCTATGATGACAGAGTGGAGATTGCCAATCCAGGTCAGTTTCCAAGCGATATTACCATTGATTCAATCAAGTTGCCACATCATTCACATCCATTCAATCCTACGATTGCTGATGTGCTCTACCTCTCTACTTATCTTGAGAGTTGGGGATCTGGTGCCAAGAGAATCATGGATGAATGCAAAGGACAGAATATCAAGGAGCCTGATTGGTATCAAGAAGGTCATAATGTTGTGATAAAATTTGCCAGAGAGAGCATGATGTCGGGCGAACAACCGACATCAAACCGACATGATACCGACATGATACCGACATCAAATCAACAACAGAAAACAGTATTATCTGTGTTGCTGACTGGTGAAAAGCACATTCAAGAATTAATGGATGTATGTGGCTATAAGGATAGGGATAGTTTCCGAAAGTCTGTACTCAATGTTATGATCGAAAAAGAGTGGGTAGCAATGACTCTACCAGACAAGCCAAAGAGTAAGGCTCAAAGATATATCATAACAGAAAAAGGCAAAAAAGCAATTTGAATCAATATTTTTGAAGGTCGTTTGGCTTATCCAGACGACCTTTATTCTTGGAAAATCATTAATGCCTGTTAAAATCAGGACCAGCTAAATATTAACCTGAATTCGGGATAGGCGATAAACGTTTTCTCTTGCTATGCCAGGTTTCCGACAGATGCATATTTACAACCATAGAAGTAATAGAAATTATTGAGATTACAACTTTTATAAAGATTTTCTTATCCCGAACTCGGGTTATTACTTTTGTCGTATAAATCAAAGCGCCCATTCATGCCCGTGGCTGCGATGCGGGCGCGGCGGGGGTATAGCAGATGCACACCTATTTATATATATACACCTCCATCCTGAAACCGAAGTACGAATTATGGAAATACAACTCGGATACCTCCGTTTCAGCCTTTGCCATGATGATTTCGCGACGCAAATCGCACTTGACATCCCCCTCCGCAGCGTATTTCTCCACCTTCGCCACAAAAACCTTGCTGAAATCATCCGCGATATCCAAAATATCACTAACTTTGTCGACGGCGACTATGACGATGGTCGTTTGCCGACGGTTGATAGCAAGCCTCTTGATGTCCAACGGCTATGCCCGACAGCCCATTCTTCGGTCGCCCACGCCCCGACAGCCTCGGCGTGGGGTGGGGGAGCGATGGGAGAGGGCTGGACCTGGCAGAGGGCGCAGCGGCGAGAGACCCCAGCTTTGCAAGTCTTGCAAAATGTTTTTTCTTGGCAAGGTGGCTGAAACTGCCTACATTTGCACTGTCAAACAACAAGAAGTTCAACATTTTCAAAACACAAGTATGGAAACTCAGAAGATTTACAACCTCGTCATCCTCGATGCCTCAGGCTCGATGGAAGTCATCTACAATCAGGCACTCACGGGCGTAAACGAGACCCTTGCCACCATCCGCAGGGCGCAGGAGACCCACCCCGAGCTGCAGCAGTATGTCACGCTGGCATCGTTCAGTGCCGGCGATGATTTCCTCAACCGCATCTATTCTGCCAAGCCCATCGCCGAAGCCCGCAACATCACAAGCGCCGACTATCCTCTGCTCGGATGCACAGCCCTCTACGACGCCATGGGCACCTGTATCAGCGAGCTCCAGCAGCGGGTATGCCACGGCGACCGCGTGCTCGTCACCATCATCACCGACGGCTATGAGAATGCGTCGCTCACCTGGAACGGTCGCCAGATTAAGTCGCTCGTCCAGGAACTCCGTCAGATGGGGTGGACCTTCACCTACATCGGTGCCGACCAGGATGTGGAGAAGGTGGCTGGCGAGATAGGCGTGTGCAATGCGCTCCGCTTCTCAGCCAATGTAGAAGATACCGCCGCCATGTTCGAGAAAGAGGGGCGCAGCCGTACCAGGTTCTACAGCAAGGTGTGCTGCGAGATGCGAGCGCCTGATGCTTCGCTGGCAGAATCCGACGACTATTTCGCCGATGATGACACTCCGGAGGCCCTCGAGGATATCCTCAAGAGCGAGGCGAAGGGCAATCGATGACCTGCCACCCATGGCGCCGGCGGGGATGACTTGCCGGCGCACTGACAATCATAACAATGAACACTAATACGATACTATTCAGCAATCTGCCGTTCCGCCCCGAACCCAATCAGGTGTTCTTCATCGAGAATGGCTACGATGAGGATATCAATGACCTCATCCGCGACGTCTATCTGCGCCTGAAAGCCAAGTTCGACCGTGCCGGTATGGATTTCTACTACATGCCCTACCTGCTCAGCGAGCACGACATCGAGGCCAAGCTGCGTTACTATGCGCCCTACCTCTCTTCCCAGCCTCTGGTCGGCGAGGTCAGGAGCGATGCGTTCGCCCCCTATATCTCTGACGAAGACCAGCGCAAGTGTCTGAAGCCATCGCTCATCTTCGGGGCTACGCGGGAGGGGTACGCGGGTGATGTCAGATTCCGGCAAGTGGCCTTGTCCGATGTCGACTTCGTTTCTTCCGCTGCCATGGACGCCCTGGTTCATCTGATAAGTCAAAGGCTTGCCGCATCCTGTGGCGTAGATGCCGATATGGCGCCAATCAGTCCTTGTCTGGCGAGCGTCCCGATGGAAGATAAGTCGGAGAGCCTTCTTCCTCAGGAGTTTCTGGAGCCTGCTGCAGAGTCCGCCATGCCCGCCTCTGCGGAAGAAACAGCCGAGAAGCTGAGCTTTATTGCTACAGAGGATGTCCTGCGCGAGCTTCGCATGACCGTCCAGAAGCTCAGGCTCGAAGGCGTGTCGCTCATGGCCATCCACGAGTTTATCGACAAGCAGGAACCCCTGTCGCGCATGATTGTCACCCCCGACTATCGCATCTTCCTGCCCGACTACAACGGCATGGAAATCGAGATGGGTGCCCTGCCCAAAGCCATCTATTTCCTCTACCTGCGCTATCCCGAAGGCATCATCTACAAGCACATGCAAGACTATTACACCGAGCTGCTCAACATCTACCGACAGCTGCGCCCCTGCACCGACGAGGCCCGGCTCAACCTCACCATAACCAAGGTCGTCAACCCGCTGGGCAACGCCCTCAATGAGAACCTCGCCCGAATCAGAAAGGCATTCGTAGAGAAGTTCGACGAGCATCTCGCCATCAACTACATAGTCACCGGCGAGCGTGGCTCCCGCTACGCCATCCCCCTGGACAGAGATTTGGTTGTTTGGGAGGAGTAACACTTAGGGCTGAATTCCAAACGAGGAATCCAGCCCTAATTCTTTATGCTCCAAAAAGTTTTAGCCGACAGCAATAATATGATGTATAGCGACGCCCCTACGCCTTCGCCAACTATGGATCCCTCTCACCCACCTCTACTTCCTAAACCGTTTCGACACGGCGGAGTAGGCGCAGCGCTGGCAGAGGGGCTCGGTGGCGGTGTGGTTGGTGAAGCCCTGATAGATGGCGTGGGCGCGCGGCGACGCGAGGATCTCCTCCAGACTCTGGGTGTAGAGGTTGCCCAAGTCCATGTCGCCGTTATGGTCCAGGCAGCAGGGGACCACGGTGCCGTCGACGAGCACGCCAATCTGGTTGCGGAGAGCATAGCAGAACACCTCTTCGCCGGCGTAGGATTCGTGCTGGAGGTCAGGCCATTCAAACATGTTGTCGCTCTCGATATACAGGTTCTCTGCCAGTCGCCAGCCATCGTTTCGCTCGACCCACGGGCGAGGCTGGTGGTTGGCTATCAGACGGATAATCTCTTCGTTCATGCTGTTGTGGCCGCCTTCGTTCCACAGCCGCAGCACGATGATGCACCCTCGACGGGCTGCCTCTTTGGCGAAGGTCATCACCTCGTCGATATATTGCTCGAGGTCTTCCTTGCCGTTACCCTCGTGCGAGTGCAGGGAAATCTGCAGCTTATGGGGAAGCGCCTCGAGCATATCCTCCCGCTTCGACAGCAGCGTGCCGTTGGTGGTAATCACCGGGATAAACCCTTTCTGCCGAGCCATCTCCACAAATTGGGGCAGATGGGGATGAAGGAAAGGCTCGCCCATGAGGTGGAAATACAGAAACTTGACCCTACCTGCGAGCCTGCTGGTCAGCAGGTCAAACTCCTCAAGCGTCATCGTGCGCTTTGGACGCGTGGTCTTGGGGCAGAAGACGCAGTTGAGGTTGCAGACATCTGTCGTTTCAAGATAACAACGTGTAATCATATCATCGGCAAATTCATTGATTTTTATTATATTCTCATCCATGATGCCAGCCACTCAGCCTGGCGCCATCTTAGCCACAGTCTCCCAAACTCAAGCCCCCAGCATGCACCACATGGTCACGAGGAAGGGCACGGAGAAGTCGGTGGCAAAGCCGTGGAAGATGCTCAGCGCCACATAGCGCTGGCCTATCGTCTGGGTGATGATGGGCAGCGTGGTGTCCATCGTCGTGGCGCCACCTGAGGATATCGGCGCCAGCGGCCCAAACCACTTCGCCATCAGTGGCGTCATCAGCAGCGTAATCATCTCACGGATGATATTGGTCAGCAGAGCGATGGTACCCAACTCGGCACCGCGATATTCGGTGATGAAGATACTCGACAGCGAGTAGTAGGCAAAACCGCTGTCTATGGCCAAGCAGTCTGTGAGTCCGCGGGGCTGGATGATGGTCCCGTCGCCGCCCAGCATGATGGCGAAAGCCACCATCGCGCCCACCCACGAGCCCAGGATAGTGGCTATGGGCAGGAGCGCCAGCCTCGGATTGAGACTCTTGAAATCGCTCTTCATATCGGGGTTGAGGCCGATGCTCATACCCACACAGAGCAGCAGTCCGCACAGCGCCACAAAGCTCAGTCCGCCTTCTGCCATCCATGCGGGCAGCGCGTCCATGCGACCTGCCACGAGGCCGAGGATGAAGAAGCCCACCACAATCAGACTGCCCTTCATGCGCGGCCTCCTTTCACGCTCTTCCACAGTGCCCAAGCCAGCACGCAGCAGCCCAATACGCTGCATACAGCCAGCAGCAGAGCCTCTACACCCAGAGTGGGCAGGGCGGAGATTATCTGCTCGTTGCCGCCCACCTCGGCTCCCAGTATAAAGAGCAGGAGCCATATCAACCATGTCGTGGCCCTGGCTGTCCAGATGCCCGCCGCCTTGGCGCCGGCCTGTGCCGCCAGTCTTGTGCGTACGGTGTAGCCCAAGCCGATGCCGAGAAATATAAATGCGATTACTATAAACATATTCTTATTAGTTGTTGCAGCTGCTTCCAGCCACAATCTTCTTCACGCTGCCGTCGCTGTATTTGACGATGGTGATGCCGCTGCCCGGGCGTGCTATGCGCACTCCGTTGGGCGTGTAGTAACCCACCGCCTTGAGCTCTCCAGTGGCGGGGCTGTCGATGCCCACGGTCTGCACCACCTTGTAGGCCACACCCATCACCAGGGCGCGACCTCCGCGGGTGCTGGTGAGACGCACGCCTCTGAGCTTGCGACTCTTGTCGGTGCCGATGGCGTGGTCAAAGAGACAGAAGGCGAAGCTCTGGCTGTAGGTGTCCGTGCGCTTGTTGATGCGGCTCAGTCCGCTGATGGCCTCTTCGCCCGACAGACTCTTTACCGACCAGTCTGCCACAGTGAGCGCGATGCCCTCGCCCTGGCTGCCGTCGCTGTAGAGTGGGGTAGCCGTCAGGTCGCTGCTGCCGTCGCCGCTGGTGGCGAGGATGTAGAGCTGGCTGGTCGTTATGGGCGCGCCGAAGATGAGGTCGCCCCCTTTGCCCGTCTTGATGACGAGGGCGTTGCTGGCGGCATAGTCGCCTAACTGGAAGTTGGCTCCCGATGGGGCGTTGACGACGCCGTCGGTAGGCAGTCCGCCCGACGCCTTGAGCCCGGCAGAGTAGAAGGTGTTGTCGGCACCGTCGCCGGCATTGTCGGCATGGCTGCTTGCTGGCAGCGCCTCGACCACCACGTCGGCGTTATAGCCCGATGCCACCGTCACGGGTCGTATGTCTGTCTTCTCCTGCGGCAGCAGTTTCTTGTCCATGAATGTCAGACGGTTCTTTATCCATCGCTTCAGGTAGCTTATCTCGTCGTTGAAGCTGTAGCCCACATAGGCGTTGGGCCATACATATCTGCCAAACATGCCCCAGGCTGCCTCGTTGCGCTCCATCGCGCCTCCCGAGGTGAGCAGCGTGGCGAGCGAGTCTATCTTGGCTTCAATGCGGTTGTCGGCATACTGGCCTTCGCGATACTCCGCCCAGCGGGCCTTCAGGTCGGTCTGATAGGCAGGGTCGTCTATGAGCCTCTTCCACCAGAATGGCACCAGCTGGTTGTCGGTCTCGCGGCTGTTCATGTCGTACTGCCACAGGTCGGTACGCGAGCCCTTGTAGTAGTCGGCGTTGCCCAGCGCGATGTTGAAGTCCCAGAGCGTACACTTCCAGCGGCTGTCGAGCCCCTCGTTCTTGGCGCGCGTCTCGCTATACTTGTACATGTGCGAACTCAGACGGTAGCCGTCCACGTTGAACGTGAACTCGGTCGAGAGCATATAGTCGATAAACGAGGTTACGTCGATATACTTCCGATAGCCGTTGACGGGGTCTTTGTAGTTGTCGCCGGCAAAGCAGTCTTCCATGTCGTCTATCGACTTTTGGATGGCCTTCTCCGTACCGGTGGGCAGGTCGGCAAAGTCCTCATACTCAGGGTCGTCGTATTGGTAGGTGATGTATTTGGTATTGTCGACCGTACCGTAGCGGCCATAGGGGTGATACTTGGAGCGGTAGTAGTGGTCTTCGTCGTCGCGGTCTATCTCCACGCGCCAGTCGCCAGTCAGGTCGCCTCCGTCCTCGCCGGGGTCATGCAGGTTCAGGCGGTTCTTGCCCTTGCCAGGACGCTCGGTGAGGATGTAGATGCCGTAGTATTTGCCGTCTACCACCACCTCGACATGGCGCGAGCTGGGCACCCAGTCCAGGTAGGGACGCCCCAGCTCGAAGGTGAGCACGTCGCGTATCATCGTCTTGTCAGAGAAAGGTGCCAGCAGCACCCAGTCGTTGTCTTTGCCTAGTCCCAGCAGGCTCACCTTCACCTTCTTGCCGCCTTCTTCCAGTGGCTTGGCGATGGTCTTGAAGCCGTAGGGCTTCTTGTCAGACGAGTTGAACGACGAGTTGCCGCGGTATTTCAGACTGATATATCCCTCATAGTCCACCTTCTGGTCGGGGTGGGCAGCGAGGTCGGCATAGTTGGTCTTGCCCGTGCCGTTGTCTATGATTTTGATTTTTGCGGTGATACGCTCTTCGCGGAGTATCATCTTGCCGTCTACGTCGATGAAGACGATGGGCAGATTGGTTTCGCTCAGCTTGACTTGGGCGTTCTTGGTGGGCGGATAGTTGTCGGCCCTCTGCGCATATAAGGCTGTCAGACAGAGCAGCATGCACAGCAGTGTGGATATACGTTTCATTGTTATATAGGTTTTTATTTCTCCTTGTGGTGGTCTGTCCTTGACGGGCGGGTAGATGGGTTCATAGGTGATTGCTTGTTATTGATACACAAAGTTACACAATAATTCTGACAGTGCTTGCGCAAAAGCCGGTAAAATCATTGGTGCAGGGCAAAATAGCCCTGGCCACGCCTGCCGTCGCGACGCTGCATCCGGCTGCCCCCGCCACTGCCATGCACTAAAAAAGGACTGCATCCCTCGAAAGGGGTACAGTCCTTATTATTATTTCGATTTTAACTATATCGAAAATTAGTCAGCCAAGAGGGTGAAGCGCTTGTAAGCAACGATGTTGAGATCGCCCTGCTTCTTCAGCCAGTCCTTAACTGAAATCTTGCCATCCTCGTCGGCGAACTGGAACTCCTGGTCTACCAGGCAGTTCTCCTTGAAGAACTTGGCCATACGGCCCTTGGCAATGTTCTGGATCATCTGCTCGTTCAGGTTGGCAGCCTTCTCAGCGCCTACGGTCTGCTTGATTTCGCGGGCCTTGTCAGCCTCCTCCTGTGTGAGCCATCCCTTCTTCATGTTAGACTCGATGTGGTCATCGCTGTCTACGAGGTTAGGATTGATGCCAGCCTTCTTGATAGCGGCAACTACAGCCTTCTCTACCTGCTCTTCCTTGGTCTTCTGGATAGCCACCTTGAGCTCCTCGTCCTTAACGGCCTGGGGAACAGAAGCCTCGTCGAGAGCTACAGGCTTCATTGCTGCAACCTGCATAGCTACCTTGTGAGCAGCCTCTTCGTTGTCCTTGTCCAGCTGTACCATGGTAGCCAGAGTGTGGCGGCCCATGTGGTCGTATACAGAGATGTTGTCACCTACGAGATAGTTGTAGCCATCGAGCTCCATCTTCTCCCCGGTAACACCTGAGCGATGCTGTACGGCGGTGGCAGCGTCGTCGCCATTGGCGAGCTTCAGCGCCTTAACCTCGTCGAGGTTGGTGCAGCGTGCGGCGATAGCAGCGTCGAGGATTTCGCCTACGAGGGCGATGAAGTCCTTACCGGCAGCTACGAAGTCGGTCTCACACTTCACGGCAACCATTGCGGCGAAGCCATCAACCTTCTTAACCAGTACGCAACCATTTGATGTCTCACGGTCTGAACGCTTGGCAGCGATGGCGAGACCACGCTCACGCAGGAGCTCCTTAGCCTTGTCGAAATCGCCTTCAGCCTCGTTCAGGGCGTTCTTTACATCAGCCAGACCGGCGCCAGTCATAGCGCGCAGCTTTTTGATATCTTCTATTGTAACAGCCATAATTGTTATTTCTTAAACTTGGGTTTGTGATTCTATTGATTACTCAGCGGCGGG
>ULQK01032219.1_pt1 | contig 11801 bp, 12 predicted proteins | sample 1954371 | NCBI WGS metagenome assembly ULQK01 (sample SAMEA4835652, study PRJEB28245) | human gut metagenome | biome: gut microbiome; material: fecal sample | place: Denmark | collected 2008 | reverse complement strand
GTGTAACTGCCACCGACTGAATAGCTTGCCGAAGTCGCGTTCCTGTCTTTCGACCAGCCGACAAAACTGTAATTTTGCCTTGTCGGAATCACGGTTGTCAGAGTCAAAGTAACACCGTAAGTCTTGGTCTGTCTGCCGGGCGCGCCCGTTCCGCCGTTTGCGTCATAGCTGACCGTATAGGTTGCGGGTTTGTACTTCCAGACCGCAAACAAGGTAACCGACGCATTGCCGGTATAACTCCCTCCTGCGGTATAAGTTGCCGTAGTCGCAGAACTGCTTGCAGACCATCCGAGAAATTCGTAGTTGAATCTGTACGGAATGGTTGAGGAGAGCGTCAGTGTCACGCCGTGAACCTTGGTTTGTGATGCCGGAGCATTGGAACCGCCGTTGGCATTGTAGCTTACTGTATAGGTCTGCGCCGTAGTCTTGGTGTATCCGCAAAGGCTGCAGGTCGATACTACCTGTCCGTTCGATGTCGTGCTTGTAAAAGTGTGATTCTCATAGCTTACCGAACCGATTGTCGTATCACAATCCGTGCAATACGAATACTTTCTGTGCTGACTTGCGGAATACCGGTCATATCGGGTTGTTGCTTTGTGGCTTGCGTACTCGGTCGTGCTGTAATCCCCGCGCCCGCACTCCTTCGTCCGCATATGCTGAGCGGCATTCACATACGTCCAGTTCCCGCAGGCATACGGACCGTGTGTGGTCCCCGAGGACATGGTTGCCCCGCAGGTTTTGCAGACGATTTTCCACGCGCAGCCGATCGACCACTGTTTCTCCGTGGTGGTATGCGCACAATCCCAGAGCGCATACAGCGTCACGCTTGCATTTGCGGTATATCTGCCGCCCGGCTGATACTGTGCACCGGGCATGAATTTATTCGTTGCCCAGCCCTTGAAGGTATACCCCGTGCGGCGGGGTGATACAGGAGACAGCATCAGCGTGACATTTTCGGTTTTGGTTTGACTGCTCGGCGCACCACTGCCGCCATTGGCATTATACGAAACGGTGTAGGTTGCCGGTCCGTTTTTCTGCCAAACGGCATAGAGAGTACGACTGATATTGGAGTAATACCACTCGCCGGGCTGATACGTCGGGCTGGTGCTGGTTTTACTCACTCCCCATCCGAGAAAGGTATATCCGTTTCTTACCGGTTCTACCGTAGGAATCAGTATTTTTATATCATGAGTTTTTCTCTGCGAGCCGGGCGCACCGCCGCCACCGTTTGCGTCGTATGAAATGGTATAAGTTTTGGAAGCCCAGACTGCATAAAGAGTAACACGACCATTATTGGTGTAGGTATCACCCGGTGAATAAGTGGCGGTCGTTGCGGTTGAACTCGTACTCCATCCGAGAAAGGTGTAACCTGTTCTTCTCGGTTTTTGCGTGGAAAGTTTCAACGGCGTGAAATGTGATTTGACCTGATTTGCGGGAGCACCACTTCCGCCGTTTGCGTTATACGCAATAGCATAGGTGTTTTCGTAATAATAGACGGTATCGGAAACATCCCCACTTGGAAAGTATCCGGTAACGGAATACTTATTGGGCGTATAGCCGGTGATTCGCGGAGATGAGATATAATACTGATCTCCCTTTTTCCCCGTTGCGGTCTTGTCCCCTGCCGCCGAGCGTCCGCTGGTTCCATACAAATACCGAACCGTTGCAGTACGAGCGAGTTCATAGTAAACGGTATAAGACCCCGTGCCGTGACGGACATAGTTGGATGCTGGGAAATTCCACGAGATCATGGAACCGGTCACAGTAGAATCCTTATAGTTGGAAAGTGCATATCCGGCATAAGACGGAGAGGTGATTCTGAGCGCATTTCTTGTTTCTGCTGCACCATCAACTGTTCCGCATCGGAAAGTGCGCGGCGAATCTTATCCAGCCACAACACCAGCTTGTTGGTTCTTTTCTTGCCTCTCGCGCGCATTGCATTGTCGCGGAGACTCTTTTTCCTGTCCAGGATAGAGGAAACATCTGCGCCGATGCTCTCCGGCGTCAGTCCGAGGATGCGGACAATGCCAAAGGCAATCAGCAGAAAACTGATTATATAGACGACTGTCATTCTGTTTGCTCCTTTCCGGTGTACTGTCCCAGCAGTTCCTGCGGTACACCGCCGCGCAGGAGCTTTAAGCGAAGAGAATCGGAGATCGGGTTGACACGCTCAAATTTTCCCTCCACGCGGAATCGCCCGTTCTCATACTCGTTGCAGTAAATTCTGTACTGCCACAGCTTGCGGTAGATGAGTTCCCCGTCGTCACCGACCACGCACTCGGTAATGTCCATCACCTTACGGGAGTTATCCTCCAGCTTGTGCGCAAAGACAACGACCGGAAAGGCAAGCGCCGCCTGTTGCAGCGACTGCTTCTCAAAGCTCTGATAGGCAAGTGAAGCGATTCGGCGATGCGCAAAACGCCCGCCCCCGCCGTGAACGGTAGATACCACCGTATGGTCGGTGGAGCTGGCTTCGATGGCACTGTATGCTTCCCGGTCGCGCATTTCTCCAACACAGATAATATCCGGGTCGAAACGGAGCACCGCCATGAGCAGTTGTGCCTGCGTGATATTATATGCCTCGTTATCTGACGGGCGGGAGATGGTATGCACCACATTGTTGATAACCTCCCCTGCTCCGTTCCGCTTGACAAGCGACAGTTCCCTTGCACCCGATTCGATGGTATAGATACGCTTATTGTCCGGAATCCCGGCAAGCAAAGCGTTGAGCAGTGTGGTTTTACCCGAACTTGTACGCCCCGCAACGACAAAGGACACGCCGTATCGGATACAGGTTTCAAGGAACCCGAGCGTTTCCTCTGTCAGCGCGTTTGTGCGGATGAGGTTGTCCCTGTCCACTCTCTGCGGGTACAGTTTACGGATACTGACGGCAATCGCGCGTTCTTCATCGACCACGGGCTTTTTCACCGCCGTAATACGGGTATTGTTCGGCAGATGTCCCTGTGCTAAGGGTGACGCATTGTCAATAATCATACCCGAATGCTGAAGCAGCTTTTTGACCACATCCTGTGCGTGCTGCGGAGAAAAGAAATGCTCTTTGGTCTTTTCAATCCGACCGTCGAGGTGTGTAATGGCGATGTCGTCCCAGCCATTGATGTTGATCTCCTCTACATCGGGATCGTCGAGATAGCGCGTCAATACCGAATATTCCGCCATTTCCGAATACAGTCTATCTGCAAGCGTCTTTTCGGTATAGCCGTCCACCGTAAACCCGGTGTCATAAATCTCGTTGCACTTGTTGTCGATGGCTTTCTTATACTCTCATACTCTCTCCTGTCAGTAAACTGATAGTATAAGGGGTTAGAGTGTGAGGAAGGGGAAAAGAAAAAGACCTTACCGTTTGTTTTCGGGTAAGGTCTTAACGGGCATCGTCACGGCTTCGGCGTATGATCGTTCTTTCCGTCGCTTTTGACTTCTGCCATGCGTCAAGCAGCTTGAAGATGGTTTGCCGGATCAGTTCGGGCGGGGTGCGCTCTGGGAAGAAACGCGAGAGTTCGTCCGACTTGAATTTCACCGTCTCCGCTTGGTTCGGCTTTTCTTCGGTCATAATGGAGAATATCTTGTCCATATCCAGCTTCCCCTCCTGACTGAGCTTTTTCATACGGATCGCCTGCGATAATGACGGCGTTGCTTCTTCGCTGTCGATGGTTTCCACGAGGTTGCGCTGTTCGTCCTCCGACAGATACGAAAGTTCCACGGCAGGACGGAAAGCGATACTTTCCCGGTCAACCATTTCAAGCAGTTCGGGTACAAGTTCGTTAAGGCGTACAAATCTTCGTACTTGCTCATAACTATCTCCCGATTCTGCACCGATAATTGCTCTTGTTGTTTGTTCGCCCAACTTCTGCACCATTGGTGCAGAAGAAGCTTCAATTCGCTTTCCTTGCCTTTTCATCGCTTCCATCTTCATTTTATATGCTGCCGCTTTCTCACTCGGCAGAATATGTTCCCTTTGCAGATTCGCGTCCACCATAGCAATGATGGCTTCATCACGGGAAAGGTCACGCACAATCGCCGGAATGAGCTTCAGCCCCAGCCTGCGGCAGGCATGAACGCGCCTGTGACCGGAAATGATCTCGTATCTCTGATCTTCCTTGATTCGTGCGACAATGGGCGACTGCACTCCGATCTCCTCGATGCTGTTCATCAGCTTCTGCATACTCTCGTCATCCAACACCTTGAACGGATGCCCCGGAAACTCGTCAATGTATTCCAGCGGAATTACACGGACTTTCTCTTTCTTCGGCTCGTCCTTTGAGGGATTGGAAGAATAATTCGGTTCATTCGCCATGCTTCCACCCGCCCTTTCTGCTCTTTCTGCGCTTATGCTTCCGGAATCGCTCGGACACACGGATGGCATCATAGCCGTAAACAGAGATGGCAATCGCGGAACACACCACGCGGAATAGATCGAAATCCACGACTTCGTCGTTGGACAGATCCTCTATGTCCGTATGCGAGGTTCCGTTCCCGATGTCGTAGGCAATGCAGTAGAAAAGATAGTCGTTCTCCGAAAAAGAGCGGAATTTGATGTCAAGATAGGAGACACTGCTCTTTCCTATGGCATCGTCCGATGCGCCCCACAGACTTTCGGTTGCGGTAAGGACAAAAAGCTGCGCGATGAGTTTTTTATCGTTCCCACGCACTCGGTGGAGTTCTTTCAAAAATCTTGCCCGGTGTTCCCTGTCCAGAAAACAGGTTTTTGCCATGGTTGCGCGTTCCGCAGCGAGGCGGAGTCGGTAGTGAAACACATTGTCCTTTACATTGGCAAAACAGGTGTTCAGAATCTCGGCAAAGGTACAGGTGTGCGCCCGTACTCTCTCCGCCATACAGCAGCACTCTTTCAGAGAACACTTGCCCTCGCCGACATAACGGCAGTTAGAGCGTCGGCAGGACTGCACGGCATACGGAAAGCCGGTGTCCTCGTTTCGTTTTCGGTGGGCAACGCAGATCAGGTCGGAAAGCGTCAGCCCGGTTGGGTTCATTTCAATGTACATTCGGTTCCTCCTTGAATTGTAATTTTGGCAATAAAAAAAGCCACCTTCATTGACCGCGAAATTGCGGTATAAAGATGGCTTGATTTCGGATATTCAGTTGTGTCAGGCGGGAAGCAGATCGAGAAAACGACTGAGCAGGTTAAATACACCCACATATTCTTCGCTGTTCTCAAGGGTGCATCCCTGTGACTTCAATGCAAGACGGCGTTCATTCAGAATCCCGATGGCGGTTCTGACCTGATAGCCGGTAAGCTTCATGCGGTAAACGGATTCATAATTCTTTTTCATGTGTGTCCCCTGCCTTTCTTCACCTATATTATATAGGAAAGCAAGGGGATTTGCAAAGGTTTGATGTCACTGTATGGCTATGCGGACAAAGCGCACCCATTTTTCTTTAAGCGAAATTTTCTCGACACGGTATCCATATTGTTCTGCTTCCTGTTTGTAACGGAGGAAAGAATGATCCAATGGAAAACCAAGAATCTCTTCTATCCGTTCAAAGGAAAATTGAATACATCCGCTTCCGTCACCGGAAAGGAATCTCCAAAGCGGCTCATATTTGCTCAATGAAACCACCTCCGAATTACGATAAAATCCACCGAAAGGCGAATGACTGTAAACAGGTAGTGGTCAGCGCCAAATGGTCTTTTCGGCGGTATTTCGCCTGATTAACAGTCATTCGGTGTAATGAGTGTGATTAACAGTTATTTGCCCGTATTTTCGGCTTAATTGTCGTGAGTTCAAGTCATATAGGCTCCAAAAAAGTTGCACTGTTTTGCAAACATCATTTTTGCTCCGAAAATAGCAAAAAACCCTTGAAATTCAAGGGTTTTTTGCTAAGTTGCTTTTTTGTAGCATCTTGATGTCTTTACGATACGAAAAGGATATTTTTGAAAAGTACCTCAAAAATCCGAACCATCCACTTTTGATCACAATAAAGAAGCCCCCGCTGAACGGGAGCACTCTTTATGTAGGAATTTCGACTGTAAATGACAATCCACCTTTTATTACGATCGTCAATGTATCGTCCGTATTTACCTTGATACAATCGACCAATGCACGAACATACATATCATCATATTCATCAAACCTGATGGTGTCATCCGACAGCATCTTTTTTATTCTCTCGACGTCCGCTGTCATTGCTTCACAAGCACTGCTTTGCTTTTTTGCTTGTGCAAGCTGTTCTCTCAAAACAACAAGCTGCTGATTTAATTGACCTATGCCCTCAAGAAATCTTGACACATCGCCCTCGGTTTTAGAGCACTTCTCTACTGCGTTGTCCATCTCGGCTTTAACCCGTGAGATCGTCTGCTCAATCGCATAGGCATCCATTATATTACTGTCACCTGTTACTGCATACATCAAGTTGGTCGAAATCAGATCAAGCGCCTTTTCTTTCACTTGCGACACTTGGTTAAGACCGATGCAGATTGCCTGATGAAGCTTATCTTCGTCCAGCGTAATTGAGTCATGACAAAACTGAGTTCCGTGCTCCAAACGGTTTAGGCATCTCCATACCGGCTTTCTCTTTCCGCCGATTTTCCACATTTTTCGTCTGTAAACACTTCCGCATTCACCGCAGAATAATTTCTCGGATAGTGCGTATTTGCCACTGTACTTTCCCTGCTCCGTAATCCCATAATCAGACACCTTATGCTTACTTGTGCGCCGTGCCATCTCGGATTGAACCGCTTGGAATACCTCTCTTGATACGATTGCCGGGTGGTTGTTGGTTATAAGATACTTTGCCATTTCACCACGATTCACACGAACCTTTTTTGAAATGCAGTTCTCGGTAAAGGTCTTTTGCAGGAGCATATCACCCACATAGCGTTCATTCGTCAATATACTTTGAATACGAGCCTTCGTCCATTCGGGTTTGCCGTTCACTGTCTGTATTCCTTTTGCTTCAAGATGACTTTTCAACTGATCCAGGCTTGAACCCGCAAGATACATTTCAAATATTTCCCGTATTGCCTCTGCTGCCTCCGGCACGATCTCAGGCTCGCCGTCTTCCCCTTTACGATAACCGAGAATGTTATAACGGAATGCGAAAGTTCCGCTTTTCATTCTCTGCTGAATCCCCCATCGCACGTTCGCGCTGATGTTCTCACTTTCAGCCTGTGCCATAACGCTGTGTATTCCGAGTATCATTTCCGTGTCGGATTTCATGGTATTCAGGTTCTGCTCCTCAAAGTAGACACCCACACCTATGGCTTTGAGCATACGGCAGTATTTCAGGCTATCAACGACGTTTCTTGCAAACCGCGCGACCGACTTTACAAGGATCAGCTTTATCTTGCCTTTCTTGCATTGACGGATAAGCCGTTGGAAATTCTCGCGGTGATCTGAAGTACCCGTAAGACCGGGATCAGCATATATTCCCGCAAATCTCCACTTAGGATTCTTAGCGATATAGTCAGTATAGTAGGCGACCTGTGCATCGTAACTATCAAGCTGCTCATCACTATCGGTGGAAACACGGCAATAGGCGGCGACATCTAACATCTCAAGCTCGCTGTTCTTCCTTGAAAGAATAGGATTGGCTTCGATCTTCGTTATTGTTTTAGGCATAACTGCGTTCATCTTTTTTATCCTCCTTATTGCCTGTTATCTGTACCGAGTTCTTAAACTCAATGGTTACGGTTCCTTCCATATTATATAGGATCTTTGCACATACATCCTTCAGCAAGCTCTCATCAAGCTCGGTCAACTTCGACCTCTGCATTTTTTCCACGATATATTCTGTGTACGCATCTGCCGGATTCTCGGTACAGCACTCAAATTTCATTCGTGCATACTCAAGAATTGCCTGCTTAACAATGTTGAACTTCAAGTCCGCCTGGTCAAGCAGTCGGTCAATTTCTTTTCCTTGCCGGACAACAGCTTGTGAAGGAATGTATGTATCTTGTTCTGCTTTTGTCCGCAATAACGTCGGATTCTCTATCGTGCGGTTCAGCGTGGATATGATGCACTCTGTCAGATACTTGTCCGAAAGATAAATATCGCTCTTACATCCGCAAGCGCACATCCACTTTTCCTTGCTCCGCCATTTGCCAATACGCTTCATTCGACCACCGCAAGCCCCGCATTTTACATTTTCCCGTAGGTAGTCTATTAACGGTGAAACATCCTTTTGAGCGCAAGCCTTTTCTTCTTTTCTCTTGACCGCCGCGTTATACAGTTCTTCATCGAGTATGGGAGGATAGCCATCGCCACCGATGTATCTTGCATTGCCAACAATACGATGCACCATGTTTTTATTCCATTGGCTGTTATCCCCGAAGTATCGGACGGACAGCTCTGTCAATTCGGAAGCGATCTGAACGAACGTCATTCCCGCAGCATAACTACGATATATCTGTTCAATGACCTCTGCCTCGCTTGCACATACGGTTATTTTTCCATCCTTCATCTCATACCCGTATGTAATCGTTCTTAATGCCATTTTGCGACCTCTCTTATCTTCATCTCAAGTCCACCGGGCAAAACGTAGGTGACTCCCCCATCCTGCTCTGCATATATCATCGTGACTATCTTCTTCATAAGCTCTGTATCTGCCGACAACAGTCTATCGGGCGAATCTTCCAATATTCTTTTCAGTTCTTTGAGATCGGCGATACAATGTTCTTCTTCATCTTCGGATATGAGCTTGCTTCGTCTTACCCGAAGCTCAGCGATTCTCTTCTTGAAGAAATCGTTCTTCTCGGTAAAGGTCACGTTGTCGATGATGTTCTGCGCGTAAAGCTTTGCATACATATTGTTCTGCTCGCTGACCTTCATGATCTCAGCGTCGATCTCGGAGATCTCCCTGTTCCCTGCCGTCAGCTTGTTTCTGAGAAAGACCAACTGCGAGATGGTGTCATCAATTAAGACCTTCTCGTTTTGACGCAGGATGTTATACATACGAACGAAGGCATCATCAAGTTCTCTGTCTGAATAGGAGCGTGTTTCGCATTCCTGTCCGGCAGTTCCCTTTCTGCTACACACCCAAAGCCTTTCCGTCTTATACTGCTTGCTTCTGAACTTCCATCCGCAATGGCGACATCTGAACGGCACAGGGTATGTAATCGGATCACGGTTCTTGTGTCCGTGCGTTTCTCCACGTTCTTCAAGCAGCTGCTTGACTTTTTCAAAGACCTCTTTGGAGATAATCGCTTCGTGCGTTCCCTCGGCATAGTACATATCGAGTTCGCCACGGTTTGGTCTGTTACGCAGAGGTAACTGCGCAGGCGTAAATGTCTTTTGAAGTAACGCATCCCCTATATACTTTTCATTTGTAAGAATATAACGGACACGGGGTGCGTTCCATAGATCGGAGTCCGTTTCCTTGAGCCTGGCTGTGATACAATTGATTCCCACACCTGAAAGATACCAATCGAAGATCTGACGAACGATAATCGCCTCGGCTTCGTTGATAACCAATGTCCCGTTTTCAAGGACATAGCCATACGGAGCGTGAGAAGTAATGTATGTACCGTCCTGCATCCTCATTCGTATGGAGGTTGATACTCTTTTGGATGCAGAGAGCGATTCACCTTGAGCAAATGCGCTCTTGATGTAAAGGAACATCTCGTTGTTCATGCTCTTGGTGTCGATATTATCGGTCTCAAAGTAGACCGAAACACCGCACTCACTCAGGAGTCGAACCGTCTCAATACATTCAAGCGAATTTCTCGCAAAGCGCTGTACACTCTTTACGATTACACGGTCTATCTTTCTGTTCTGACAGTCCTTGATAAGCCGTTTGAAATCCGTTCTCTTGTTGACCGATGTTCCTGTGATACCTTCATCCGCATATATGTCAACGAGTGTCATATTATCGTGTGAGTCGATATAATCACTGTAATATGCCACCTGCGCCATAAAGGAATTGACCTGATCTGCGGAATCGGTGCTTACACGGCAGTAGGCAGCCATACGGATCAAATTGTTATTTGCATTTGCCACTGTCGGCTTAATGATCTTTACTTCTTTTGTTGCCATACGACTGCCTCCTTTCCGTTTGCTGTATATATTTTACTCTTTTATGTTCTTGACCGCAAAGGTGCGAATTTCTTGACGCCCTTTCAAAGTGCCATCGCTCTGCAATTCATATCCTTTGCATTTTTCTTATTCAACCTGTCTGCCTGTTCCGGTGTTAAAACCTTTTCCCGAAGCATCTTACGAACCCAGGATAACGACAGCAGATAGACAAATACATTTTCATCCTGCTCGCTCATTTCTTACCTCTATTCTTTTCTCTCCTGCGTTTTCTCTCAAGTGCGAATTGCTTCATACTTTCCTTATCCAGCACCCCATCCTGAATTTTGATGGCTCTGTCTACCAAAGGAATATATTCTGCCGGAAGTCTTCCGAGATACCTTTTCAAACGAGATTTATCAAAGGTAAATCGCTGCTCAAGCATGATCATTGATTCCTTCGGTAAAGACTCACACTTAAATACAACGTGCGTCGGAAGATGTGTTTTCTTGATCTGGCTTGTGATCGCCGCAACTTCGACTGTCGGGCTGTATCGCAATCCGACCTTGTTCTGAACGACCAGTGCCGGTCGTTGTCCACTCTGTTCGGAGCCTACCGTGTTGTTTCCGAAATCGACGAAGTAAATATCACATCGACGTATCTGATGATTTGTCTTTTGATGTTGCACAAGCTTCTGATGTGTTCCCATACTCGCACCTCAACATTCATCCCACAACACGGGCGAATTGCTTCTCGCAATTTGAAGGGTGAGTTCATACAGTTCCTCGTCATCAATCGCAATGTGATTTTTCAACTTGTAGATAAAGTGGAGGAAGCTGTATATTGCCTCAATATCGTTTCCGATAGGAAGCTCGATCTCGTTTCCTGTCATCGGGTGGTAGTATTTGCATCGAATGCCGCATAACCACCTTTTGATATTCTCGTACTCATCATCGAAGGAGTCGCTTATCTCGTCCAGGATTTCATCACATCTTCTCAGCTTAATGACACCGCTGATACCCTTGCCCGCTGACCTTTTCAAAGCGAAGAATCGCTTCAGGGCGGATTTGAATTCCATAAAGGACATACACTCGTGTATTTGATTTTGAACTTTCATTATGTTTATCTCCTTCTTATGTCAGAACAGGTCGTTGTCGCCTGTGTCAAGGTATTCCGTTGAGAAGTCATCATCTTCATTTGCCGCCACCACAAGGCTGACGATGTATGGAATATGTTGTACTCTCAGGAATGGTGCGGACAGCAACTCACCAAAGGTCATATCTCCGAAAGACTTGTAATCCGTCTGTCTGTCGTAGGCAACGGCAATGGTGTTTGCTTCCTGCTCGATCCGATATGTCGTCTCAAAAGGATTTGAGAAAGCTGCTCCCCAACCTCTGTTTTCTTCACGGTATACGGCAACCGCAACCTCGATGAGTTCGTCTTCGTTAAGCTCTGCGTTCCGCATAACTTCGTAGATCGGCTCGTCGTAAAAATCGTAGATGGAAATGTAGCCACTCGACTTCAAATCTTCGGCTACGCATTTGGACACGTCCCTGTCCCAAGTAAACTGTTCGATAAATCTTCTGCGTCTTTCCTCGCAGCTCGCTGCCATGCAGCATCTTTTCGTGTTTCTTTTCATTGCAATACTCCTTTTCCTTTTGCGAAAAATGAATATCCATTATGATCTCCCATACACGGGGTGCTTTGTCTCATAATAAATATGTAGGAAAGCAGTCATCTCTTTGAGTTCCTGCTTTCAAGCACCTTCTATTTGTCCTCGACACCCCGGGTGCGTCACTCGGTATTACAACCGGCAAC
>ULQK01067175.1_pt1 | contig 11843 bp, 10 predicted proteins | sample 1954371 | NCBI WGS metagenome assembly ULQK01 (sample SAMEA4835652, study PRJEB28245) | human gut metagenome | biome: gut microbiome; material: fecal sample | place: Denmark | collected 2008 | reverse complement strand
CCAGCCCTAACCGCACACGCGGTCAATATGGGTTATGCTAATACTCACTATGGTAGACTCTCTGGTGATAATGATTGGACCGATTTGAATAGGTTTAACTCGGAAAGTATTTCTGTTCATGCTACAGATAAATCTATTTATATGAAACTCACAGAGAGCGGTTTCTCGATTCAGAAGGGTTCGGTTGGTTATCATGTAGAACTGCCAGATGAGGCTGGTACGCTTACTACTCAATACAGGCTAGAGTCCACCACCATTACAATGTTGAATCATGCTAAGTCTTATACTGATCAACAGATTAATGCAAAGCTTTCTTCTGCTTTGAAATATAAAGGCTCTAAAGATACTTATGCAGACCTTCCTAAAACTGGAAACCAAGTAGGTGATGTTTGGAACGTTGTAGCCGCGTATGGTAATGCTCATGCCGGTACTAACTGGGCATGGAACGGTACTATTTGGGATCCTCTTGGTGGTACTATTGATCTTACTAATTATGTTACTGCATCTGCGGCGTTTACTACTGCTGGAATGATTGTAGTTGTAAATAAGGTTGGTTCGAATAGAGAAATAAAAGAAAGTACATATGCTCCTGGTTCAATGACTGCCGACAATCATCCAGCAGCTATACTGCCAACTGCACAGTCTGTATTTGAGTTTGTTAATGGTAAGCTTTCTGGCAGTATCTGGGATTCTTCGAAAGTAGTTTATGGTGAAACGGAGAGCACTGGCACTACTTGGGGTACGGCAAGTATGGTTCTTGCAAGCAGATTGGAAGATGGGCATATGCTTGCAAAAGAAGCATATCGTGTTCAGACTACTATGACGACGACTGAAACTCACGATACGCTTCCTACTTCCAAAGCAGTATTAGATTTTGTTATGACGCGCACCACTGAACTCGGTCAGTCAATTAGCTTAAAAGTTGATAAGAAAACTACTGCTGGTGAGTACGCGTATGTACACAATGGAGCTACTCAAGCTGAATATAAATTGTACAGCGGATTATCTACAACCATTCCTGGTGGTGCGGTGCCTTACACCAGTCCAGATGGTAAACTCGCGACTGATACTATCGCTGCAACATTTATTGCTCCTAGTCCTACAAGTTTAGCTATAACTGTCCCAGATGCTGCTTTGAAACAGGCCTTAAATGGACAAATCTTAAAATCTCTTGTTACGAATATTAATGGTTCTTTAACTCAAATCAATAATTATATGATTACTTATGAAGAAGTTTCTTAAAATTTAATATTTGTAAATAAGTATAAAATTCAATAAATTCTTGTAAAATTTAGCATAAACGCCTCACATAAACGCATTATATATTATGTGAGGTGTAAATTATGGCAGAAAAATGGGTACAACTTAAATCACAATCGAATAACTTATATCCAAGAACGCAATCTACACTTCTTCAATGGGGTGGACCAAATGTTTTTGCTAGTGTTTCACCCGTAGATGCCGCGCTCTCTGATGAATTATCTGCTAATCGTTTTGCTGAAATGCCCAATGAAAATTTTGTATTCGAGCGTTCATCTGATGCTGGAAATACTTGGACAACTTATACAGCATATGGCTATAACTTAGTTACTTTTAGTACGACTGTCAATAATAGTAATGTCGTAGGTAGCCAGTCAGTTAATAACTGGCACAGATTCACTATTGATGTACGACCCGGTTCGAGTAATAACTTTTATGGCGAAATTCGTAAATTTTTGTTTTGGATTAACACAAATGGCGCTACTGGTTGTAAAGTAAAAATAGACGGCTCTACTTTTGCCAATCCGGATACTTTTGTAAAAATTGTTGAAGCTCCCATTGGTGGTTTTAGTGGTTGGAACGTTATCAATGTAAATGTTACGGCCGGTTTAGGAAATAATAACTTTTATAAAAAATTAAGATTTACTTTTTCACAAACTGGTGTAAATACATCTTATGCTTCCAATTTAATCGTAAATAAAATGCGAGTTTATTGTGCAAATTGTTGGTCTGCTCCCGGGAGTTTTGCATTACGAAATAGACCGTATTATATAGCTAATGGTGAACAGGTACAACAGTATTCGATACGATTTGTGGCTGGTAAAAAATTATATGGTATTGCTTCGAATGCTGATTTAGCTAATAACTCATTAAGGCTTGGAGATCAACTCCCCGCATACTATTTGAATTATAATAATCTTTCTAACAAACCTACTATGAAAATAGTAGCTGGCGCCACAAGTACTACAAGTGCTAATAATACATCAAGTAATCCGTATATAAATTCTGTATTTGATGGTGCAGTGGCTTCCGGTATTCAATTATATAGCGCTGAGTTAGGTATAAAGTCAAATGACTTTGGTAAAATTACAATCGCGCCGAGTGTTGCACCTACCATGTTCGCAACGGATAGTACTACAGCGGTTTCGCCCGCATATTCCACTAATCCGTATTTAAGATTGGCTTATGGAAGTGTATATTCTACTGGTCCAAGATTAAAGAGTGGTACTAATATTCAAATACAGTCAGATGCTTCAAACAATATTACTATAAATTCTAGGATACCGGATGCAACTTCCAGCGTTACGGGTTTGATGACAAGTACTCAGGCAAGTCGTTTAGCTGCATTATGGAATGGAATTGGTAGACATAGTTTTGATCATGCAACTGGAAAATTTACTGGAATATCTGGAACAGTTTATTATTCAATACTTGCCGATAAAGATAATTATAATGATATTACCAAAATACGTGGTGTATTAAAGGTTATTTCCGCTACAACTAGCGATACGTACAAATACAGAATGATAAATTTATATAATTTCAGAAGTACACTTGGAACGAGTTTGTATGGGCATTTGACGCATGCTAATTTTTTACACGGTATGTGGTGGGGAAGTTTTAATGACAGTACGACATTAGATATGTACGGTTATGGTACTGGTATGGAAAAAAGTGATACTACTGATTATATTGGTTTAGGAAGATATTATGCTACGTCTTTCAGTTATGGTAACTGGGCACAAGATACTTTTTTAGATCAAATGAAGCACGGATGTATATTTATTGAAATGTATTTTAAGAATTCTTAATTGATAAATTGGAGGAACAAGTAAATGGCTTATCCTAATTATGGTTATGCATATAACTACGGACCTGGATATTTGGGAAATCAACCTCAATATCCGTCAGTCAATTCTCAGTATATGGCTAACCCGTATCAAAATATACAGCCGCCTCAGCCTACACAAGCCGTTCCGAATACTATAATCCCTCCAACCACAAATAAGAGACTCTGCATTAGTCAAGAAGATGCTATGAGTAGACAAGTTGAGAATAACAGCAGCTATGTTTATTTTGATCAGAATAAAGACATAATGTATGAAGTGAATACGGATGCTTGGGGAAAGAAAGCTTGTAATGTATATAGCTTAGCAGTATATAAAAACATTGAAACTGCAGAAATACCTAAAGAATCTTTTGACGACTTGTCTAGAAGGATAAGCCGACTCGAAGATAAAATTAAATCTATGGAGGTAAATGCTAATGCCCAGTATGATGGCCAGCGGAATGCCGATGCCGGTAAACCCGCAAATGCAGCAAATAATGAATCAAGTGCAGCAAGCCAAAACAAACCCGCAGGCGTTCATAAATCAACTGTCCCAGCAAAATCCGCAGATAGCTCAGCAAATTAATTCTTTGCTTCAAAGTGGAGGAAATCCTCAAAGTATAGCCATGCAAATGTTACAGCAGAGAGGAATAAATCCAAGCCAGCTTATGCAAATGCTGGGACCTAATCATTGATATTAATTCTTAGATCGTACGGCTAAGTATTGATATAAAATAAATTTAAGGAGATGTCACTATTACGTAGAATTGGCTAAAGCCTTTCTTGAAGATGATGACGGTCCCGAACCTTCTGAGAAACTTGCGCTTTACTATTATTGTATCGCGGAAGATGAGTAATTATCGGTACTATAACAGAAATCCAGCAAATAATCACATTAATGATTGTGTCTGTAGAGCAATAAGTAATTGTACCGGTTTATCATATGGCGCAGTTGATAGATTGCTTGCCACTACGGCCAAGGATAATGAGTGTGAAAAACTCTGTGTTTGCTGTTATGATAAATTACTTAAACGATTGGGCTACAAGAAACGTTACTGTAATAATGATGAGACTGTCGCAGATATTTCAATGAAGTACAAAAATTATAGAGTCATAATTAGAATAAAAGCTCATTTGACTTCTTCAATTTATGGTAAGATTGAGGATACTTGGGATTGTTCAGATTATTTTGTTGATTGTTTCTGGTTAGTTCAGTAAATATTATACAGGCTGATGAGGCCTGTATAATTTTTATAAAAATTCTTGTAAAAATTAGCATAATATGTATTTTTTCATGCATTATATTTATTAGAGGGCTGCAAATGAGACTCCACTCAAACTCGCCCCCAAAAGGAGATTTATTTATGTTAAAAGAACAAGGCGAAAACACTGAAGGAACAGTGGCTGTGCCGCCGGCAGCAAAGGAAGAAACTATTACTAAAATTGTGTCCAAGCGTTTGAGTGAAGACCGAGCTAAATTGGCCAAAGCTTTAGGTTATGATTCGTGGGAAGCTGCGATGAACTCTGGTATGGACAAAAAGTTACTTGATGCAGGTATTGAACCTGAAACAGCAAAGCCTATCATTGAAACGATGGTTGAAAAGCATCCAAAAGTACTTGAAGCGGAAGAACTTATCGCAAGAGAGCAGAAAAAACGTCAGGAAGCTGAGTTGGCTCTTTTGAACACGAAGTATGGAATTAATATTAATTCATTAGAAGCTTTGGATGCTGAAACTAAAGACCTCGTAAGTAAAGGTGTTTCTCTTGATAAGGCATATGCAGCAATTCATGCCGAAGAAATACTTGCAAGTAAAACTGTAGCGACTGCTGCAAAAGCTAATAGTACTTCCTTAAACCATATGACAAGCTTACCTGGTGGAAGCGCTACGCCGCCAGTAAACGCTATCAGTATCAGCCAAGAAGAAATCAAGGCTGTTAAGCAATATCTTCCGAATGCAACTGAAGAAGATATTAAAAAATTCTATGCAGCGCATCCAGAATTAAAAAAATAAAAGGAGTAAATTATGGCAGCTATTTATGGATATGAGCGTTTCAATTATCCTACTACCAAATTTGTTCATTTGAAGTCTGCTGTAACTGGTGGTATTGGTGCTTCCAATAACCCTGGTTATACGACTACTAGTGGACTTGGTGCGAAGGATGTTGGCGCCATTGTTGATGTTACTAATTCGACTGGAGCCGGTGCAGTTCTTGCAGATAAATCAGAAGTTGCTTGGACGGCCGGTCACACGTACTATCTTGTTGCGGAAATTCCTGTACCTGCGGACGCAACGGATTATGGTTTTGTTGGTGTTATTTTGAGAGACCAGGGTATGATCGATAACCTTGTTCCCAGACGTCCTCAGCAGAACTGGGCTAAACAGTTTTACGATCTTAAGACTGGAGGTGTTAAGTAATGGCTATTATATTTAATATTTCTGAAGCGATTAAAGATTCTTCTTTCAATGTACTCGGTCTTCAAATTCCTATGCTTCTTGAAAATCAGGTTGAAGAATTCCAGAAAGGAAGTAAAATTTCTGATGTATTTGTGAACAAAACTCTTGATGGTTATTCTACAAGTTATCATACGACTGTTTCTCATGGCGGTTTCCGTCCTTCTGAGGATATGGAAATTGCTAAATTGCACGACTGGGAAGATTCCTATGGAAAGACTTTCATAGCTCAGACTTGGAAAGATTCCTTTGCAATTTCTGAAGAAGCACGTGAAGATAACAGGAGCCTTGAGATTGCTGGTAAGGTTAGAGATTTTTCTACGAACTATGCAAGAACTCGTGAACAATATTGTGCAGCGACTGTGTCTGGTGCTCTTACGGCAAGTTTCAAATACGGTGGAAAGAAATTTCCGCTTTCTGCAATCGATAGTACAAATGCTGAGATTGATGGTCCCAAACAACTTTATTTTCATCGCTATCACTATACGTCTGTTAAGGTTGTAGATGAAGCTGATTTCATTGAAATGAATGGCCGCGAACCTTGGACCAATGCTGGTACTGCTGACACGACTGCTCCTGGAAATACAGCACCAGCTGGTAAGTATGCTACGCCTCCTCAGAGTAATAAGTTCCTAGTATATGGCGGTAAACTTGATAAAGATGGACATCCTATGGATAAAGGTCTTAATCTTCTTAAAGTTAACCCTGATACGGGTGATACTGCTGACAATATGGCTGTATATGATCAGATTAGATTTGTTCTTGATGCCATCAGAGAGTATGGTATGAATCATAGAGATTATGACGGACGCCTTGTTCCTCTTAATTATTCTAAGATTGTTATGCCGTCTAATTCGATGTTTAACAAATCTCTTCGTGCAGCTCTTGGCGCGAGCCTTACGGAAGGTCCTCTTGAAGGTCCTTTGCAGGGTGACAAATTCAGTATCACTGAATGGGCGTATCTGAATGATCTTCCTGGTTTCAAGAAGAAAGAACTTGGTATGCTTATCGTGGACCCTACCAGAAACTCCACCGAACTTGGCTTCATTCTTTGGGATAGAAAACCTTTGACGGTTACCAGTTATCTTCAGGATGGAAACAATACGATGGTTTGGTATGGTCGTGCAAGATTCCGTACGGATACTTGTGATCCCTATGCTTGCGTGTATGTTGCATTTGGTGATCTTGAAAATCTTACTGCTCAAGCATATTCAGGTACTGAGTCTACAAAGTATACGAAAGGTTCTGTAGCTACGAAGACTATTACTGATTCCAATGCTACATTTATCGATTTGTCCACATTTGAAATGACGAATAATCCTACGGTTTACACTGGTGTAACCGCTGGGGGCTAAATATTGAGGCTTTGATGCCCGTTGGCAGAGATGCTGACGGGCATCAAATTTTAAGGAGTATACTATGATTTATTCTGAAATAAAACAACGTATTTATGATATTTTGTGTATGCCTTTTGAAGAAGCAGAGCGACTTCATTATACTGATAAAATTCCAAGAGCTATAAATGAAGCTTTGTTCAGGATAGCTCACAGCGTACTTCCAAATCTTAGAGAATACGTAGTGGTTTTGACGAAAGATATTTTGCCTGCAAAGCTTACTATGCCTCCTGATTTTATATCTTTTGCTGATGAACAAAATGCTTATTTGAATGGTAAACAATTTGTACTTGAGAATTTCGTCGGCGAAAATGGTGTTATACTAACTGGCAATGAAACTGAGAATTTATATAGTTATGGAAAATTTGAAATAGCAAATAAGAATGAATATCATATCTTTTATAATGCACTTTATCCGAAACTTGTAGACAGCGGAATGTATTTTAATAAAGTTACTTTTGCCGAAATGAATATTCCAGTAAACAATGACAACTATACTATTGAACAAATACCTGCCGAATCTTCTCGCTTAAATAATACAAGTATATACGAAATTCCTGATATTGCTGCAATGTTGATTCCCCATTATGTTGCTGGTCAGTTGTTAGTATTGGATGATAAGGTGCGTTCTATTGAAGAAATGAACGAGTTTGAAACGCTTCTTGCAACAATTAATACTAATAGAAACGAAAGACCTCGTTCTTATCATTCATCTAAGGGGTGGTATTGATGGCAAATAATATTTATAGGCGACAACCAGTTCAACATAAATTACCAACAGATTATGCAAGTATTGATAACGTGAAATACTTCAATATTAATAATGTTTCTGGTTTACAGGTTTATGACAATCCGCTAGTAGCTGAACAAAACTCTACTTATAATTGCAAGAATGTTTATCGCGATGAGCTTGGTAATTTAACAGTTAGACCGGCAGTTCATTACAGTATGTCTGATACAAATACTATACTAACTACCTCGTATCTTACTTGGTATAAAGAAACGAGACTTGGCATAATATATATTTATAAGTGGGGCGGATCTAATACGAGCACGGCATATGATTCAGTTAATATACAACCAAAAGGCTCATCTAGCATTTGGCAGAAATTGATACTGCATGGCGAAAGCATTTCTGTAGAAGAAACTGAAGACGGCGTTTATATTTTGTTAAATGTATATGATGCTTCAAATTTGCCTGCAAAGACTAGACTTGAATTTTGGAAAGTAAATAATGATGGTACAGTTGAACAAGTAACTGGTGAAATACAATTAAATAATGTATTAAAACCAGATTTATCTTTGTATAATATTTTGAATGATAAAATATATACTGACCAAACAATTATAAATTCCGATGACTCTAAAAATAAATATGAGGTCATAGCGTCTATATTAGCTGAAGTAAATGCTCAGCCATTTGATATTATAAAAATACTTAAGTATAAGTTTGGTGTTGCTATATTTTATTATGAAGGCAATATATTAAAAGCTTTATTATTAAAAGAATCAGGATTGATAACAAATATTGAAATTGGAACATATCAAAAATATACATCTGATTGGAGAATTTTTGATCCATTTTGCATAAAAGAATATCCAGACGGAGAATACTTTGATTTGACATTCATGTATTCAAAAAGTACAAATACCTATATTACTGAAGTATCTGTAGGATTTTCTGGTAAGGTTACTACTATATCTGATAAAAAAGCAATAGGTAGTACGGTTGCTAATGCAAATGGAACGTCGTATACATTGCTAGATGCTCAACCTGCATATGATGGTTATTATATTGGTATAGCCCAAATGACTACGGTAGATTCATCAATTCAGCATTATAATATGCGGATGATGCTTGTAAAACAAGGCTCCGTAGTAAAACTTTTTTCATTATCTGATACTTACGCTTCTATTAGAAATTATCCATGTTATAATATATTTTGTTCGGATAAATTTGTGATGTTTGGGCAAATTCCATATGATTACCAATCGTATTCGGCATATAGTTGTAGGTATGAAGCAGTAGAATATAAAACCGATTACAGACCTGCTAAAAGCGGTTTATTTGGAGCTCAGCATAAATACGATTTAGCTCATTTTAAGCAGTTATCATTGCCAAGCGCAATAGTTGTATCTAATTTAATGTATTCAGATAGCTCTGGAAGTTTTCAAGGAAGCCCGCAATATACTGCCGCTGAATATTATGCGCCACGTGAAAATGTAGCATTTGATAGTCATTTAATATCTCCATTAAATTCTGCAAGTACAATTGTAGTAAATCCATTATATATTACTTCTGATTCTAGTAATATTTATATCTGGCGAAATTATAACAAAACTAGACTGACAAATCAGGTAGCAGTAATAGATATTTTAACTAGTAAAGTTCTACAGGAATATTATAAAGCAAGTGAATCTACTGCAACAATGCTTGTATTTGGTGATTGGGTATTTGAAATTGAAAATAATGTTATAAGATACTATAAACGACAAATTCAGGGTAGCTATATTGCTGTAAATAGACCAACAGAGGGTATACCAGTACTGTCACAATTTTCTGAAGATATAATTACAAGTTTCTTTCTTGACGGATATTACTGGTTTATTACTGAAAATCATATTTTTGGTACTGGTGCAGCAAACGGTCAGATAACTATTGAATTCTTTGATCCCATGAAGTACTTTGCAGTTACTGAAAAACTCACTGCTGCAGTACGAGTATCTGATACAAGCTTTTGGGTATTTCACAATAACGGAGCATATTTAATTTATAAATCTACGATGTCAACTGAAAATGGTACACAATACGTTTGGATGTGTACAAATACTGCTAAATCGAAAGGTTGCGATTTTAAGAATGCTATTGTAACATTGCCAGTTACAAGTGCTGTATCAGTGGTCACAGCAGAAGATATTTGTAGCATTGAAATGAAGGAAAATATTCAATCAGATGATAGAACACTTGTACCTATGACGCTTAGTTTCAGGCAAATGGTGCGTGATTTACTTGAAACCACAGAAAGTATAAAAATTGTGACATATCATTATTTAACAATTTTCTTTTTGAATCAGAATAAAAAAGATTTGACTATGCCCGCAGTGGTTTACGATAGTACTATTGATAGCTGGTGGTATTGGGAATTTCCTTTTGTTCAAGTATTTAATACTTATCAAACTGAAACAAATGTGAAAGTATATGCTGAATATGGATCGGGAAGTCGTCATGCAGTCTTTAATTTTTCTGAAGATACATTTGTATATATAGTAGGTGCTATTGATTATGTACTTTATGCTGACAAGTTTTTTAATTGGTCTACCAGTTTATATGAACCTGTGCAAATCGACTGGGAATGGGAGAGTGCAATTCTTATATTTGATACTGTAGATTTTAGAAAACAATTACTGTTTACAACATTTGTTTTTGATGACTACAATATTCCAGATGATAAATATGCAAATCATTCAGTAATAAATTTTGAATATTACTTTAATATTTATTCGAGAAAATATGCAAATACTTCTCCACAAGCAACATCAACTACTGTATACCGAGTTACGAACAATGCTTGTAGAACTATGGTAGCTAACTTCAATTACCTTCAGCTAATACTTAGAAATAGAAAATCGACAGATGATAGAGAAGGCTATGACGCAATGAACAAACCTAAAATTTGTAGTATATCTTTGAAATATAGAATTTTGAGAGGTGCGATAACATGATAGAAAATACAAATATTACTCCAAGAACTAAGTATATGGTAAAGAGTTCTGAAGCGGAGTATCAAAATATCCATTTAGAAGATATAAGAAAAACTACTGAAATTTTAGATTTTGAGTTTGAGCGAAGAGGCGAGAATGTATCTGTTGACTGGATATTAAAAGTTGCCGAAGCTCTAAACTATTATGAGCTACTCACTGGTGAAAAGTACGTTAAAAAAATTAAGGAGAATACAATAATATGAATTTACTTGTTGCTATTGCAGATTTTCAGTTGCCAGAATGGCTTACCGTAGGTACGCTCGGTACAGTTCTTGCCTCATTTGTTACAATGATAGTTTCTTTGATTAGAACTGGTGTAACAAATAAAATTAATAAAGCTGCTACTGAAGGAACTACTGGGATACTCGGTAATATTGTTGATAAACTTGCAGAAACTAAAAATACTACTCTTGAAGTTATCGATAAAGTAAAAGAAGCATTGACTAAAATAGATGATGCTCTTGCAAATTTCAAAGATAGTATTAATAACCAAACAAATTCTAATATGAATCTTGCAAAATTTGTTTGTGAATGCTTTAATCAGTCTAATTTAAGCGATGAGAAAAAGTCTAAACTTCAGCTAATGTGTGATCAGATTTTTTATACTGATAATACTACCTTGATTGAATCTCTTAGAGCAGCTAAACAGCAACTTGAACAGCAGTTATATGAAAATCAAAAACAGATGGCTGAATTGAATGCTGAGCTTGAAATTGAAAAAGCAAAGTTAGAAGAACAGCAGGCTCCTGTTAAGAAATCTCGGAGGATTCAGTAATGAGTAAACTTTCAGAATTTCGTAAAACTATAGACGAAGGTTCTGAAAAGAATAAGGCTAAAGCTGCTAAGTTAAAAGAAAAAGTAGATAAAGTTACAAGTAAAGCTAAAGGTTTTAATAAAAATACTTGGTGGGAAATTAGTGCTTATATTGTTAGAACATTAAGTGTTGGTGTACCTGCAGCAGTTATTATGACCCTTGAAAATTCTTGGGTAAAATCTGGAATAGGTTTACTTGCAACATTCCTTTTAATTGCTTTAGCAATTATTTATAAAGAGCCTATAAAAAAGGCTGCAGGATTTGCACCTGGTGTATTTCCATTTTTGATATTTGTAATAATTGCATTATTCTTTAATACTACAGCAAATGCT
>ULQK01022282.1_pt1 | contig 11848 bp, 9 predicted proteins | sample 1954371 | NCBI WGS metagenome assembly ULQK01 (sample SAMEA4835652, study PRJEB28245) | human gut metagenome | biome: gut microbiome; material: fecal sample | place: Denmark | collected 2008 | reverse complement strand
AGATTTTAGAGCGGTTGCATCATCTTTTCGGGGTAAATAATTGCGCCGTGATAGTGGCATTAAACAGAGAGCAAGTAACAAATACCTATTCGAAAATTTGCGGGGGAAACGGTAAAGAGTATTTAAGAAAATTTTTTGATTACAATTTTGAACTTCCTATGTTAAATGTAGAGTTTTTTAAAAATGGGTTGTGGGATAACATTGTGGAAAATGATGAATTTAAATTTATGGAAGTAGTTTCAAAAAAACAATTAGAATTTTTGCAACAGTTTGTTTTTCAAGAGATGGAACCTTATTTTGGCTCACAATGGGGAATATGGAACAGATTTTCATTCAGAATTAACGTTATCTGATTTTGTCGATTTGGAAACAGGGAGATGGAAAGATGAATAATATCTTATCCGAAAAAGAATATCAGCGGTTTATCATAGATAAGCTCGTTGCCGAAAACGGCTACATAGAGCGGAAAAACGTGAAGTTCGACCGTAATTTTGCTATCGACCGTGAAATGCTGTTCAAGTTTTTTGACGACACTCAGCCCGAAACGATGGCGCAGATCCGCAAGGTGTATAAAGACGTTACCGAAGATACAGTGGTCAACTTTATCAACACCGAAATCACGAAAGCGAAAAGCAGTCTGTTATCCGTCTTAAAACACGGCGTGGAAATCGCGGGGTATAAGTTAGATCTTATGTATACCAAACCCGCAACGACTTTCAATAAAGACTTGCTTATAAAATACAATAAAAATATCTTTTCCGTAATGGAAGAGGTGTGGGCGAGCGATACCGAGAGAATCGACCTTGTAGTTTTCCTGAACGGCTTTGCGATTATGTCGTTTGAACTCAAATGCAATTTTGCGGGGCAGAGCTATCAGGACGCAATCTTGCAATACCGCACACAAAGAAACCCGAAAACGCGGTTGTTCTATTTCAAGGCGGGGTGTATCGTCAACTTTGCAATGGACTTGCAGGAAGTGTATATGACGACGCGCCTTGCAAACGACGGCACGTTCTTTTTGCCGTTCAATATGGGTAGCGGCACGGGAATTGACGCGGGCAAGGGCAATCCCGTTTATCCCGACAAATATTCCGTCTATTATATGTGGGAAGATATACTCAAAAAAGATACGGTATTAGACCTTATCTCGGAGTTTATCTTTATCGAGCGCAAGGAAGAAACGGACGAAGTAACGGGCAAAACCACGGTAAAAGAAAAGGTAGTTTTTCCGCGCTATCATCAACTTGACGTTATCCGCAAAACAATAGCGGACGTGGAAGTCAACCGCACTTCGCAAAACTATCTGATACAGCATAGCGCGGGTTCGGGCAAGACGAATTCTATTGCGTGGCTTGCGCACAGGCTTTCTTCACTTCACGACGAAGAGAACAAAATCGTTTTCGATAATATCATCATCTGCACCGACCGCGTGGTGGTGGACAGGCAGTTGCAGGACGCGGTGCGCGGTATCGAACATAAGACAGGGCTTATCAAGGTAATGGACGACAAGTGTTCGTCGGCAGACCTTGCTCTCGCGCTTCAAAGCAATATCAAGATTATCGGCACGACGATACAGAAATTCCCATATATCGTGGACACGGTAAAGAACCTGAAAAACAAGACCTTTGCCGTGATTATCGACGAAGCGCATTCTTCCACCGCCGGCAAGGATATGGCGGCAATCACGATGACGCTCGGCGCGGGCGAAGTGGATTTTGAAGAAGGCGTTATCGATACGCAGGATATGATTGCGGACGAAATCCGTCGCAACGGCAAGCAAAAGAACGTTTCTATGTTTGCCTTTACCGCAACGCCGAAAGCGACGACTCTCGACTTGTTCGGCAGATTGAACGCAAAAGGACAGAAAGAAGCCTTCCACTTGTATTCGATGAAACAGGCGATAGAAGAGGGTTTTATTCTGGACGTGCTTGCCAACTTCACCGAATACAAGACGTATTATCGGTTGAACAAAGAGATTTCGGAAGATCCGAAGTATAAGACTGCGGAAGCCAAAAAGCAAATCGCGCGGTTTGTGGAACTGCACGAAACGAATATCGCGCAAAGGGTGGAAGTGATTGTCGAACATTTCCGAACGACGGTTTTGACTGAACTCGGCGGAATGGCAAAGGCGATGGTTGTAACGGCTTCCCGCGCAAGTGCGGTGAAGTACCGTCAGGCGTTTGAAGATTACGTTACGAAAAAGGGCTACGCGGGCATTCACGCGCTTGTGGCGTTTTCGGGTAAAGTGAAACTGCCCGATGACGAAACGGAATACACGGAAACGCTTCTTAACGGCTTTTCGGAAGATAAACTGCCGAAGAAGTTTGATTCGGACGATTACAACGTTTTGCTTGTGGCAAACAAGTATCAGACGGGCTTCGACCAACCGAAACTTTGCGCAATGTACGTTTTGAAAAAGCTGCGCGGGGTGAATGCGGTGCAAACGCTGTCGCGCCTGAACCGTATCTGTCCGCCGTTTGAGAAAAAGACGTTTGTTCTCGATTTCGTGAATACATACAACGATATTGTCAAGGCGTTCGCGCCGTATTATACCACGACGCTGCTTGCAAATTCGGTTACGCCGACGGCGGTATACGATTTGGAAGCGAAACTCGACGGATATATGATTTTAGATCCTTACGACGTGAATATGGCGGCAGAGATTATCTACAAAAAGATTATCGAATCAAAGGACAAAAATCAGTTGCGCTTCTATCTGCAACGCGCCGAAAAAAAGCTGAAAGAATACGATTTGATGAAACAAATCGAGATAATGGCGGTCGTGCGGCATTTTATCCGTTTTTACGAGTTTCTGATACAGGTATCGTGCTTCGAGGACGTGGAACTGCATAAAAAGTATCTGTTTTTGACTTATTTTGTTTCGTTTGTGAATATTTCTCAGCCGGGCGGCGGTTTCGATTTGACGGGGAAGATTAAAGCGGACAACTTTATCCAAAAGAAAGGGGAAGAGCATAAAACGACAAAAGTTACGCCCGATCCGATCGTAAAACTGCCGACGGCGGACGACTTTAATCTGAACGAGGACAAAGTAAAACGCCTTTCGGAGATTATCGACGAAATCAACAGCGAAACGGGCAAAACCTACGATAACGACGTCGTAATCAAGGCAATGCTTCAAATCAAAGACTTGATGATGAAGTCCGAAAAACTGCGCGAAAGTGCGAAAGCGAACACGGAAAGCGACTTTGCGTTTTCGTATTTCGACGGTATCGACGACGCGCTGATCGAAGGACTTTCGCAAAATCAGGACTTCTTCTCGTTGCTTCTTTCTAACGACGAAATGAAGAAAGAGGTTCTCGGTATCTTCGTCAGCGAAATTTACAAGAGCTTGAGAGAAGATAAATAATTTCGGATATCGCGGCATTTTTTCGGCTGCCGAGTGCAAAAATATTATTAAAATGATTTGGAGGAAAATATGTCAAACCGAATAGCAATTGTGTGGGATTTTGACAGGACCTTAATTCCTGAATATATGCAGGAGCCTATTTTTAAAAAGTTTAAGGTTGATGGGGAGAAATTTTGGAAGGAAGTCAATGCATTTCCCGAAACAATCAGAAAAGAACAAAATGTAAGAGTAAATCCAGATACTGCATACCTTAACATTTTTATACAATATACGAAAGAAAAAAAGTTTGAAGGCTTGAATAATGCAATGCTCCGGGAATTGGGGAAAGAGTTGACGTTTTACCCGGGATTGCCCCAATTGTTTGAGAAAAGTAAAAAAATGATTGAAGAGGATCATATATATTCAGAATATGATATAAAAGTGGAGCATTACATTGTAAGCACCGGCTTTACGGAAATGATTCGAGGTTCGATTATTTCTCCGTATGTTGAAGGAATCTGGGGGTGTGAGTTAATCGAAGCTCTTGACGAAAACGGACAGCCTATCATCAGTGAAATCGGTTATACAATCGATAATACGACAAAAACGAGGGCGTTGTTTGAAATAAACAAAGGCGTCGGCAAGGTTGATAATGTGAACGTTAATACAAAATTGCCCGAAGAAATGAGAAGGGTGCAATTTAAAAATATGATTTATATAGCCGACGGTCCCAGCGATGTGCCTGCCTTTTCGACTTTGAATAAAAGCGGAGGAGCTACGTTTGCTATTTATCCGCATAATGACGTTAAGGCTTTTCATCAGGTAGAACAATTGCGAAAGGATGGCAGGATAAATATGTACGCTGAAGCGGATTATTCCGAAGGAACAACCGCTTACATATGGATTACCGAAAAAATTAAAGAAATTGCGGAAAGAATACGCAGTGAAGAAAAAGCAAAGTTACAGGCAACCATTTCCGCAACTCCTAAGCATTTGACATAAGGAGGCTGTTATGATTTCAGATCTTTCATGGATGCCATTTAAAAATATTTCTTTAGATGATCCTTTTTTCGAGTCGTTAAAAGATGATTATCCCGGGTTTGATGTATGGTTCAAGAAGAAGTCATTAAATGGGGATAAGGCTCTTGTTTTGTTGGAAGAAGAAAGGATACATGCATTTTTGGCTTTAAAAGACGAAAATGAGGAAATTGTTTTAACGGGTAATATTCTTCCTGCCATTGCACGTTTAAAAATCTCAACTTTAAAAATCGATGAGAAAGTTGGTGGACAAAGGCTCGGCGAAGGGCTAATCGGCGTGGCGCTTTGGCATTGGCAAAAGGTCGGGGCTGAAGAAATTTATGTAACTATCTTTGAAAAACAGGAAAAGTTAATCGGTTTATTAAAACGTTTTGGCTTTGTTTGTCAGGGTTGTAAAGTAAATGGGGAACTGGTCTTTTTAAAAAGCAGAAAAAATCTTGATTACTCTGATGCGTATAAGGCGTTTCCGTTTTTATCTCCGAATGCTCCAAAGGCGGGAATAATCCCGATAAAAGATGGTTTTCATGATAGATTATTTCCTTATTCGGAATCATATTATAAAAATCGAAAACATAAAAGGAAAGCTTCTGATGATAGGCGCGGAAGACGATTGTTTATGGAACGCTGCAAAATACGTTAAAAGAGCGGAAAAGCGGTTGACCGAAAAGTCGCACGATTGCGACGCCGAATTTGTCGCATATAAGCACGGAACTCATTTCGTTTTCCCGGAAAGTCTTTTGAAAAAGATTTTCCCGATAGGTTCGGGGCTTCTTTTGAAAATGATGTTCAAAGCGGCGAAAGAGTTTCCGAAAGAATGTAAGGAAACGAGAATTGATATAGATAAAAGACTTTCAAAAGCCATAAAGGAGTGGATAAACAAATGAAATACGGTTTTATTCAGAAGTTAATGTGGGCAGGTTATAAAGGAACATTTAAAAAACAGCTTTCCGAAGCGTTAAGAGAATCCGACCCGAAGGCCGTTATGAAAGAGGCTCATAAAAAATACAAGGAAATTCTGGCAGACGTAACAGAGTTTGAAAAAGGCGACAGATTTTTAATCAATATATTAAGTTGCGCATTGCTTTCGTCAATTTTGCTCTCGGTAAAAAATAAGTATACATTGGAAGAAGTGCGCGTTTATTACCGCGGTGCGATGTGCGACAATTTCTTGACGAAAGTCGCATCGAAGAAAAGTAAGGCGTACACCGAGAAGGGTAGAGAATTACTTAAACAGCAAGCCGAAAAAAGCGAGATTTTGGCTGCTAAAAACCCTTATTCGTGGAGATTTGCCGTTGAAGACGGAAAGACGATAAATCAGTATACCGCAACTTTTTACACTTGCGGAATCTGTTATCTCATGACCAAACTCGGACTTAAAGAGTATATACCCGCAATGTGTACGCTTGACTACGATATGGCGGCTCTTAACAATACGGTTTTCACAAGGGAATATACCTTAGCGGGCGGCGGAGCATATTGCGATTGCCATTACGACCATAAAGGATAAATAATGAATTGCTCGAATTTTACAAATTATTTAAGAGAAACGAAAATACTCGATTATTCATCTAAACAAATTCAACTGCTTATAGAAACACGGGGGTGGAAGAATTTACAGGAAACGGAACGGGTGAAAGCAATTTATAATTTCGTTAAAGATGAGATTTTATTCGGATATAACGTTGACGACGGCGTAAAGGCGAGTCGGGTGCTGAAAGACGGATACGGGCAATGCAATACCAAGGGAACGCTTTTTATGGCTCTTCTTCGTGCCTCGGGTATTCCTTGCCGAATACATGGTTTTATGATAGATAAAATTCTGCAGAAAGGTGCGATGACGGGTTTTGTTTATAAGTTTGCGCCCGACGAGATTTTCCACAGTTATGTAGAAGCGTACGTTTGCGGGGAATGGTATAACCTTGAAGGGTTTATTCTCGATAAAAAATACCTGTCCGCATTGCAAAAAATATTTAAGCCGAATAATGACGGTTCGTTTATCGGTTACGGCGTTGCGACGAAAAACTTTATAAATCCGCCGGTCGAATTTAATTGTTGCAATACCTATATACAAAAAGAGGGAATCGTTCGAGATTTCGGAGTATATGACGATCCCGATTCTCTTTTGAGAGAACACGGACAGACGATGAGTGCATTGAAAAAATGTGCTTATTGTCTTGTGGGTAGGCGTTTGATGAATAAAAACGTAAATAAGATACGAAAAACGAAGTAAAAAGAGTGCCAAAGATTCTATTATTTCTTAAACGCAGGGTGAGATAGTCTATTAAGGCTACTAAAAAAGCGGAAAGTGGAAAATTAAATAACAGCAGCATGTTCCGGAGAAAAAGCCGACTTAAAGCTAGGACGGAATTTTCAATTGCTTTTTTCAAAGTAACGTGATATAATGTATAAAAAGCGCGGGAGAAAAATATGGTAGACAACGAATCGCAGGAAATGTATCTCGAAACGATACTTAGATTAAAAAAGAAAAAGGGTAGTGTAAGGGCGATAGATATAGCGGAAGAACTCGGTTATTCCAAGCCGAGCGTTTCCCGCGCCGTGGGAATAATGAAAAAAGATGGGTTTATAGTTGTGCATGCCGACGGACTTATAGACCTTACCGAAACGGGTAGGGATAAAGCCGAAAATATTTTTTCCCGGCATAAATCGCTGACTCAGGCCCTTGTAGTGATGGGGCTTTCGCCTGAGGCAGCGGAAGAAAACGCCTGCCGCGTGGAACACGTTATCACCGAAGAAGCGTTCGAGGCTATCAAAAAACATTTTAACGTGTAAATACAAAAAAATTTTAGTCAGCCGCTAACTTTCGGTTGACTTTTTTCTATATATGAGTATAATTAAAAATGGCTTTGGGAAAAGGCCGTTAATTTTTGCGCAAGAGTTAGCCTTAACTAACCGCTTCTGTGTAAGCATGTCGCAAAATTTTTTCAGGAATGGTTAGCGCTGGCTAACCAAATAAAACGGATGGTGAGTTACATATGAGTTCGTCGGAATTAAGGTATCTGATAGCGGCAAACAACCTTGCCAAAGAGCTGCAGTCGGTTAAACAGACCGATATAGCAAACAGGCTTCACGTAACAAAGGTGAGTGCGTATAACGCGATTGAAAGGTTGCGGGAAAAAGAATATATCGAGAAGAAGGATAGGAAAATTGTTCTTACGGATCGCGGAAGGGAAGTTCTGAACGAGTATATGACGATTATACGCTTTATGTCGGCGCATTTGTCGTTACATTGCGGAACGAGCGAAAATCAGGCTTATGAAGACGCTCTTAACGCCACCTGCGCGTTTTCGGACGTAACCCGTAACGGAGTGGCAAATTTTATAAAGTCAGAAATGAAGGGCGCGCATCAAGCACCGATTGATTAAGACAAGGAGCAGACAAATGATAGACAAAGAACTACGAATCTTTGAAAGCCGAGTACGAAAAGACCGATAATAAGTAGTCCGGTCTGATACAATTTAATAATTTGAATGCCGTTTGGCATTCCACGAAGAATACAAAATCGGGAAACGATAAAGTATACCCTTATAACACAGCAACGACAGACTAACATCCGTAATCCTAGGTAAAGCAAAAACAGCCGAAATCGGCTAAAAAGCACTATATTTTACAATAAAACGTTACAAATTGAACATTTTTCCGTATATATCGGCAACGACGGCGCGAGGCATGCACAAAGAAAACTCTCGGAATTTGACGATCTTAGACGGGGCGGCGGAAATTTTTACTGTGGGCGGAACGATAGGCAATGCGCCCGTAATTAAAAAAAAATTATACAAAAACCGTGAAAATTATGTGAAAAAAGTATTACGCAAGGTTATTTACCTTGAAATATCTTTCAGGTAATAGTATAATAAATATAATGCTGAAATATCCGCTGCGGCGGACGGACGAAACGAACGCGGTTGTTTGCCTGTAAATCGGCGAACAATCGTTTTTTCGTACGCGGGCGCGCGTCGGGAAAAACGCGTTCAAAAATATATGCCGGCGCCCGCAGACGAACGCGTGCGTGTTGTACGCCGGAGGATGCGTCGTGCAGGTATTTTGCGGCATACCGCAAGCGGCATACTGCAAGCGGCATACCGCAAAAAGCAGCAGAACGGATCATCGTAGTCCTACGGAGTTTGTTTTGACGCGCGGGAAAACACGCGGGGAGGAAGTCGTGAAGAAAGAATGCGTTCTTACCATGGCGGAAGCCGAAGAAGAGATGCGTTGTTACCGCAAGGTATTCAACGTGGTGCGGATTCTGCATAAAGACGAAATCGGTGGGATATGTACGCGGGAAGATACGGAAAAACTCAACTGCCCGTGCTATTCGTTCTGGGGCACGCAGCGTCCGTGCGATAACTGCATTTCGGCCCGCGCGTATCAGAGCAAAAAAGACGAGGTAAAGCTGGAATTTTCGAAGGACGGCGTATATCAGGCAATCGCACGATATGCGGAAATCGACGGCGTTCCCTGCGTAATGGAATTGCTGCGCGAATTCGATTCGGAAGCGTTTTTGGATCTTTCGGGCGAAGAAAAGCTTCTTTCCCGCCTCAACGGGTACTACGAAAAGACGTATACCGACGTGCTGACGGGGGTATACAACCGCCGCTTTTACGAAGAAAAACTGAAAAATTCCGTGTTTACGGCGGCTGGCGTCGCGATGATCGATCTGGATGATTTCAAGGTGTACAACGACGTATACGGGCACATTGCGGGCGACGCCGTTCTCTCTTCGTTCGCGGCGGCGTTGAAAAAGGATATACGCACGTCCGATAAACTGGTGCGTTACGGCGGCGATGAATTTCTGCTGATTATGCCGGGCTTGCAGAGCGATCACTTCGATTCTGTGCTCAATCATATTCTGCAACGGGTAAGCAACATCGTGATGCGGGGGTATGCGGAAATCAATTTAACTTCCAGCATCGGCGCCACCATATGCGCCAACGAAACGGTGGAGAACGCGGTAAACCGCGCGGACAGGCTGCTGTATCGCGCGAAAACCAAAAAGAACGCGATCGTTACCGATAACGGCGCGGAAATTTCGGAAGAGCATAACAAGGCAAGCGTCCTGATTGCGGCCGATTCGGAAGCCGACCGCTCCGTACTTTTTTCCATATTAGGCAACGAATACAACGTGTTGGAAGCGGACGACGGCAAAGCCTGCGTCGAAGCGCTGGCGGAATACGGATCGGGCATAGCGCTTGTGCTTCTCGATATCATGATGCCGGATGCCGACGGTTTTACGGTGCTGAAATATATGGCGGATAACCATTATATCGAAGACATCCCCGTCATCGCCGTTACGGACGAAGAATCTCCCGGCGCCCTCCGCCGCGCGTACGAAATGGGCGTATCCGATTTCATCTCTCGCCCGTTCGACGCCAAAGTGGTATACCGTCGGGTTTCCAACACGATCAACCTGCACGAAAAGCAGCGACGGCTGATTTCCGCCGTTTTGGACGAAATGCTCGAAAAGGAAAAGAACAGTCATATCCTCGTGGACATTTTAAGTCAGGTAACCGAATTCCGTTCGGGGATGGGGCGCGAACATATCACCAACATCAATATCATCACCGAGCTGCTGCTTGCGAAGCTGATGGAAAAAACCGATCGTTACGCTCTGACGAAAAAGGACGTGTATCTCATTGCCACGGCTTCCGCGCTGCACGATATAGGCAAGGTGGAAATCAACCGCGATATTTTAAACAAACCCGGCAAACTTACCCCCGAAGAATTCGAAGAAGTGAAAAAACACACTGTTCTCGGTGCGGAAATCGTAATGAATATTCACGAATATCATAACGAACCGCTGGTGAAATACGCGTATCAGATTTGTTTGTATCACCACGAAAAGTACGACGGCAAGGGCTACCCGAAAGGCTTGAAAGGGGAGGAAATACCCATTGCGGCGCAGGTGGTTTCGCTGGCGGACGTATACGACGCCCTTACGGCGAAGCGCGTTTACAAAGCCGCGTATTCTTCCGACGAAGCCTTGAAAATGATTCTGAACGGCGAGTGCGGCAAATTCAATCCGCTGCTTCTGGAATGTCTGCTGGATATCAAAGATTTGCTGGTGAAAGACGCAAACGGAGAAATCAGATAACCGCGTACTGCGGCTGAAAAAACGAAAAAGCAAAAAATTGATACATACATCGCGCCGTTTCGATTGCAATTTTTCGGGCGCGGTGCTATAATAACGATACTTATATCATCCGGGCGGACGGAACTTTCTCTCGCCGGAACGGTATTTTTTCGGGGGGGGGGTGCTTTTTCATCTTCTATCCGAATTTATTCTGTTTTATTTTTCTATGTCGAGGAACGCGGAATATGAAAGAATCCCGAATCAAAAAATTAAAAATAGCGGTTTGGCTGCCTCTGCTGGCGTTGATCATCGGAGCGATTTTCGTTGCGGATCTGGTGCGGGACGTGCGCGTTGAAAACGAAAAACATACGGAGAAGCTGGAGCGTATGAACGCCGAAACCTGTTCCGAGCGCATGCACGGCGAACTGAACAATGGCGTTTTTTTGACAACGGCGCTGGAACAGGTTATTATCAGCGAAAACGGCAACGTAAACTACTTCGAAAAAATCGCCGAAAATCTGATGAGGGATAGTCAGTCGGAATATTCCGGCGATTCGTTCATCCGGTGCTTGCAGCTGGCGCCGGGCGGTGTGGTAAGCCGCATTTATCCTCAGGAAGACAACGAAGCGGGCATGATCGATTTAATCAACGATAAAGACCGCGGCTTTATCTGCCGCTATGCGCGCGATAACGATAAACTGATTATACAGGGACCGTATAATCTCGCGCAGGGCGGAAAGGGCGTCGCCATCAGAAAACCCGTGTATCTTACTACGGGCGACGAAGCGCCTTCGGCGGAGAATTTCTGGGGGTTCGCCATCGCGATTATCCGCGTACCGGAAATTTTTGAAAATTCCGTTGTTACGCTGGAAACTTTCGGGTATCATTACGAGCTGATTTGCGAATCGGTGATCGACGGCTACGAAGCTCGCGCAACGGTGTACGCTTCGGAAACGGCGCCCGTTTCGCCGCAGACGGCTTCTTTCATCCTCGGCGGCAATAAATGGACGCTGGGCGTGTCGCTCGCCGATGGGCGATATGTGGTCGGCAACGAGCTGCGGGTTGCGTTGGTGGGCGGCATTCTTGTACTGTTTACGGCGGCGCTTCTGTATCTTGTTCTGCAGCTGGCGCAGAAAACGTACAGATATAAAAATCTTGCCGGCACCGACGTGCTTACGGGGCTTTTAAACCGTGCGGGCTACGAAGCGGCGCTTACGAAATATCTGCGCGAATTTCCGGGAGAACCGTGCGTGGAAGCGGTGCTGGACGTAGACGATTTTAAAATCGTGAACGATTTGTACGGGCACGGCATCGGCGACGGCGCGTTGAAACATCTTGCCGGCGAGCTGGTAACCGCGTTTCCCGAAAATTCGATT